>Ga0209184_1000374_pt1 | contig 51506 bp, 36 predicted proteins | sample EN8Hudsemesocosm_2_FD_184627 | JGI IMG/M metagenome (GOLD analysis project Ga0209184, IMG submission 184627) | Methane-oxidizing microbial communities from mesocosms in the Hudson Canyon - EN8C Hudson Canyon (SPAdes) (version 2) | ecosystem: Environmental > Aquatic > Marine > Cold seeps | place... | reverse complement strand
TTTATTTCATAAACTTTTTAAGAAGCTTCGCTAAGTTACTAATATATAGTCATATTCTAGAATGTTATATTTATAAAACACGTTACCATAAAACCTAAAGTGTTACCTTAGAACACACCTTATCCTGCTACGTCACACATCATCTGAAATTGGCCTTTTTTGATCCGCCAGCGAAAGATTCTAAAAATAACACACCGAAAACAGCTATCACAAAACACACAGACGCCATCGCCACCTGCGCCGAAGCTCCGGTTATTAATTCATATGTATTAGGCAATACATTTTGCTCCAATAAAGGCAATAACTGTCCGTGTCGATCCTCGCGATACGTCAACACTTCTTTCCACGGCCATACTTTAGTCAAGGCACCAATCATAAATCCAGTTAACAAAGCCAGTGTTATATTCCTAAAGCGAGAGAATGCCCAAACAAGCAAATTAGCAATTGAAAGCAGACCAACCAAGCAACCTGACGCAAATATCGCCAAAACAATTACATCAAAATCTTTAATCGCTCCGAGAATAAATGAATAAGTACCCAACATAACCAAAATAAAACTACCTGATATACCTGGTAAAATCATGGCACAAATCGCAATCAAACCTGATAAAAAAGCATTCAAATAGCTATGCTCTACACTAGCTGGCGACAATTGCGTAAAACAGTACGCAATAAGAGCACCGACAACAATGGATACAAACAACCTTATATTCCATTCATTTATTTGCTTTCCAACGATCGAAACAGAGGCAACAATCAACCCAAAAAAGAATGACCATAACGGAATCGGATAATTGACCAATAAATAAGCGATTAATTTAGCAAAAAGTAAAACACTCAACAAAATCCCTGAAAAAAGCGTTATTAAAAAAGCGCCATTAATCTTTTTCCAGAAACCAGAAAAATCCCGATCTTTGATTAATTCAATTAGAGCAGGCACGATCGTTTGAAGCGACACCAATAAACGCTCATAAATACCCGTAATAAACGCAATGGTTCCTCCCGAAACGCCAGGAACAACATCAGCGGCCCCCATTAAAGCCCCTTTTAAAAACAACCAAAAATCAAATTTCAAACTAACAACCCCTACCCTATTTTACCCAGCCAAAAAATAAGGCCGACAACCTTGATAAATATCAATGTTAACGACCTCAAACATGCATTCTATTTATATTAACTGAAGGTTTTTCACGATAGCTATTTAAGCACACACCCCGCGCCCTTCATGCTTTTCAGTCAAAAGACATTATTGTGATTACCCAAACTTAGCATAAAGCATGGATTTCGACCCAAAACACTACCGAAATGACAAAGGACCGCTATCAACTAAAACTAACGTACGACACCCGGTAAAAAAGGGACAAATAGCGCAGGTTCTATAATTTTTTTCTCATAACTACTACCACGGCGAGTGACTATCGTCAGGCTCTGTGAAGAATCGCCCAAGGGCAAAACCATTCGCCCCCCTTCCTTTAATTGTCGCACCAACTCTAGCGGAATTTCTGTCGGAGCAGCAGTCATCAAAATCGCGTCATAAGGCGCACGCTCAGGCCAGCCAATACCGCCATCAGCATGTCTTGCAAAAATATTACGCAGCTTTAACCGCTCAAAGCGGCAGCGTGCTTTTTCAAGAAGCGGCTTTATTCGCTCAACGCTGTATACCTCGTCAACTAGCTGTGCCAGAACTGAAGCCTGATAACCAGATCCCGTTCCCAATTCCAAGACTCGGCGCGGCGCACTCTCTAAAATCAGCTCTGTCATGCGCGCTACAATATAAGGCTGTGATATGGTCTGATTATAGCCAATAGGCAACGCCGTATCTTCATAGGCTCTATGCGCCAAAGCTTCATCAAGAAAAATATGCCGTGGCGTTTCAACGATCACAGATAGTACATCTTCATTACGAATACCTTCGTCCCTGAGACGTTGAACCAGCCGCATTCGCGTGCGTCTAGACGTCATTCCTATCCCTGCGAGATCAAGCGTTTGACTCACTTAACTTATTCCTCTAACCATGTTTCAATATTTGCCAAGCATTCATGACGGGTCATATCAACCTGTATCGGTGTTATCGATACAAAATCATTTGCAACGGCGTAAAAATCTGTTTCGGGACCAGCATCATCCCCCTCTCCTGCTGCGGCAATCCAAAAACGCTCCCTCCCTCTAGGGTCAGAAATTTTTTCGGGTGCAAGACCTTTTGCTCGATGCCCTAAACGCGTAACTTTAACCCCTTTTAATTGCTCATAAGGTAGATCTGGCACGTTCACATTTAAAACTGTTTTTGGTGGTAAAATTAATTCTTTCTTGTTGTTTAGTATGTCTAAAACTACTCTCGCAGCAGTCTTGTAAAAGTGATTACCACGATTAACTAAAGAGACAGCAATCGCCGGTTGAGTTAAAAATCGCCCCTCAATAGCCGCTGCCACGGTACCTGAATATAAAACATCGTCACCTAAATTTTCATGGCTATTTATACCTGAGATGACTCGTTCCGGTTCAGTCTCACATATTGATGAAATTCCCAAATGTACACTATCAACAGGTGTACCATCGACACAAGAATAACCATTTCGGAGCGTCGTCACTCGCAGAGGCCGACCCAAGGTTAATGAACCACTCGCACCACTATGATCCCGGTCTGGCGCAACAACCCGTATATCAAATGCTTTAGACAAAACCTCGGCAAGCACCTGAATACCTTCTGCATTGATTCCATCATCATTTGAAATTAATAATGCCATAACGGTTTACCTAAGACTCTCCAAGTAATACACGGTAATTCAAAAACTCAGCCAACAACGACGTTGCAAAAATACCGGTAGGTAGATCAAAACTGAGACTTAGCATATCACCTTCTTGCTGCCAACACATAGACGTAGGCACGATACAGTAGTTCCGCCTTTCTAGTTTTAAGCGATTTTTATGTATGCCTTTCGCTAAAGATGAATTTGCTTCTAAATGCACTTTCTCAGCCGACGATATTGGCTCAATACCATCTTGCTGATCACCGTATAATGGTCCACCGATGGTATCGCAAAGCCATTTCCCGCTATTAACGGCATCGGCCAAATTTAAATTAAACAGGTACGACCTTGCTGCAGAAAGATAAAAAGATCGCTGTGATCGAGACGCTTTTATTTCACCTTCAAAATAACGCGCACCTCTTTCAAGGTTTGCGCCATGATAGCCAAACCGCTGAGGGCCATAGTAATTAGGAAAACCATATTTTTGTACGCGCTCTAAATTACGCAACAAGCACTCACATTCAGTCAACTCTCGTACAACAATTTTAAACCGGTTTCCGCGATGCTCGCCACGCCGTAACTTTTTAAGGTGTCGGCCGGTTTTAATTATACGAACCCCTTCCGCACCGAAATTCTTCCATTCTGGCTCAGGCTTCGACCCTAAATAAATACTAAACCACTGTCGAGTCTGCGCCCAACGGTCCTTCATGCCTGAAAAGCCAACATCCATCTTTTTCACACCCGCAAATTCAGCCAACAAACCTGCAACGTATTCCGTATTTTGACCTTCTTTTTCGAGCCAAAGCCAAGCATGTTCACCTTCATTTTCCAGCACAGGATCCATCAGTTCCTCTACGTAAAAATCTTTCTCTTTCGTCTTAATCACACCCTGTGCCGGTGCTTCTTTTGATGCCCTTGGGAAATTTAAATCAAAACTCATTTGGCAAATAACACTCTTTTAAATCGTTAAATTTTATAAACGAACCAATACTACACTAGCCTGACAGGAGATCCCTTCTTTTCGCCCCGTAAAGCCTAAACGTTCAGTTGTTGTAGCCTTTACACTCACATCACCCACTGATACATCTAAATCTTCAGCTATGTTTTGGCACATACTATCAATATGCGGCGCCATCTTGGGCGCTTGCGCAATAATAGTTGAGTCAAGATTGCCTACTTGGTAACCCTTTTCCATAATCAGCGACATCACAGCACGCATTAATTTACGACTATCCGCTCCTTTCCATTCATCATCTGTATCAGGAAAATGTTTGCCAATGTCACCTAGAGCCAACGCTCCTAGCAAAGCATCCATAATGGCATGCAGTAAAACATCGCCATCTGAATGTGCAATTAACCCTTGAGAATAAGGAATTTCTACACCACCTAAGACAATCGAATCACCTTCGCCAAAAGCATGCACATCAAACCCTGTTCCAATTCGTACTGCCACAGCAAAATCCTCTTTTAATTTTTCTTGCATCGTTCTAGCGGCCACTTTTAGGTCACTCGGATGAGTCACTTTAATATTTCTCTCAGAACCTTGCACAAGAGAAGGCTTCCCTCCGATGTATTCAATTGCAGAAGATTCATCCGTCACACAAACATTATCTACCAAGCTTTGCTCCAAGGCTTGCTTCAATTGGGCAAAGCGAAATACTTGTGGCGTCATCGCTCGCCATAAACCTTTACGATCAACAGTGGTTTCAACAGTAAGACTATCATTCGCGCGCTTTACTGTATCATGAACCGGAACAGCCAATAGCGCACCATCACCTTTCTTCTCTAACACACTAATTAATTTATCTATATCCGCATGACTTAAACACGGTCTTGCAGCATCATGCACCCAGACCCAATCATCGGGCCCTGCACGATCACCAATAAACGCCAAACCATTTAATACCGAGTCGACGCGCTCAACCCCTCCTATAAATACTTGAATACGAGAGTCTTGGGCTAATGGGAGGTGAGTCCAGTATTGGTCGTCTTTTGATAAGCCTAACACCACAGATTCAAATGCGGGATGCGACAGAAAACAATTAATTGTATGCTCTAGGATTGTTTGATCGGCTACCTTCAAATATTGCTTTGGACGGTCAGCAGCCATTCTTGAACCGATTCCGGCAGCAGGTAAAATAACCCAAAAATTTGAGTGTGATGTTTCTGACATGATGTATAAGTCGATTTAATGTTGTGATAAATACGATGATGGTGAGTATATAAAAGCGGTTAGCTTAATCTAAAAAATATGCCCAAGCTAAAATAAAAAGTAATACCTAGTCTATTGAACTAACAACCATATAGAACGTTTCATTCCGACCAATCATACCAAGACCAATGCGGGCGCGCTCTTCAATTGCGTCATAACCGTTCTTCAGGTCGATGAGTTCTGCATCTAATCGACTATTTCTTGAAATTAACACCTGGTTTGAATCTTTCTGCTGTTGAACCGCTTGCTGTAAACGCCAAACTTCAGCAAAACTCCCTTCTCCTACCCATAAACGGTATTGAAGACAAAAAGTTGCAAGAATCATAATGCTCCATAATACCTTCACAAGCGATCCTTACTTTCAGATTTTTTAAATAACAACGTCATTACTACTATCGCCTCGTTAAACGACAAATTGACCAAACAGGGTGGGCAAATATAAATCTTAAGGGGTTAAGAATTACTCTAGCTCAGAAATGAGCTTTCTGCGAAAAAGATTTAAGAACAATTTGTTCTGAATACTAAAAAAAGCAATAAAAAAACCTTACAAAACAAAAAAGCACTGAGGTGGGAAGCTCAGTGCTTTTTAAATTAACTTACAGATGGACTATTTAGCTTTTATTTCTGCTCGGCCTTTATATGGAGCCTTTGCACCTAACTGCTCTTCAATACGCAATAAACGATTGTATTTCGCCACACGATCAGAACGACACAATGAACCCGTTTTAATCTGCCCCGCACACGTGCCCACAGCAAGATCAGCTATTGTAGTATCTTCAGTTTCACCGGAACGATGTGAAATAACCGCAGTATAACCAGCACCTTTCGCCATCTTAATTGCATCAAGCGTTTCACTCAAACTACCAATTTGGTTGAATTTAATAAGAATAGAGTTACCAATATTCTTTTCGATGCCTTCAGCGAGTATTTTAGTATTCGTAACAAAGAGATCATCTCCAACCAACTGAATACGATCACCCAACTTTTCAGTTTGGTACTTCCAACCAGCCCAATCAGACTCATCTTGACCATCTTCAATCGACACAATAGGATATTGATCACAAAGCTCTGCAAGATAATCACTAAAACCTTCAGCAGAAAACACTTTGCCTTCACCACTTAAATCATATTTACCATCTTTGTAAAACTCAGTTGAAGCACAATCTAACGCTAAAGTAATATCTTTATCTAATTCATAACCGGCATTAGCTACTGCAACTTTAATTACCGCTAAAGCATCGGCATTCGATGCTAAGTTAGGTGCAAAACCACCCTCATCGCCCACAGCTGTATTTAAGCCTTTCGCTTTTAATACACTTTTCAGTGCATGAAAAATTTCAGCGCCGGCACGTAAAGCTTCGGAAAAAGTTGGTGCAGAAACCGGTTGAACCATAAATTCTTGAATATCGACATTATTATCTGCATGTTCACCACCATTGATGATATTCATCATCGGAACAGGCATAGAGTATTGGCCAGACGTACCGTTAATATCGGCAATATGCTCGTATAATTCAACGCCTTTTTCTTGAGCTGCCGCTTTAGCCGCCGCCAAAGAAACGGCTAGAATGGCATTCGCTCCTAATTTTTCTTTGTTTTCAGTACCATCAAGATCAAGCATAATCTGATCTAAAGCACGCTGATCTGTGACATCAGCACCTTTTAACGCATCTAGAATCTCACCATTAATACCTGCAACAGCCTTTAAAACACCTTTTCCTAAATAACGCGATTTATCACCATCACGCAATTCTAAAGCTTCTCTTGATCCAGTCGAAGCACCCGATGGTGCGCAAGCTGTACCAATGACGCCAGAAGCAAGAATGACATCCGCCTCGACAGTTGGATTACCACGCGAGTCTAAAACTTCACGACCCTTAATATCAACAATTGCTGTCATTTATCTTTCTCCAAGCTTTAAAATATCTAAAATCAATTATGTCAGCCTCTTTGGTTTTTAAACCCATCGTTTTAATCTGTAGAATAAGGAGGCTGTAAAGTTAGTTTGCCAGTTTAAGCCGTATCAAGCGGCTTAAACTGTTTAATCAGATCATCAATTGCTTTGACTCGGTCTAAGAAAGGCAACAATTGATTTAAACGTAATGCGCATGGACCATCACACTTAGCCTGAGCGGGGTCTGGATGCGCTTCTAAAAATAAACCAGCAAGACCTTGAGTAATCCCCGCCAAAGCCAAATCAGTCACAGCTTCTCGACGTCCACCGGCTGAATCTGAACGCCCTCCCGGCTGCTGCAAGGCATGCGTCACATCAAAGAAAACCGGATAATTAAAAGATTTCATTACCCCAAAACCCAGCATATCAACCACTAGGTTGTTATAGCCAAAACTGCTTCCTCGCTCACACAGGATTAGTCGATCATTCCCCGCATCCTCACACTTTTTAAGAATATGCTTCATTTCTTGCGGCGCTAAAAACTGAGCTTTTTTAATGTTAATCGCGGCATTCGTCTTGGCCATTGCCATTACAAGATCAGTCTGTCGTGATAAGAAAGCGGGTAATTGAATTATATCGCACACTTCAGCAACAGGAAGCGCTTGATGCGTTTCGTGCACATCAGTAATAATTGGCACATCAAAAGTTTGTTTAATTTCTTCAAATATTCGAAGCCCTTTATCTAAACCAGGCCCACGATAAGATGAAATAGAAGAGCGATTGGCTTTATCAAAAGACGCCTTAAATACATAAGGAATGCCTAATTTTTGAGTTGCTTCGACATAAGCCTCTGCAACTTGCATCGCCATATCACGAGACTCCAATACATTCATACCACCAAAGAGTACAAACGGTAATTCATTGGACAGTGAAATATCTCCAATTTGAACAGTCTTCTGAGTCATTCTTTCTCTACCTAATCTCTCAACTTTAGAACGTTAGCTTCCCACTCAAAACTAGCCTTTATGAGCAATAGCAGCCTTCACAAAACCTTCAAATAAACCATGACCATCACGTGGCGTTGAAGTAAATTCAGGATGAAACTGGCAAGCTACAAACCAAGGATGATCTGGTACTTCAACAACCTCAACAAGAGAGTTATCTTTTGAGCGACCTGAAACAATCAACCCAGCCTCTTCCAATTGTGGTAAGAAATTATTATTCACTTCATAACGATGACGATGACGCTCAACGATAACTGATTTATCGTAGCTGGCTTTCGCTGTCGAGCCATCTAAAAGGTTACACTCTTGACCACCTAGACGCATCGTGCCACCTAAATCAGACCGCGCACTTCGCTGCTCAACAGCACCGCTCGCGTCTTCCCATTCAGTAATAAGACCAACAACAGGGTTCACACAATCTTTTACAAACTCAGTACTATGAGCATTCTCTAAACCAGCAACATTACGTGCGTATTCAATCACCGCAACCTGCATACCCAAACATATCCCCAAGTATGGAATCTTGTTCTCTCGCGCAAATTTTACCGTAGCAATTTTTCCTTCAACACCACGATTACCAAAACCACCCGGCACGAGTATCGCATCCACACTTTCGAGCGCTTCAGTACCGTTATCAATAATGGTTTCAGAATCAATATATTTGATATTTACTTTCGTATGACTACGTATACCTGCATGTTTAAGCGCTTCAATTAACGATTTATAAGCATCCAACAGCTCCATGTATTTACCCACCATCGCAATGGTGACTTCACCCTCTGGATTGGCTTCATCTTCGACTACTTTATCCCATTCAGACAAATCTGCTTCTGGACAGTCTAAACCAAATCGTTCCACAACAATTTGATCCAATTTGCTCTCGTTAAGCATACGCGGAATTAAATAAATACTTTTCGCATCTTGCAAAGGAATAACCGCACGCTCTTCAACGTTAGTAAACAGTGCTATTTTTCGACGTGAAGCGGCATCGATTTCATGATCCGAACGACAAACTAAGATATCTGGTTGAATACCAATAGAACGCATTTCTTTAACAGAATGCTGTGTAGGTTTGGTTTTAGTTTCACCAGCTGTTGCAATATAAGGCACCAGTGTTAAATGCATAAATAACGCACGCTGGTAACCCACTTCAATTTTTAACTGTCGTACGGCCTCAAGGAAAGGTTGCGACTCTATATCCCCAACTGTGCCACCGATTTCGACCAAGGCAACATCAAAACCATTCGCCCCCTCAACAACCCGGCGCTTAATTTCATCCGTGATATGCGGAATAACCTGAACCGTTCCACCTAAATAGTCCCCGCGACGTTCTTTACGCAAAACGTCTTCATAAACACGACCGCTCGTAAAATTATTACGCTTTGACATCGTGGTGCGAATAAAACGCTCGTAATGTCCCAAATCGAGATCGGTCTCTGCACCATCTTCAGTGACGAAAACTTCGCCATGTTGAAAAGGGCTCATTGTTCCAGGATCTACATTTATGTAAGGATCCAGCTTGAGCATAGTAACTTTCAACCCTCTTGCCTCTAGAATAGCGGCCAAAGAAGCTGCTGCGATACCTTTCCCTAAAGAAGATACAACGCCACCGGTCACGAAAATAAAACGTGTCATGTAAGTCCTGTCATTTCTCAGATTGTGAGCCTCAAATAGCCTGTTTTTAAGCGCTATATATGAGTGATCTCGATACAAATTATATGGGGGAGATTTTCATCTCAAGATGGGACGCCAGATTACCAGAAACTGCCGATACGCTCAATCTAAATGTGAGAGCAATCACACTAATCTTAAGCGAAAAGGGTGATTATTTTTTAAACAGCTGATACTTACCCCGTATTGATATACAAAATAAAATATCAGCCACCCGCCACACTAATAAATGCGACTAACTAATCACGACTTGTTACTTCTAATAAATGAAAGCCAAACTGAGTTTGAACTGGCCCTTGAACTTTATTTAGCTCAGCACTAAACACAACCTCATCAAACTCTTTAACCATCTGACCTGGCCCAAATGTTCCAAGATCACCACCGCTTTGTCCTGATGGGCACGATGAGTTCTTCTTTGCAATATCAGCAAAGCTTGCGCCATTTTCAATCTCAGCTTTTAACTCAAGGCATTTTTCCTCAGAATCAACCAAAATGTGTCTTGCTGCTGCTTGTACCATGTTCTACTCCTACTACATTAGTTTAAAAATATAATTATTTAGCGGACGATAAATAGCGCGCTAAGCGGCTACCAACACCTTGCCTCGTATGAAACTTGCCCTTTTTAAATGCTGGCAAGTAATGAGTATTCAACAAATGACCTCGCCCGTCATCATTAATATAACACTGCGAATTGACACTGCCTACCAGCGTGTTATTTGAAGCCACTTTACTGATGAGGTCGTACTCATTAATAAAACTTTCAAGATAGATGGTTCCAAACGATGATATTTCTGGCACAGCATAAGCAAAGGTGTAAATTTCTAATTTTGAAAGAATTTCAGTGCCGTGCTCCCCCTTTGTTAAGCGCTCAAGCAACTTTTTAGCCGCATGAATCGCAATCGCACCGCCTTGAGAGTGCGCAATTAGAACCACTTTTTCTCGATTACGCAACTCAGACTCCAGCAATTTACACAAGGCCGATGCAGATTGGAGGCTTCCATCACCTAATTGACCGGAATAACATTCAGCAATATCTTTTACTAGGCCTTCGGAAGCATTGAACAGCAAATTAATTTTCCGATTAAAAAGATCCGCTAATGCTTCACCATTCAACTGTAACAACTCTTTACTGGCACTTAAGCCATTTACAAAAAACCATGATTCATTACCTTTAATAGGGCTCCGCGCTTCTGGCAAAGCAAAACCATGCCGTATATTTGCTCGACGAACCTTAACTGGCACGAAGCAATGTTTCACGGTATTAAAAGCACCTTTACCTGAAGCATAGCTCTGCAAACTTAACTCAGAATGAGGGGCTTTTAGATTCCATGGCAACAAAGCCAATTCTGTGGGAATATAGCGTATATTTTTACTTAACTCTTTCAACATAACTATTCCATTCATAATTTTCTGTAAGGCGAATTAATGCACGCGCTAAAACGTTCCCTTCTTTGTACCTTAATAGGTATAGCCGGATATTCTATTCCTGCAACTGCCGAACCTTTCATAGTGGGGGTTGCGCCCTCAATTCCAAGCCCTTTACCTCAAATAAAAGAAGACCCTCATGCCATACTAAAAAAACGTATTGCAAAAAAGCAGCCTTCTGAAACGACGCCTCGTGAAGTCGTTCCCAGTAAAACAGAAGCTTGGCAGGCCGTTTTTGATTATCTAGCAAAAGAAACTAACCTAGACTTCTCCTTTGAGCCCACTGACAGCCAACTAAATTTTGAGCTAAAGCTTGCAAAGGGCCACTATGACCTTGCTTACATCAACCCGCTACAATTCGCGGCTTTTCAAGATTACCCTGGTTACAAAGCCATCACCAAGCGAAAGGCACAACCCTTACGAGGTATGATTTTTGTTAAGCGGCACGGCCCGATTACGACACTGGCACAACTTAGAGAAGCGACCATTGCATTCCCCGGATTACTTAATTTTCCGGCGAGCGTCGTACCAAGAGAAACCCTACAACGACTAAACGTCAATATTACGCCTCGTTTCTTGAGTTCGGAAAGGCAGGTATTTCATGAAGTCGCAGGAGGCACTTTCATTGCTGGATCGGGCACTGAAGCAGGCTTCCAAGCTCAAAGCCAAGGAATCCAAAATGCCCTTCACGCCATTTGGAAAAGCCCTGGTTTCACCCCTCATGCTTTTGTTGCACATCCCCGCATCCCATTTTTTTCAATTAATAAACTACAAAGAGCTATGATTAAAATGAACAAGCGTGACGAAGGCAAAGCATTATTACCTTATATTTTTGTCGAAAATGGTTTTGAAGTCGCGCGCGATAGTGATTGGGATGAAATTAATTTAATCGACCTAGAAGCACTTAATGGTGCCCCCAAAAAAGTACACGTTCCTGAGCCGAAAATAGGAATGTAAACATGTCCGCCTCTATCAATAACAGAGCAGGCACAAACAAAGCAGACACGCATAAGACAACTATCGTTAAGAAAACCATGAACACACAACCTAAAAAACAGATCTATTTATTTGGCACCTGCCTAATTGACATGTTTTACCCTCAAGCAGGCTTGGATGCTGTCGCATTATTGGAACTATCGGGCTATGAGGTAATCTATCCTCAGGCTCAAACTTGCTGTGGCCAACCCCCTTACAACTCAGGGTTTAAATCGCCAGCTGTTAAGGTAGCCAAACAAACCATTCAATTATTCAGCGCTCAAGACATTCCGTTAATTGTACCTTCAGCCTCTTGTGCGGCGATGATCAAGCACCATTACCCCACGTTTTTTATAACGAACAGCTTAGAAGCAAAGCAAGCCAAACAATTGGGACAGCGGACATTTGAACTGATTGATTTTATTGCCGACAAACTTCCCTATAACCGCCAACCATTACGCCCCCCAATAAAAGTGACACTTCATGAATCTTGTAGTGCTTTACGAGAAATGAATGTGGCAAGCACTTGGCGTCATGTTTTAAATAAATTAGATAATGTTAAAGTGACTTACCCCGAAAACAGGCAAGAATGCTGCGGATTTGGAGGTACATTTTCAATAAAATCTGACGCTGTTTCAGCCGTAATGACCCAAGACAAATGCCAAAATTTAATCAATACCGCTGCTAAACAAATACTAAGCGGCGACTGTGGCTGTCTGATGAATATTGGTGAACACCTTAAATTTGAGGGTAATAAGAACCCTTGCTTGCATCTTGCTAGCTTTCTTGTCGAGCATTTTGGACTCAACCATGACCACTAGCTTTCCTACACGAATTAAACAAGCTTTGGCTGACCCACAGTTACGCTCAAATTTTCGTGGTGCGATGGATTTTTTACGTAATAAACGCAAACTTGCTTTTAGCGACGAAAATGAATGGGAAGCGCTCAAAAAACAAGGCGCAGCCGTACGCCAAGACGCCATTCAGCGCTTACCTGAACTGCTCCCCCAATTAGAACAACAATGTCTGAATAACGGCATTCAAGTTCACTGGGCTGAAGACGGCCAAGAAGCCAATAACATTGTGCTTAGTATTGCTCATCAACATCAAGCACAACTTGTTATCAAAGGTAAGTCGATGGCAACCGAAGAGATTGAGCTAAATGATTTTTTAGAACAACATAATATCGAATGCATCGAATCTGATATGGGCGAATATATTGTCCAACTAGATAATGAAAAACCTTCTCACATTATCATGCCTGCCATCCACAAAAATACCGCCCAGATTACCGACCTCTTTGAAAACAAACTGGGTATTTCTACCCCAGAAGGTGACGTAGATGCATTAATCGGCGTTGGTCGAACGATTCTACGAGAGAAGTTTGAACAAGCAGACATTGGTATATCCGGCGTGAATTTCGCTATCGCAGATACCGGCACCCTTTGCTTAGTCGAAAATGAAGGTAACGGCCGCCTGTCAACAACCGCCCCACCCGTTCATATTGCACTAATGGGGATAGAAAAAGTAATCCCCAATATAAAAGCACTACCTACATTGCAAAAATTGCTAACGCGTTCAGCCACCGGCCAACATATCACCAGCTATTTGAACCTGATTAGCAGCCCACGAAAGCCCGGCGAATTAGATGGCCCCAAAGAAGTACATTTAATACTGTTAGATAATGGCAGAGCTAAAATCAGCCAAGATCAGCAATTACAAAGTACACTTGCATGTATTCGTTGTGGCGCATGTATGAATCACTGCCCTGTTTACACCCGCATAGGTGGTCATGCCTATGGGAGTACATACCCTGGCCCAATCGGACAAATTCTGACCCCACAACTAAAAGGCTTGGAACAAGAGGGAGAACTATTGGACGCGTGCTCACTAAATGGCGCGTGCGGCGAAGCATGCCCGGTAGAAATTGACCTACCTGAACTAATACGTACCTTACGCCACCGTAGACAAGTAACACGCCATAAATCATGGTCACTTGAAGCATTTGTTTGGTTTATTTGGCTGCAGATTCACCAACATCCTCGCCTTTACCAACTAGCAACAAGGCTTGCCGCGTCATTTCGCGCACTAAAGTTAAAAACGCCAACGAACTGGACCAGAACGAGAACAATGCCAAAACCAGCTAAATCAAGCTTTCACCAGCAAATGCAAAGCATTCAAAAACTAAAAGTGAGAGTAAAAAATGAATAAAGCTCGAAATGCCATTTTAGCGCGATTAAAAAAGCAGACTAAACCAAACTTTAGTAAGCATATTCAGTTTGCCAGCAAGCCAAGCCCGCATTTAAATCGCGGGAAAACCTCAGCGCTGCTTATTAAGAAGCTAGAAGAAAATCGTGTTGAGGTGCATTGCGTCAATAGCAAAAACTTTGAAGATACCCTCGTTCAGGTTGCGTTAGACAGAAAGCTTAATACTTGGCTTATAGGTAAGAACTTAAGCAAAATAGAGCAAGCGGGCACGGCATTAACGGCAGCATCACCCGATATTTCACTTGTACACTACACTCAGGATTATGAGACCTTAAAAAAGACGCTATTTCATGATATAGATGCAAGTGTCACGCTTGCTAAAACGGCTATTGCAGAAACAGGCACACTCGTTCTAATTCCAGACCAAAATGAACCCAGAATGATGTCGTTAGTCCCTCCCGTTCATATCGTGCTACTCAACGAATGTGATATTTTGAATAATTTTCAACAACTCGTTGATAATCCGCCTTGGTCAACCCAAAAAATGCCAAGTAACATTGTATTTATTTCAAGCCCATCAAAGACCGCTGATATCCAACAAACACTCGCATATGGTGCGCATGGACCTAAAACCTTAATTGTATTCATACTTAGTTAAATTACTCGAGGCTTTTGCAAGAAATCACTCATTGTTATTTCAGTTAGGTTCTGGGCCAAAACCCATGTTTTATCACTAAATATGAGGTTAAAAAGAATTGATTCCGGCCGGAAAACGCACCGGAGTGACAATTTTTGTCGTAAATAGCGGTCGCGTATAAATATTTAGTTATCAATTCATATAGAAGAACAAGGCGGGAATTCAAGCCTGAATTCAGTAAATTCCCCCAGAATCGAATAACAGGTAATATCGCCACCAAAAGCACGCATCACCCGCTTACAATAAGCCAAGCCCAACCCTGTTCCATGTTCATTATTAATCGAGACAAACTCTTCAAATATATGTGCCTGCAATTCATCAGAAACGCCAGGGCCATTATCACGAAAAATCAATACGTTTTGGCGCTCAGTTATGATGCTACTTAATGAAATTTTAAAATCTACACGACCCTGACCATAGTACAGCGAATTTTTAAACAAATTAAACAGCACAAAAACAAGCAATGTTTCATCACCATAAAATTCAAAATTCTGACGTAAATCACTATCAACCCCCGTTCGCTCAACAGGTAAAAATACATATTCAGCAAGCGCTTTCGTCACCACACGCTGAATAAACATACGCTTAAAATTATGCGCATCCAGTTTCTGATTACGAACCTGGCTCAATGTAATGTCTATAATTTGAAGACTACGCTCTATGGATTGTTGCGCCAGCTCTGCCTGTGAAGATAACGCCTCATCAATAACTCGCTGCGATGAAGGTTGGTCACGCGCCATATCCGCCGTTGTAATCACATTTGATGCAAAAAAATCCAGCTGAGTCAGCGGTGTTCGCATTTCATGCGCAATACTGCCAGCAAGCGCCTGCAAACTTGACATTTTTTCCAATAGAGATTCTTGCTGCAATAAAGATTGCTTGCGATGAAAGGCTATTCGCTCGACCATATACGAAAATTTCTCTGCCAACTCATTCACAATCCCTTGGTCTGAATAATGCATATCAGTAGAGCTGACGACCAGTAAAAATAAACCATAAAATGTATTATCTGAAACAATTGGCAGAGTAATCACCTCCCGCTCCGGTACTTTCTCCACCCAGGCATGCATCACATCAAACTGCTCACTTAACATCAAACAACTTAACACGTGTTGGTCTGAACCATTCTCAGGCTCCCGCTTCTTTATACTCAGGGTAAGTGGTAATTTATCATGCCGCCGCCCATCACTCGCACTAAATAGAATACGTTGATGTATATCATCACCGTCCTTGATAACAGATGGAGTAACATCCTCTAATAATGACTGTTCAACATACCATGCGTAATGGTGAATAAAAGGCTGGTCTTCAAAAAACTCTCGCAATAAAGGAAGCATCGCATCATAGTCGGTGACACCATCTAAAGACTCTAACAGTTTCCCTAACGCCGATTTACCCAGCACTCTACGTCGCGTTAACATACGATCTGACAAAGTCTGAATATACACTTTAATCACCGAGTATAACTCACACACACAAACCAATAACAAACCCAAAAAAAACAATTGAGACTGAGTAAATGAAATATTCTGCGTAAAGAAATCTAAATGAAGTACGACCACCAGTAAAAAAAAGATACTTAAATACGTCATCAATCTTGCAATCACAACACTGATTGTTTCTGGAATATCAAGCAAGTCATGCTTTAACATGGCGTACGTAAACATCACGTTCATTATCGCAACACAGAATACGCCATAAGGAGGTATGTCGACACCAAACTCAAGCGGAAGTGTTGAGCCGGCCCCCACCATACCAACCACAATCGTAACTAACAGATAAGTATTCTTTAACTTTGAATGGCGACTCTGTCCGGACCTTGCACGTAAAACCAGTTGAGCACCATGCCCCAACACAAAAAAAACTAAAAACGGGAAAAAATAAAATAATGGTCCCGCCATCGGAAACCAAAACAGATCTAAACGATATTCAGGCGTTATTAAAAACCCTTCAGGCCATGCAACCGCACTCAACAGATAGATAAAAGTGACCAGATAATAAAACTGTAAGACGCGAGAATGATATTGAAACTGGTCAATAAAAAGCACCGTAAAATGAAAAACTAATACAGGCAAAACCAGCGCAATATAGTTTAATAAATAAGACCAGAATAAAGCATTCTGAGCATTCTCTGCAGAAAAACAAAGAAAAAGACCAAAAGACCAAAGCGATAATGCCAGGCTAATAACACCCCATAAAAAAGGCGCACCTCGACGTGGGGAGCTCAACACTAATATCGAACTGCCCCCACTCATAAGACTGCAAATCACGCACATAAACGTGATGATATTCCATTCCTGCACAACTAAAAACCCGGCTTTTAATTAAGAAGTCCTTCGCATCTATCGAGGTTTTTTATATGATATTTTTAACTCGATTCGTGTTAATTTTCACTAGAACAAAGGTCGGTATAACTTATTTTTTTTATTTTTTATAATATGCGTCTATTATCCATGCCACACTACTGGACAGCAAGCGGCAAGCAGAATAAGGTTCAATACATATCAATAATTACAATTACAAGGATCAAAATATCATGCAAACACGCTTACATATTATTAGCATATACCTGCTTTCAATCTTTTCTATGCTTGTAACAACTGTTCAAGCAGCTCCCGAATCAAAACATGTCGCGATTACTCAAATTGTTGAACACCCTGCGCTAGATGCCGTCCGAAAAGGCGTGAAGGACGTACTTTCAGAAGCCGGCTGGAACGAAGGTGATAATTTAAAATGGGACTATCAAAGCGCACAAGGTGCTACGGCAACAGCCAGCCAAATTGCCAAGAAATTTGCCGGCGATAACCCCGACATTATTGTTGCGATTGCAACACCTTCAGCACAAGCAGTCGTTTCTTCAGCAAGACAAACAAATATTGTGTTTAGTGCCGTCACCGACCCCGTTGGCGCAAAATTAGTTAAAGCCTGGGATCAACCAAGTAAAAATGTAACAGGAGTTTCTGATCTCACACCTATTAATTTACATTTGGAATTTATTAAAGAAGTGATGCCTGGAGCAAAATCACTCGGCGTTATTTATAACCCAGGCGAAGCCAATTCAGTATCTTTAATCAAACTCGTTAAGCAATATGGCCCTACACACAACTTAAAAATTGTTGAAGCTGTTTCACCTAAGTCTGCTGATGTTCAAGCTGCTGCGCGCTCACTATTAGGAAAAGTTGACGTTATTTATCTTCCGACAGATAACACGGTTATTTCTGCAATGGAAGGCATCATAAAAATTGCAGAAAAAGCAAAAGTGCCTGTTTTCGCAGGCGACACCGACAGCGTTAAACGTGGTGCCGTTGCCGCACTAGGTTTTAATTATTATCAGGTTGGGCGTCAAACTGGCCATGTTGTTACCTCAATATTAAACGGAACATCGCCTCAAGATATTCCAGTTCAAGGTATTGAAACAACCGAATTATTCGTCAACCCCAAAGCCGCATCACGCATGGGTATTACCCTTCATAAAGATATTATTGCGCGCGCTAAAGAAATCATTGATTAACTCAACAAGCAGACGTTTATGAATAGCTTTGCATTTTTTGGTGCGATCGAAACAGGATTTATTTTCGCTTTAGTGGCGTTAGCGGTATTTATTTCTTTTAGAATACTCGACTTTCCCGATCTGACCGTAGATGGCTCCTTTCCACTCGGGGCCGCTGTCGCCGCGAGCATGATTGTAGGTGACTTTCATCCGCTTACAGCAACCGCTTGCGCTTGTTTAGCTGGTGCTATGGCAGGTTCCGTGACCGCATGGCTCAATGTAAAGCTTAAAATACTACATTTACTCGCATCAATATTAACCATGATCGCCCTCTACTCCATTAATTTACGGATCATGGATGGGCCGAATAAAGCCCTACTCGGTGTCGAAACACTGCTAACCCCCTTAGACAATCTTTCGTTTATGCCTTATTACATTGCCTACCCTATTGCCTTTGGGGTATTTGCATTTTTGATACTCGCATTGGTTATTTGGTTTTTACAAAGTGAAGTTGGCTTAGCGATGCGTGCGACAGGCGCTAACCCTCGTATGGCGCGTGCGAATGGCGTAAATACCCCACGCATGGTGATCTTAGGTATGGCGATATCTAACGCGCTCGTGGCTCTGGCGGGTGCTTTATTTGCTCAAAGCCAAGGCAGTGCTGACGTTACAATGGGCGTCGGTGTCATTGTCATCGGCTTAGCCTCTGTTATTGGAGGCGAAGCACTATTATCAACACGCACCTTATTTAAATGGGCATTAGCTTGTGTCTTGGGGTCTATTCTCTATCGAATGGTGATCGCGTTCGCACTTAATGGTGAAATGCTTGGGCTTAAAGCGCAAGACCTTAACCTAATTACCGCTGTACTTGTCACGCTTGCGATTGTTGCGCCTGGACTCAAAGCAAAAACAAAATCAAAGTTAAGCTCAACCCTAAATGCTAAAACTAAGCAGGCCCAAAAATGATTCGAGTTGAAGACTTACGCGTCACATTTAATCAAGGCACGCCACTTGAAAACCCTGTCCTCAGAGGCCTGAGCTTAAGCATTCCAAATGGCCAGTTTGTCACAGTCATTGGGAGTAACGGGGCCGGGAAGTCTACATTTTTGAACGTCGTTTCAGGCGAAGTAGCGGTGCAAGAAGGTAAGGTTTACTTGGGAGAGCAAGATATTACCCGCTGGCCAGTTCACCAGCGCGCCCCTCATATCGCCAGGGTATTTCAAGACCCTCTAACAGGTACTTGTGAGAGCCTAAGCATCGAAGAGAACCTAGCGCTCGCTCAAGCTAGAACAAAAACACGCACACTGTCACGCGCGGCAAAAAAGGTATTTCGTGCTCGTTTTATTGCGAAGTTACGTACGCTTCAGCTTGGCTTAGAAAATCGTTTAACGGATAAGATTGGTTTATTGTCAGGAGGACAACGACAAGCTGTTAGTCTATTAATGGCCTCACTCCAACCCATGAAGCTTTTGTTGCTGGATGAACACACCGCAGCGCTCGATCCTAAAACAGCGAAGTTTATTCTTGAATTAACTGACGAAATAATTCGAACCGAAAAGTTAACCGCATTAATGGTCACCCATAGTATGAAGCAAGCATTATCAGTGGGTGATAGAACCATTATGCTTCACCAAGGCCAACTAGCATTTGATGTTGAAGGCGAAGCCCGAAGCAAAATGGGCACACAAGATTTAATCGCACTCTTTCATAAAAATCATTCTGAACTAGAGGATGATGCATTACTACTTTCGTAGCGATCGCTCCTCCGCTACTCATTTCATCATTCCAAGTTATCAGAATCAACGACGATAGTGCATCACTACACCAACGGCTTGATTTAGCGATAAATGATACTCATCCATCATATACGCGACTTCTCTTTGCTCCGAAGGACTCATATCCAAGTGCAGTAATTCACCACGGTCCTGACCGCTATCTACCTCAGTAGCAAGCCCTTGGCTATTACACTTGTTGCGTTTCATTCGTTGTTCGCGCTCTTGCTCTCGAACCAGCTGAACAAACGATGAAGCAAAAATACCAGCAGGCATCGCAGCAATTCCAACACCACATACCATCACCACGGACCCAAAGATTTTTCCACCCACAGTAATCGGCGTAATATCACCATATCCAACAGTGGTTAACGTTACAAAAGCCCACCACATACTGGCGGGTATGCTGCCAAAAGCATCTGGCTGAGCATATCGCTCAAAAACAAAAATCCCCGTGGCAGCAATAAACATCAAAATCATCATCACTAAGCCAGCCGCCAACAAAGTGTTCTTATTTTCACGATATACACGCGCTAACATCAGTAGTGATGCGGAGTATCGGGTTAATTTTAGAATTCTAACCATTGAAATTAATTTGAGAATCCTCAAATCACCGAGCATTTCACTTGGAAGAATAAGCCATAGCAAAATAGGCAAAAATGAAAGTAAGTCAATCAAGCCCATTGGAGAACGCGCATATAACCAACGTTTTTTTACAGTGCCTAAAGGTTTTTCATGTGGGGATTCCGCTGCAACCCATAATCGAGTTGCATATTCCAGCGAAAAGACTGTGGCGAAACTATAGTTAGCTAATAAAACCCAATCCGCCATATAAATTGAAAATTCAGCAACGGAACCTAATACAACCTCCAAAATATTTAACAGTATAGCGAGAGACAAAAAAATAGTAATAACCATCGACCAAACATTCTCAGTCGAGGGTTCATTTAAATAGCTATACCAAAGGGATCGTTTTGTCATTTTTATTCAATCAATATAATAAGGCACATAACACGAAGGACTATAACTTGAGTTTAAACGTAAGCCAACTAACACTATTAACTAAATAGATACCGACTAACTACCTATATTTAAGTAACTATTCAGCTAGGAATAAAAATAAAGCGGTAGAACACTAAGTACTTATTATTTTTTAGTTTAGTATAGCTTCAATACATCTAGAGATCTTTTTTGTTATAACATCGGTAATCAGTTTTAATCATGATGACTGACTTCAAAGCTCGACGACTTATTTTTTAAGAGAGAACTTATGGGACACAATGTTAGCCAAAATATGATTCCTTTAAATATTGCCATACTCACGGTTTCGGATACTCGGAATGAAGAGACTGATACCTCTGGCCAATTTCTTGTGAATCAACTTCAAAAAACCGGTCATGAGTTAGCTGACAAAAAAATTGTGATCGACGACATTTATAAAATTCGTGCTCAACTTTCTAACTGGATTGCAGATGAAGACACCCAAGTCGTCATTATTACTGGCGGTACTGGCTTTACAAGTAGAGATAGCACCCCCGAAGCCGTCACTCCGCTATTAGACAAAGTAGTCGATGGCTTTGGCGAATTATTCCGTCAAATTTCGCTTAAGCAAATCGGCACATCGACCGTTCAATCACGCGCACTCGCGGGCCTTGCAAACAATACCTTAATTTTCTGCTTACCGGGCAGTACAAATGCTTGCAGAACTGCATGGGACACAATTATTTCATCTCAAATTGACAGTACACAAGGTCCTTGCAACTTTGTACCGCACCTGAAAAACATTGACTTTGCTGCCTGTTTAACGCGTGAAAACAGAGCATAGTAATCTATAGCAGGCTGAATTTATAGCCTGAACTCGCCTCTATCAGACCAACCTGGTAGAGCCCGAATGATCACGCACAACTAAGTTTCAAGAATCACTTAAAATCGATTTATTCGTTAGGGATCTAATAAACTAATGGCACAACAAGCTCACCCGGCACTATTTAATTTAGGTTTTCGCCCATTTTTTATGGGTGCTAGTTTGTTTGCAATCATCTCGATTGGCTACTGGCTCCGGTTTAACCAAGGTTTTTTCCCATTAAATCTAAGTTTGCTCTCCCCATTTCAATGGCATGCTCATGAGATGATTTTCGGCTATAGCTTAGCGGTAATTGTCGGATTCTTATTCACCGCCGTTAAGAACTGGACCGGGCAACAAACCCCGCACGGCCTACCACTTGCCGCATTATTTTCTTTATGGTTAATTGCTAGAGTGCTTTGGCTGTACAATGAAAATTCAATTTTCTTCGCCGCCACTTTTGACCTTTTGTTTATTACGCTTTCAATGATTGCCATTGCTACACCGATTATTGCGGCGAAGAAATGGCGACAACTCGCAATTTTATCCAAATTAGTTTTATTAGGTGCCGCAAATCTCGTTTTTTATCTCAGTGCATTAGGTTATATTGAAAACCAGATTCATCTATCTATTTATGCAGGTCTTTATCTGATTATCGGTTTAATTCTCACCATTGGCCGCCGTATCATCCCTCTGTTTGTACAAAGTGGCGTTAACGAGACCGTCACACTCTTTAATGCCAAATGGCTGGATATCTCAAGCCTACTTTGCTTTTTAGCTTTTTTTATCTCTGTTCTGTTTTTTACTAATACTCTAATTCCACAATTTGCTGCAAGCCTGATGGTCATTATTACCACGATACGTATTATCGGCTGGTATACACCAGGAGTGTGGAAATCACCTTTATTATGGAGTTTCTATATTGCGTTATTCTTCATTGATATTGGTTTTTTGCTTTTCGCACTCAGTGGTCCGCTGCAAATTTCGCCTTTCTTATCGACTCATGCTTTCGCAGTCGGTGGCATTGGGGTGATTACTATGGGAATGATGGCACGCGTTTCGATTGGCCATACCGGCAGAAACCTGAAAAAGCCGCCTACTCGATTATTCTATTCTCTGATACTGCTCACACTTGCAGCCATTGTACGAGTGCTTATTCCTGCGTTCACCGATAACGCCTATTTTGTATGGGTAAATATATCTGGCGTATTATGGCTGTTGAGCTTCGCACTCTTTAGTTCAACCTTTATCCCTATTTGGACCCAACCTCGCATCGATAATAAATACGGTTAACACTAAAGAGACAAAAATCACATAATCAAAGACTTTTAAACATTCCATACTCCCTAACTGTCATACTTGTTGTTTACAGCTACTTTAAAAACAAGTATGAATGGCTATGACATATACAAATCGATTGATTCGCTTTAATAATCTGAAGCTCGCTTTTAGCATCTTGCTTTGTCTCTCTTTTCTAGCACCAGCCCAAGCTCAAACTAATACGTCGATATCAGCACAAGAGAAAATTAAAGTATCGGGTGTTAAATTTAAAGATCGCATAAAGTTAGGCGATGCAAATTTACGACTGAATGGCGCAGGCTTACGTACTAAGTTTTTTATCGATCTATATATCTCTGCACTCTACCTACAAGAAACATCACACGATGCCACAGCGATCATCAATGCTGACCAAATAATGCTGATCCAAATACACGTTATTTCAAATTTAATCACTAGCGAGAACCTGAGTAAAGGTACGGCGGAAGGCTTTAGTAAATCAACCAACAACCACACAAAACCAATCCAGAAACAAATAGATGAGTTTCTAGACGCCTTCAAAGAACCTGTCACAATCGGTGATATATTTGAATTTGTTTACCAACCAGGTATCGGTATCACTATCCTCAAAAATCGAAAAGTAGCTAAACGTATTAGCTCAGATTTAGCTTTCAAACGAGCCCTATTTGGCATCTGGCTTTCTGAACGGCCTGCGCAACACGCTTTAAAAATGAGCATGCTCGGAAAATAGCACACGATTAAAGTCGTAGATTAAAAAAACAAAACCCAGAAAACACGCCACTTTAAAAAGGTTAAGCATGAACAACGAAATTGCCGCGGCAGGTATTATTCTGCTAAAACAGACTTCAAGCGAACTCCCTCTAGAAGTACTTTTACTTAAGCGAAACTCATCATTAAAGGTACACGGTGGAAACTGGGTTTTTCCAGGCGGCAAGGTAGACGTAGAAGATTATAGTGCGATTAATCGTAGGCCCTCAAATATTGACCTACACAATCCGCCAGCGCTCTCTCCAAATGATTTCTTAACACTGGTAACACAAACAGCCTTGCGTGAAACCCATGAAGAAGCGGGCTTATCTTTACCCGCGAGCGCCCTTCATTTTTATTCTCGCTGGTTAACCCCTAAAGCGATTGATAAACGATTTAACACCTGTTTTTTTATGGCCAAAACCCCAAGCAGTATCGTCACGGTAGATGGCAGTGAAATTATTGACCATCAATGGATATCGCCGAGCGAGAGTTTAGCTTTACATAAGAAAGGAGACATTAAAGTTCCACCGGCCACCTATGTTTCACTAATACAACTAAGTCGCTTCGAAAAAGCACAAGCGGCCATTGACGCTCTGTGCCAAAAACCTATTTATTACCGCCCCAAGCTTATCGCCATTGACGGTGGAATGTGCTCACTTTATGAAGATGATACAGGCTACAAAGATGAAAATTACTTTGCCGCAGGCAAGCATCACCGCTTAGAAATTAAGCGCGGCCACTTTAACTATATTAATCACTTTCAGGAGACTTGCTCGTAGTTATAACACTGAGCATTATTTGACTTTTATTTTGTTGTAAGCAAACCAACAAAATTCCAGTTTAGCTCCTCTGTTGGGATTCACTTGGTTCATCACCAACCTACTTAAAGCGCTATGATATACTCCGCAAAGTCCTATATTCGAGTTTTAAACAAGCATGTTTTTGAAACACACATTAACGTCCTCTTCATCCCATAAAAATCTCACGCTTATTGCCGCTGCACGAGCCGTATTATGGGCAATGGCCGAGCTATTAATTGTCATCAACAAATTATGGCTACATTTACCATTTAATGAACTCCTTGTTCACTGCGTACTCGCAGCGTTTGCACTCACCGCTATCGCCGCATTTCTTCAAGCGAGATCAGCATCGCACATAAGCCACTATGCAATGCTTCGTCATCTCACGTTAGATGTATTGATCATGACTTGGGTATTTCACTTGGTAGGCGGTGCTGCCAATCCTTTTGTATCGATTCTGCTATTCCCCTTAACCATCAGCGCGGCTATTTTACCTAGCCGCTTTACCTGGTTGATGGTCGTATTAACCTTAGCCAGCTATGGCAGTTTATTTTTACCCGCTTATGGTGCTACTAATTTGATCGTTGACCACAGTCAACATAGACATTCGCACGGCGCCCAACAGTCCGTATTCTCACTGCATTTAGTCGGCATGTGGTTTAACTTTGCGGTTAGCGCGATTCTCATTAGTTTTTTTGTTGTTAAGATGCGCCAACAAATTCAACAGCAACAACAAAAAATCAATACTCAGCGGGAGAAAGCCTTACGTGATGAACAACTGTTAGGTATCGCAACACAAGCGGCCTCTGCCGCACACCATATCAGCACACCGCTTTCAACCATGGCTGTCATTATTAATGACTTACGTCATAGCCAAACAAGCGAACCACTTCAAGAAGACTTAAAGCTACTCAGTTCACAAATCGACAACTGTAGCGAGGTGTTAAACACGCTTCGGCATCGTAAAAATACCAATGACCCCATATCACTCACGCTTTTTACCCACCAACTTATTGATGAGTTTAAACTCATGAGGCCCGAAGCTGTATTAGAAGAAAGTATTGATGATTTAGAAATGTTTCAGATCAGTTCTGACCCTTCATTACGAATGGCATTACTCAATGTACTCAATAATGCTGCTGATGTTTCGCCCCAAAAAATACAACTGAATGTTGCCCTAAAAAAAGAAACATTCCATCTAAAAATTAGAGATTTTGGTACCGGATTTCCTGAAGGTTTGTCGAATAACTCTATCCATAATACGACAGAAAGTCCCATTATTTCATCCAAACCAAATGGCATGGGTATCGGATTATTTCTCTCACATGCGACAATAGACCAACATCGAGGTAAAATCAGCTTAACAAATATGGAACAAGGCACGCTCACGTATATCACACTCCCCCTGTTTCCCGGCACCTCGACATCACCTTACTCCGCGGCTAAGCGATAATGACTAAAAGCATTTTAATTCTTGATGACGATATCACCTTTTCAGAAACGCTCGGTAGGTCATTTAAACAACGAGGACTGACTAGCTTGGTCACACAAACCACTGCAGCTGCCACAGCTGTTTTAGACCAATACACTCCCGATTATGCCGTGATTGATTTAAAAATTAACCAAGAAAGCGGCTTACATTTTTTATCAACTTTGGCTAAAAAATCTCCCACAACAAAGTCCGTCATCTTGACGGGTTACTCAAGCATTAGTACTACCGTTGCGGCAATGAAACTCGGTTGCGTGAACTATTTATGCAAACCTCTTAATGCCGACCAAATATTGCACGCTTTAGATCATACCGAAACCACCTCCGGTACTCCGTTTGAAGACACCCCTTTAGAAAATACCCCCCCCTCAGTAAACCGTTTAGAGTGGGAGCATATTCAGCGTGTATTAAGCCTACAAGATGGAAACATTAGTGCGACAGCCAAAGCACTCGGTATGCACCGGCGAACCTTACAACGCAAACTCCAAAAGAAACCGGTTTCAAGGTGATGAATGGTATGACTATCGAGCTTCGTCGTAACGACATACACCTCTGGTTTGTAGACATTAACCGCGTTAAAGATCCCGCTATTTTGAAACATTATCAGTCTATCCTTAACCCATCAGAGCAAGAGAGAAACCAGCGTTTCATTTTTGAAAAAGATCGAAAACGTCACCTGATAACACGCGCACTGGTACGGTCAGTTTTGTCTGAATACTATAACGACATCGCTCCAAAAGACTGGAACTTTACGCAAAATGCCTATGGAAAGCCTCAAATTTCCCCCAAGATGTTAATCTCCCCCCTATCATTCAATCTCTCTCATAGTGGCAATATGATTGTATTAGCACTTACTCGAGAACAGGAAATCGGGGTCGATATTGAATCACTTAAACAAAACACCCCGCCAGATGACTTAGCCAAGCATAATTTTGCACCAGAGGAGTACCAACAACTTAAAGGTTTACCTCGTAGTGAGTTCCATTCACTTTTCTTTGATTTTTGGACCCTAAAAGAAGCCTACATTAAAGCCTGTGGCTTAGGCTTATCTATTCCGCTAGACAGTTTTTCGTTTTCGTTTGCTCAACAACTAAAAAAATCACATCCGAAAAAGATAGACATAAGCTTTGCAGCGTCACGACCAGACTACCCTTCTCACTGGAAATTTTGGCAAATAAGCCCTAAGCCAGACTATAAAGTCGCTTTAGCCATAAAATCAAACGAAGAAAAAACACAAGCAGAACAGATCGTGATGAGAGAGGTTATTCCATTAGATTCATATTCAGAGGTTGAATATGACTGACATGATTAAACACCTGAACAACCGTTTATTTAAGAACTTTACACTATCGATATTTATGCAAAAAGCTTGTCATTTTGGCTGAAAAAAATTCCAGCATATTCTGGGGCAGACACAGCCATTTTACCAAACCGTTGTCATGCCGGTGCGCTCTTCAGCCGGCATCCATGTGACTTGATTCAGAATATAAAGGAAGTGGATTCCCGACTAAGACACCTCGGGAATGACTCGTAGCTGGATTTCAGACAATGAGTCGCTTTCATACAAAGCGCTCTATTTTTTTATCCCAAGGTAAAATAGAACGTTGCACCTTTGCCTACTTCACCTTCGGCCCAAATTTCGCCCCCATGTTTATTAATAATACGTTTGACAGTGGCCAGGCCAACGCCTGTTCCAGTAAAGTCTTTTTCATTATGTAAACGCTGAAAAGATACAAAAAGTTTATCGATACGCGCCATATCAAAACCCGCACCATTGTCTTTAACCACAAAGGTATTATTGTCTTTTATTTGTTGTTGCGTGAAAGATATTTCAGGCTGCTCTGTTTTGGACGAGTATTTCCAGGCATTGTTCAGCAAATTATCCAGCACGGAGCCCAGCATCCGTGGGTCACCGTTTGTTCGCATGCCCGGCTGTATCATTACGCTTACTTTTCGGGAAGTTTCATGAGATTCTAGATCTTGAATAATCGCTTCAGCCATTTCACTTAAAGGGACATCAGTACGATTAAGTGCTTGTTTTTGCACGCGTGACAAATCAAGCAAACCAGTAATAAGGTGATTCATATTATCTGCATTCGTCACGACTTTCTTAAGTACCATTTGTGCTTCTGGCTCAAGACTGCTGCCATAATCGTCCATTAGAATATTACTAAAGCCTTTAATGGTGCGTAAAGGGGCACGTAAATCATGCGATACACTGTAACTAAAGCTATCAAGCTCTTGGTTGGCTTCTTCCAGATCTTTCACCGCATCATTCAGTTCTTTGGTACGTATTAGTACTTTTTCTTCCAGGCCAGCATTCAGCTCACTGACTTCATTAAACAAACGTGCATTTTCAAAAGAAATTGCGGCTTGCGCGAGTAACATTTTAATAATATTAAAACGCTCTTGCGGAAAGGCGTTGTGAGTTAATGGGTTCTCTAGGTATAACGCGCCAATCACTTTCTCACGATAATCGACCGGAATACACAGCACTGACTTAGGCTGATGTCGCTGTAAATAAGGATCTTCAATAAAGGCCGTATTCGCGTTACTCGTCATGGCAGACATTTCATCTTGCAGTATCAAGTCGCTGTCAGTACGTAATACGTAATTGATCAATGACACAGGTAGATCCGTTGCATTTTCTAAAGAGCGGGTTTCAAGATTAATATCATCGCAGGGCTGGGTTTTAAGGCTCGCCTGAATATGAGCACCTTGTGCGGTTTGTAAAATCAAAGCGCCATTTTGTGCCCCAGAATTTTCTAAAATCGCCAGCATAACCTTGACGACCAAACCTTTAATTTCCAACTCACCCGAAATGGCTTGGGCTGATTTCATCACTGATGATAAATCCAAGCCATCTTGGGTACTTATTTGTGTTGTTGAGTGTTTGGTCGCATGCGTAGAATTAAGCGAAGATGTTAGCGAGCCACGGTTTTCACTCTGCCTACCTTTGGCCACATGTTCATCAATTAATAATGATTTGTAGCGCTCTGTAAGATTATTAACCTTTATCGTACAACCCCAACGCCGATATAAATAAAGCGCGTCTTTTAAATAACCAATAGCAGTGTTATTTAAATTTTTTGATAGCCAGAATACCCCATATAGTTCATTTGCCAACGCTTCGTATTGTAAAAATCCATTTTCAGCAGCAGATTTGATGGCAGCTTCATAAAGCGGAGCGAGTTGCTCAATTGGTTTGTTCTGGTAGCGCCCTTGTTCAGCCTGTAACAATAAATATTTATGTTCAAAATTTGGTGGATAAAGTTCAGCTAGCGCTTGAAGCTTTTCAAGACAATACCTTAGGTCGGTATCATCTTCGTCACTGGGCAAACCAGACTGCTGAACAATAATTAACCCATATTGTAAGAGGTGATCTATATACATACAAAACTTAGGAAACAGCTCCAATTGGGCGTGCAATTGTTTTGCTGAGGATCGAGCACATTCAATTTCATCATACCAAAAAGCAAGCTGAGACTGATATTCAAGCAAAAGAATATTAAAGAAAGTTGCTTTAATTTTACTTAAATATGCAGGTTCAAACTGGTCATCATCCAAAACATGATAACCTTCCGGCAACCCGCTCATGATTGCCTTCACCATTTTTAGAGCAATCGTCGGCACGGGCATAAAAACCGCGTTATTCCTGTTAATCACTGATTCTGCAAATTGCTGGGCTGATGAGAGGTTTTCGCCTTGAGAAATTCTGAAAAATACGATATTAGAAAGACTAATCATGGCACGTGCTAGCTCGCCACTTTCTATGCCGCGTTCATAGCCTTTATAATGAAAATCAATCGATTTCTGATAGGGCGCATCTAGAAATAAAGTGGTTGCGGCCACTAAGTTAAGGCTATTCGCGTATTCACGGCAATTAGGGTAAATTTCTGTAATTTTAATCACTTGAGCCGCTAGTTCTGACGCTTGAACATATTTTTCTTCTTTACCGACGACTATTGCGTAGCACGCTACTAAAGCAGCCATCAAATCGGACTTCCCCTTATCTAAGGACATATTCAGCCCAAGTAGTGCAAAATATTTCATAAACGCTGTTTTACCAAAAACATAACCACATACACTCAAATTGGGGAGAATAGTCATCGCGACTAAGTGATGTGTATCCGTCATTTCAGGTAAATCAATAAAGTGGCTAACCGGCCTCACTTTTAAGTTTCGCTCAAAACGCTCTACTTCTTGAGGCAATAAAGCTTCTATTTTTTTAGGGTCTGAAGAAACGTCCATCTTCAGATATTTCATACCTGAAATACCGATCTCAATACCTTTATGCCACTCACCGCGCCCGATCATTTGCACAAGTCTTGTCGCACATAACCTTGCTTTATCTAGGTCTTGGGTCGTGTTGTCCAACAAGGTTTCATATAGCTCTTCTGCTTTTTCTACCTGCCCTTTCAAGTATTCACATTCAGCCATTGTATTATACAAACCAAACGTGAGCGCATAATGAACTTGCCAAGCATCATCGGGTAAAAGCGCCACACCTATCGCGGCGTATTGAGCGGCAGCCTCCCATACACTCGCTTGTTTTGCTTTTTCTGCCGCTTGAAAGTTTAACTGAGATATTTGTAAACGTTCAGCTTTAAGCTTAATCAGCGCCCGCCCTTGATCAAGCTGTTCAATAATCATAAATAATTGTAAATCGAGCTGATCAGCTTTGGTATGCGCTAGTAACAAGCGACCAATGATTAAGTGCGTTTGCTGCCGCTCACTCTCCTCTAAGGACTGATAAGCCGCTTGTAGCATTCGGTCATGTAGAAAACGACATTGAGGTACCAAAGGAGACATACGTGTGGTGATATTAATTAACGGTTTATTCTCTGTCGATTTATCAGAATGACGCTTAAGTAAGCGATTGTCTTGCCGCTCAGTTGTGCCTAACAGCCAATCGCCTCCCTCTTGCAATAGCAAACCTTCTTTTATAGCAGGCCAAAGCTGACGAACTGTTTCAGACATGGTTTGTTCTGAAATAATACTCAGCGTTTGCAAATCAAATTGACTACCAATACACGAGGCTAACTGTAAAATACGCTGTGTGATAGAAGGGAGCTGCTGCATTTTCCCTAACATTAACTCAACAACATTATTGGTAATATCTTGCGCCTTAATCTCATCTAAATTCCAGCACCACTGCTGCCTTCTCAAATCAAAATTCAATAATTTTTCACTATAAAGTGTCTTTAAAAATTCATTCACAAAAAACGGATTTCCGCCCGTTTTGTGATGCACCAACTCTGCCAAAGGCAAAGTAATCTCTAAGCGTTGATGTAAAGCATCCACCAACAGTTGGTTAACATTTTCTACGGTGAGTGGCTTTAAGTTTAAAGTGGCAGCTGAATCAAAATCACTTCGAATTTGGTTAAGTGTCGTGATCGCAGGGTGTGTATCATTGACTTCATTATCACGATAAGCGACCAGTAATAACAATCGACAATCTGACGTACTTGAAGCATCTTCAATACTTACCTCGGCATTTATTCCCGCACTCATTAATAATGGCAATAAGTTCAAGGTACCGCGATCTGCCCATTGAATATCATCAATAAAAATCACTAAGGGCCTGTCTTGCGTGATGAGCTGAATAAAGCGCTGTAATACTAAGTAGAAACGATTTTGAGTTTCTTGGGCGCCTAACACTGGGAGCGGCGCTAAGTCACCCAATACCAGCTCAAAGCTTTCAATAAAATCGACTAACACGCGTGCGTTGGCTCCCAAAGTACTCAGGAGTTGTTCGCGTAAGGTGGTTAAGGTGGCATCGTTTAAACTTAAAGCATACTGAATCCAATCGGTAAACACCTGCGTCAGTGCAGAGTAAGGTACATTTTTTTGAAACTGATCGAATTTTCCTCGGGTAAAAATACCACGGTGAGCCGCAATGGCTTTATGCACTTCATGGATCAAGGCTGATTTACCAATACCGGCAAAGCCTTCTACCGCTAGAAGTTGCGGCTGACCTTTTGCCGCCAGATAAAAGCTCGCCATAAGCTGCTTGATTTCAGGTTCCCGCCCATAAAGTACCTGCGGTACTTGAAAGCGGTCTGAGACGTCATTTAAACCCAACACAAACACGGGTATGTCAGTCCCGGCTAATACATGCCGCCGACAAATATCGATATCCTGCTTTAAACCCAAAGCGCTTTGATAGCGGTTCTCAGCTGTTTTATGTAGTAGTTTGTCTATAATATCTGAGACCGCCTGCGGCACTTCAGGACAGCGTTCACACACAGGAATTTGTACTCTAGCAATATGTGCATGCACCAAACCAATGGCATCGTCGGCGTCAAAAGGAAGCTCTCCGGTGAGTAACAAATAAAGCGTTACCCCTAAGGTATAGAAGTCAGTTCGATAATCTAATGAGCGGTTCATCCGCCCGGTTTGCTCAGGTGAAATATACGCCAAAATACCTTCAAGGTTTTCTGGTGGCGCTAGCGTAGGCTGTTCACGCGATAGCAATGTTGCTAAACCGAAGTCAATAATTTGCACATTTAATGTGCTAGGATTAATAACGATATTACCGGGATGTAAGTCTTTATGAATCACTTGCGCATGATGAATCACACTTAAGGCATCAGCTAATTGAATCGCGATAGTCAGCACCGTTTCAGCAGGTAACTTTTTTTGCTCAAAGGTTTCGGCATACTGCCAGAGATCAATACTCTGAGTATCTTCCATCACTAGATAAGATTGAGCTGCATAATCAATGAATTCGATCGTTTTAACAATATTAGGGTGATTAAAGGCCTTCAGGATCTCGAAGGAAGACCTTAGCCGTGAACACTGCGAAGCATCCGGTTGTTCACCACAAGTGCGTAGAATGACCTGGCTTTGATCACTTTCACGTATGCCTCGGTAAACACAACTAGACGGCGTGACAATCAGAGACTCTGTAATTTTATAACCGCTAGGACTAAGCATACTTTCAACTACTAATAATTCTTTATGAGGGTAATGATGGCCTATAGTGAAGTATAGCAGTGGATTGTATTATTTTTAGATACTTACATTTTCGCTCACTTTGAACGAAGCAGCTCACAACGATTGTCATGCCGGTGCGCCCTTCGGCCGGCATCCATGTGAATTAATTCAGGAAGTAAAAACGTGGTGATGTACTAGGAATAACTAGAAGTATTAAGCTCTCAGCCTTGTTGGGGTGAGCAACGCGAACCCCAACAAAGTTTGACCAAATGCGTGATATTGACTATCCCAAGGTAAAATAAAACGTTGCACCTTTGCCTACTTCACCTTCGGCCCAGATTTCGCCTCCGTGTTTATTTATAATACGCTTGACGGTGGCCAGGCCTACTCCCGTTCCTTTAAAATCACTTTCAGAATGTAAACGCTGAAAAGATACAAAAAGTTTATCGATACGCGCCATATCAAAACCCGCACCATTGTCTTTGACCACAAAGGTATTTTCGCCTTTTATTTGTTGTTGCGCGAAAGATATTTCAGGTTGCTCTGTTTTGGACGAGTATTTCCAGGCATTGTTCAGCAAATTATCCAGCACGGAGCCCAGCATGCGTGGGTCTCCGTTAGCCTGCATATCCGGCTGAATATTCACGCATACTTTTCGCGTGGTCTCATGTGATTCCAGGTCTTTAATAATCGCCTCAGCCATTTCACTTAAAGGTACATCACTGCGAATAAGCGCTTGTTTTTGCACGCGCGATAAATCAAGCAAACCGGTAATTAAATTATTCATATTGTCGGCGCTGGTCACTACTTTTTTTAGTACCATTTGCGCTTCAGGTTCAAGATTACTCGCGTAATCTTCCATTATGATATTACTAAAGCCTTTTATAGTGCGTAATGGCGCACGTAAATCATGCGAAACACTATAACTGAAGCTATCAAGCTCTTTATTGGCATCTTCTAAGTCTTGTACCGCAGCATTCAGCTCAGTATTGCTGCGCTTCAACTCTTGAGTACGTTTGAGTACTTTTTCTTCTAGACCCGCATTTAGTTCACTTACTTCGTTAAACAAACGCGCATTTTCAAATGAGATAGCAGCTTGCGCGAGCAACATTTTAATAATATCAAAACGCTCTTTCGGAAAAGCGTCATGAATTAATGGGTTTTCTAAATACAACACACCAATTATATTTTCTCGATAATTTACAGGCATACATAACACCGACTTCGGCTGACGCACTTGCAGGTATGGATCTTCGATAAACGCTGTATTTGCACTACTGATCACGCTGTTCGTATCACTTTGTAATACTTGCTCCGTATTAGTACGTAGAACATAGCTAATGAGTGATACAGGCAGATCTTTCGCATCTGCCAATAAACGAGATTGAAAATCAATATCACTGTCATTGACAGACAAAGTATTTATATTGGCTTCTATAACAGCCCCTTTGGGAGAATTTAAAATTAAGGAAGCATTCTGTGCGCCAGAGTTTTCCAAAATCGCAAGTATGACTTTAGAAACTAAACCTTTAAGCGCTAATTCACTGGAAATTGCTTGTGCCGATTTCATAACGCTTGAGAGATCCAAACCTTCTTGGCTGCTGATTCCCGTACGGTTTTGAGATCGGCGTTGTATCGTCTGTTGTACAGACAGCTGATCTTGAGACTCTATCAACTTATCATTCAACAACTGAGGATAATAAGTAGATAGGTTTAGCACCTTTAAGGTACAACCCCACTGCTGATATAAGAAAAGAGCCTCCTTCAAACAGCCTTCTGCCATTTTTGGAAGTTTCTTATCTAACCAAAACGTTCCATATAACTCATTTGCCAGCGCCTCGTATTGCAAAAAACCATTCGTAGCGGCGGACTCAATTGCCGCCTCATAAAGAGGTGCTAACTGCTCCATGGAAGTATTTTGGTAGCGCCCATATTCAGCCTGTAAGAGCAGATATTTATGCTCAAAATTTTCTGCGCAAATATTGGTGAGTTTTTTTAACTCGTCCAGTGATGCATTGAATCTGTGATTCAACAGCTCTTGCTTCTTTAAATCTGCACTTGGTAGTTGTTGACAGGCTAACAGCCCTGCAATAAATAAGTGCTCAACAGAAGTAATAAACCCTGAAACTTGTGGTAGCCCAGACTCTGTTTCTAACACAGCCTGACAGGCGGCATCAGTTTGATCACTCCAAAAAAACCATTGTAACTGCAAGTGTTCAATAAATGGTTTGAGTACACAAGACTGAATGTGTTGCCATTCATCAACAGAAAAAGCCGAAGCATCAAGTTGATTTTCAGTGTTTGGCAGAGTAAGCATATTTGTCAGCCGGCGATAATAACTACCCGCTGAGATGCCAATTCGATGCCTTTTAGCCAATGAGACTAATTTATCTAAGTTATTATTAAGAAGATTAAGCGGTAAACCAGAGGCAAAATAATTTATAATAGAGTTCGAATAACCCGCAAAAACACCTCTGGTAATATCACCATATTCGTAACCAATTTCATACGCTTTAAGTTGAAATTCAACTGCCTGCTTAAGCGGATGACTGTATTGCCAAACAAATGTTCCTAGCGCCATATACACAAAGGGGGTGTCCGCACAATGTGGGTATTGTTCAAGTAAATTAAGCGTAGTCTGCCCCACTTTATTCGCTTCAATGTAATGGCCTTGTTTTGCTAACATCGCACTATACATAGCATAAATACTAATAGAGTATTCACTTGAGCCATTTTCTAACACTGTTCGCATTCCCTTGTATACAATATAAAACAATAAGTTTTGGTTACCTGCTACTTGGCAAACTGCCGTTAATTGAGAAAAAATACGGTAAGCGAGTGAAAACTCAATAGTAGTCGGTTTACTCAGCAATACTTCAGCGTTATTTTCCCATTTTTTTTCAGCTAATAATGCTTTAAGGGCTTGGTGTTCTTTTTCAATTAAATCTTTATCTATTTGAGTAGCTTTAGGTGTCTGTACACCACAATCACGTAATGCCTCTAGTCCTTTTTCAGTACAGTAATTTAGATTCGCGCTTGTCAGCTGAGATACTAAAAGAAAACCAATTTTCGCTTTTTCCAATGGTTTTTGCGCTTGTTGGAGTAGCGCTTCCGCCAAAGATTGTGCCTTGTCATGATTAGAAACCAGGTATTCACATTCTATATGTAGTAGGCATAGCGCGTAAGAAATCGCGTAATATTTGGTCCAACGTGTTTTAGGTAATAATGAAGTACCTATTTGAGCATAACGAACGGCAGCCTCCCAAACACTAGCCTGCTTTGCTTTCTCAGCAGCTTGTAGGTTTAAGTTCGCTAATTGTATGCGCTCAGTCTCGGATTCAATCAGAGCGCGCCCTTGATTCAATTGCTCAACAATCGCAAATAATTGCTGGTCAAGTTGATCGGGTTCAGTATGGCTATAAAGTAAACGTCCAATATTTAAGTGTGCCTTTTGACGGTCATTCTCTGTTAAGGACTGGTATGCGGCTTGCAGCATGCGATCATGTAAAAAACGGCAATGTGGCACTAAAGGAGATATTCGAGTGGTTAAATGCCCAGCAGATGAATGGATGCCACTAGCAACATGTGGTCTCGGTTGAATTTCAACCATGCCCAACAACCAATCCCCTCCTTCCTGCAATAATAAACCTTCTTTCAAAGCAGGCCAAAGAAGCTTGACTGCTTCAGACATCGTTTTCTCAGAAATAATACTTAAGGTCTGTAAATCAAATAAACTACCGATACACGACCCAAGCTGTAACATGTGCTGGGTATTATCCGGTAGCTTTTGCATTTTCCCTAACATCAATTCGACGACATTATTGGTAATGGCTTGTGCTTTAATCGTCTCTAAACTCCAGACCCAACGCTGCTGCATCAAATCAAAATTCAGGAGTTTTTCACTGTATAACGTTTTTAAAAATTCATTGACAAAAAACGGATTTCCGCTCGTTTTATGCTTCACTAATTCTGCAAGTGGATGTGTAGCCGCAGATGTCTGGTGTAAAGCATCAGCCAAAAGTTGGTTGATTTGAGCTACAGCTAATGGCTCCAATGTAAGCGTGGCAGCGCTTTGGTATTCATCCGCGATATGTTTCAGTGTGTGTATCGCTGGATGCTCATCATCAACTTCGTTATCTCGATAAGCGACCAGCAATAACAAGCGGCATCCAACATCTTCTTGGCTTTCACTAGCATTAACACCAATAGTGCGGTAAGAATTCATCAATTCTGGTAGCAAATTTAAAGTACCACGGTCAGCCCATTGCAAGTCATCTATAAAAATGACCAAAGGCCGGTCTTGCGTAATAATTTGAATAAAGCGCTGCATGGCTAAATGAAAGCGGTTTTGGGTTTCTTGGGCCCCAAGTACTGGCAGCGAAGGTTGATCGCCCAACAACACTTGGAAAACACCCATAAAATCAACAAGAACCCGAGCATTGGCTCCAAGCGCCAAATTAAGTTGCTCTCGTAGGGCCGTCAACGTACTTTCTTTTAAACTAAGTGCATGTTGAACCCAGCCCGATAAGGCTTGTTTAATGGCTGAATAAGGAGTATTTTTTTGAAACTGATCAAATTTTCCTACTGTGAAAATACCGCTATGTGCCGCAATCGGTTTATGCACTTCATGAATAAGGGCCGACTTGCCAATACCAGCAAAGCCTTTTACCGCCAACAACTGGGGTTGGCCTTGAGCGGCAAGATAAAAGCTATCCATCAATCGTTCGACTTCTTTCTCACGGCCATACAATACCTGAGGCACTTGAAAGCGATCTGAAAGGTCATTCAAACCTAAGGAAAATGGAGGAATATCGCTACCGGCAATGACATGACGGAGACATATTTCCAAATCCTGCTTTAAACCCAAACCACTTTGGTAACGCATTTCAGCTGTTTTGTGCATCAGTTTATCAATAATGTCAGATACCACTGCTGGGACTTCGGGCCGCCGCTCACAGACAGGCGTTTGTACACGAGCAATATGCGCATGGACCATACCAATTGCATCCTCCGACTCAAAAGGTAACTCACCCGCTAATAATTGATAGAGGGTAATGCCCAGAGTATAAAAGTCAGTACGATAATCCAACGAACGGTTCATGCGCCCCGTTTGTTCAGGTGAAATATAAGCTAATGCACCTTCGAGATTTTCTGGCGGCGCCAGGGCGGGTTGTTCACGCGAGAGTAATGACGCTAACCCAAAGTCAATCATTTGAACATTAAGCGTCTCAGGGTTAATCACAATATTGCCTGGGTGCAGGTCTTTATGAATCACCTGAGCATGGTGTATCACACTGAGCGCATCAGCTAGTTGAATCGCAATATTGAGAAACACTTCAATGGGTAGCTGTTTATATTCAAAAGTATCGGCATACTTCCGTAGATCAATGCCTCCTATATCCGCCATCACCAAGCAAGGTAGGCTAGACTGGTCGGTATAATCAACCACTTTAACAATATTTGGGTGATCAAACCCTCGTAAGATAGCAACGGAAGAGGATAAACGCGCCCATTGAGATGAATTCGCTTGTTCGCCACACGTACGTAAAATTACAGGAAGTTGGTCAGATTCGCGTATGCCGTGATAAACACTTGTCGTGGGTGTAGAAAATACCGTGTCGTTAATTTTATAGCCGTTGAGCTTAAACATGCTTAAAACTGCTTATTGTTGTTTGGTCTAAAGTAGAAATTATTGTAATAAAGTATAGACTAATTACCAATAAAGAGAATATTTGATCACAATGAAAGCATACGAAGTTAACTTACTTATCACATTACCTTTTAACAGTGAAAAAGCATATATTGTCAACGGGTACTGAATAACAAGCCAACTTCAATCGCCACTATTCACCCAATAAGAACACACTATGAAATCAAGCTCTCTACTGCGTCAACTTTCCCACGGAGAAGTGGCTTTTTATAACACGAGCCTTTCCATTACAACCATTTCTAAGGTCTTAGGCGACATACCATTTGAAGCCTTACAACATTGTTTTGAAATATTGCTAAATAAACACCCTATTTTACAATGCTGCGTCACTGAAAGTGACGGCATTCAATACTTTACAATCAGGGCGAGCAAGAAACAAAAAGTACAATTAGTAGAATATTCTGACCAAGATGATGCGCACGAATATTTCCAAGAAATAATCAATAGCACGCTTAACCCCCAAAATTCGCTTATCGAAATAGTTATTTTAAAGCCAAGCCCTTCGATAAAAAACAACATACATACTTACATCCTTACTCATGTATCTCATATTGTATCTGACGGAATGTGTAATATAGAGTTTCACAATGAGCTGTTAGAACTTTGTAACCAGGTACTAACAAATACCCCTATTTCAAATAACAAGCACTTTAAAAACCAAAAAATTCCTCTACCAATAGAAAACAGACTCCCACACAGACCCGATGCCGCGACAGTTGAAGACATTATTAAAAAATATAGAGATTTGATTACAGCTCTAGATCATCAGGACCTCCACATCAACACACCAGCCTCAACTGGCCATCAGATTGAAGTATTAACCCAAACATTTACAGAAGATGAAACATTACAAATATTAAGTTGGTGTAAGAAAAGAAACCTTAGCTTTAACAATGTATTAACCGCTGCGCTCTTAATTTCTGCTCACTCAGCCACGCATCAACACAGTTTTTTAGTCAGAAATGCTGTAAACCTTAGAACTAAAGTGACCCCGCCCTTAAACCCAAATGAATTTATCACGAGTGCTAGCAGTATTCTCACATCGACAACGATACAAAAATACGATGATTTAGAAACACTTTCACATAAGATTTGTCGTTCAATCGATCAAGCACTTATCGATGTACCATTTCTTGAAAACCATATAGCTAATAAAGAGATAAATAAGTACCTAGATATGCCTTTGGCATTTCATATATCAAATTTAGGAAAGCTTAATATTAACCACAAATATGAGCTATTTTCTTTAGAAAGTATACTCATCGCACCAGGAACGAGTTGCGGTAAAACATTACCCATTGTTATTAGTTCTTTCAAAAATAAGCTATCAATAACAACACACGCCTTAAAAGATATATACCCTCAAAAACATGTCCAAAAAATAGTATTGGGTGCCATTAATCTAATACTCAAGCCAAATTAAATATTAGAAAGAGATTCTTGAAGATAAAAGCCGAATACGCTGTACTTTCTGCAAATCAAATATAATCAGCTACGCTTTAATAAAACTATTTAATGAGATTATTAAAAATGGCACCCCTCAAAGATGAACATATCGACTGGCCTCTTTCAACCGCTCAGCAATCAATGTGGTTAATTCACAACTGTTCAAATGATAAGAGTATTTACAACAGTCATTATGTTTGGAAGTTGCCCAACTCAATTGATTTAGCTGTATTGAAGTCATCTTTAGAGTACTTAGTAAGCCGACACTCAATTTTAAGAGCGTTATTTATACAGACTAATGAAGGTCTTATACAAAGGGTATACAAAAATAAATCACTTAGATTTCACGCTTACCAACACACAGAAACAGATGATGAAAGATTATCTGAAACGATACTGGATGAAGAATTAAAAAAGCCATTTGAACTTGATAAAGAAACGGCTATGCGCTGGGTACTTATTTCACGCCCGGATGGGTCTAGAATACTCGGAGCTTTCTTCCACCATATCATTCTTGATATGGGGTCATTTATGGTTTTTGTTAATGAACTTAGACATGTTTATAAGTGCATTAAAAACAATACAAAAGTTAATTTACCTGACATTAACCAAAACTATAATGATTTTATAACCAAACAAAATAATTTTCTTCTGAGTAACGAAGGAAAAGAACAAGAGATTTTTTGGCAAAACGAACTTGGCGACGTGGAATCTTCTTTAGATTTACCAACAGATTATAATCGCCCAAGCAACATCGAATGCACTACCGGGTATTTAAACCAATATATTCCCGCTCAAATCACCTCAACATTTAACCAATTCGCGACTGACAATGGCCTTTCACTTTTCTCACTATACATTTCAACCTTTCACATATTACTTCACAAATATACAAACAAATGTAATATCGCAATAGGAACGCCTACAGGGGGAAGAGATGGTGATTTTAGCAATGTATTTGGGTACTTCACCAACCCCGTCATTGTGAAATCAGACATTAGTCCAGAAATTTCTGCAAAGAAATTTTTCCTACAAATGAACAAAAAAGTCACTCTAGCTCTTAAGAATCAAGCCTTCCCTCTTTCACGTGCGGCAGAAAATGTTGATCTAAAACGAAGTTCAAGTAAAGCATCTCTTTTCCAAGCTTGCTTTGTATGGCAGAACATTAATGCCTTTGAAAATAGAGACGAACCTTTTGTTACATGGGATGAAAAAGGAAAGCGCTTTTGGGACTTTGGCGAGGCCGGAATTTGGGAACGATTCAATCGCCGTCAACAGTTAGATGACTTAGATATCACCTTTAAAATTTATAAATTTAAAAATAACTTTCATCTAGGAATTGAATACAACTCAAATTTATTTAAAAAACAAACCATTGAAAGACTAGCCAATCACTACCAAAAACTAATGAGCTCTATTGCTTCTAACCCAAACACCCTTATTTCTGAACTTTCACTTTTTTCAAGTGATGAATATAAAGATATTGTCATTGGGTGGAATAACACATCGGCGAAAATCAATACATCTGACACCTTCGTTCGACAATTTGAAGAGCAAGCAAAGTCATCACCTAATGCGATTGCGTTAGATGTGCCCAATCAAAAATTAACGTACAGCGAGTTAAACACGAAATCTAACCAGCTCGCCCATGTACTGATGTCTAAAGGGGTCAAAACGGAGGAAATCGTAGGCATATCGCTAGATCGATCACCGGAGATGATCATCACACTACTTGCGATACTTAAAGCAGGGGGAGCATATTTACCATTAGACCCAGATTACCCGAGTGACAGGCTTGAGTATATGATTCACGACTCTCAGGTTCCTTTTGTCATCACATCTAACAAGTACCGTGATGCACTTTCAAAAATAGACACTCAAATCCTTAGCTTAGAAGCATTAAGTGATGAAATTTCATTGCGTCCAAGCGATAATTTAAACCTCGTTATTACACCAAACAGCCTTGCTTACGTCATTTACACCTCAGGCTCTACAGGCAAACCCAAAGGGGTTCAAATTGAACACCACTCTTTAATAAATTTAATCGTTACCCAGAGTACAGTTTATACCCTTAGTCAAGATGATAATATTTTACTGTTTTCATCCTTAAACTTTGATGCCTCAATATTTGCCATCACCTCTGCATTTTGCTCCGGCGCAACCTTACACATAACCCAAAAAGAGCAATTATTAGGTGACGGTTTAACACAATACTTAAATGAAAACCGAATATCGTGGGTTTTACTTCCACCTTCAGTGGCTTCTACACTTTCAGCTAACACGTTACCTAATTTAAAAAACTTAATCGTTGGCGGAGAAGCATGCAACCAAAGTTTTGCTCAAGAATGGTCACAAGGCCGTAACCTTATCAATGCCTATGGCCCAACGGAGTCTACAGTATGGGCAACCTGCTGCATTTTAGACGGAACAATCCCCCCTCCTATTGGAAAACCCGTTGCGAATACGCAAACTTATATTTTAGACGAAAATTTAAAACCCGTACCCATTGGTGTTCCCGGAGAACTTCATATTGGTGGCAACGGCTTAGCTCGTGGCTACCTTAATCAACCGGCACTGACTTCTGAAAAATTTATTCCTAATCCTTTTGATGTAAATGCCTCATCTCGACTTTATAAGTCTGGCGACCTTGCTCGCTATCTACCAGATGGCAATATTGAATTCTTAGGTAGGCTTGACCACCAAATTAAAATTAGGGGTTTTAGAGTTGAGCTCGGTGAGATTGAGTCATCGTTAGTCAAGCACCCAATGGTAAAAGAAGCCTTGGTCATCGCCAGAAATGACATGACCGGAAAACCTAACGGCGAGCCTTTGCTTGCCGCTTACATCATCACTAAAGATGAGCAACTTCAAGTTAGTGACCTAAAAGCATTATTAAAAAACCAGCTACCCGACTATATGGTGCCTTCAGGTTTTGTATTGCTCGATGCTTTTCCGCTAACGCCGAATGAAAAAATTGATCGAAAAGCACTACCTATACCAGCTCTAGGAAGTGGAAAAAAAGGGGGCAAACAACAGCTTCCTCGTAATGAAATTGAAAAAATTATTGCAGGTATTTGGCAGGAGGTACTCAACCTTAATGATGTAAGTACCGATGAAAACTTTTTTGACTTGGGGGGGCACTCGCTTTTATTAGCGCAGGTTCATAATAAATTTCCCAATAACTTAAAATCCAAGATATCAATGGTCGACCTATTTAAATACCCCACCATACATGCCCTTGCCCACCACCTTGAAACTGATGATGAAGAAGAAGATACATTCTTTCTACAACAGGATGAGCATATCGAACGCATGCGTTTACGTCGCCGTTTATTGGAAAATATACGCGGTTTAAAAATTGCGATTATCGGCATGTCGGGCCGATTCCCGGGTGCTGAGAATGTTAACGAGTTTTGGAAAAACATACTGAATAAAGAAGAATCTATTCGTTTTTTTACCAATGAAGAGCTGTTAAAGGCTGGCGTATCGAAAAACTTAGTGAGCGACCCGAATTATGTTCCCGCTAAAGGCGCGATTAAAAACCCGAAAGGTTTTGATGCTGCCTTTTTTGGCTACACTCCACGCGATGCACAAATTACGGACCCTCAGCATCGATTATTTCTTGAGTGTGCGCATGAAGCACTTGAAGATGCCGCGTGTGTACCTGACAAATTTAAAGGCCAAGTAGGTGTTTATGCGGGCACCGGCATTAATAATTACTTAACCAACCACATATCTGCACATCAAAACTTAGTCAACACCGTGGGTGACTACCCCATCATGATCGGTAACGATAAAGATTTTTTGTCTAATCGTGTGTCATATAAACTTAATTTGAATGGCCCCGCCATGGTGATTCAAACCGCTTGTTCAACTTCGCTGGTAGCGATTCATACTGCCTGCCAAGCCTTAATTAATGAAGAGTGTGATGCTGCACTCGCTGGCGGCGTATCACTAGGAAAACTCGATAATGAAGGCTATTTGTATAAAGAAGGTATGATTTTGTCACCCGATGGCCACTGCAGAGCCTTTGATGAAAAGGCCAAAGGTACTGTATTAGGCCAAGGAGCGGGCGTGGTTTTATTAAAACGGCTCGATGATGCCTTAAAAGATAACGACCATATTTATGCGGTCATAAAAGGGTCAGGCATTAATAATGACGGGGCAGCTAAAAGTGGTTATACCGCCCCCTCGATTGAAGGCCAAGCAAAAGCGGTAATGTTGGCACATGCCAGTGCGAATGTTTCGCCTCAACAAATTAGTTATATCGAAGCCCATGGTACCGGGACCCCCATTGGCGACCCGATTGAAGTTGAAGGCCTTAATTATGCTTTCAAACATAGCGCCAGTATGGATAGAACCGATTCAAACACCACTGACGAAGGAAACATTGGCACAGTAAATTCAGGCTCAACTCACTATTGCGCTATTGGCTCGGTCAAATCAAATATTGGCCACATGGATGCAGCCTCAGGGGTTGCAGGCTTAATAAAAGCTGCCAAAGCCTTAGAGCAAACCATATTGCCGCCCAGCCTTCATTTTGAAAATGAAAATCCAAAAATTAATTTTGATCGAACGCCATTTTATGTCAACACTCAAACAGCACCTTGGCCTGACCAAGTAGGGCCTAGGCATGCTGGCGTCAGCTCTTTTGGTATTGGCGGAACCAATGCTCACATCGTGTTAAGTGAGGCCCCTGCCCAAACTATTGCGGGTCGGTCGCGACCTTGGCGAATCATTACGCTGTCAGCCAAAACAGAAACGGCTTTAGAAACGATGACCGCTCAGCTCCATGACTATCTCAATACACACCCGAACGTAAATTTTTCTGATGTTTGTTATACCCTTCACTTAGGACGTAAGCTTTTAGAACATCGTCGCTATTTGGTCTGTAAAAACACTGATGATGCAATTTTTGAACTATCTAAAATATTGCCAAATGGAGAGTCTCAAAAACAATCCGGCAGGGTCATTACAAGTGCCGACTCAAAAATTCCGCGAAAAATTGCCTTTATGTTTTCTGGCCAAGGCTCTCAGTATGTGAATATGGCGCAGAAGCTCTATAAAGTAGAACTTAACTTTAGAAAGGAAGTAGACCGCTGCCGTAGCATTCTTAAGGCACGGTTTGTGTATCTATTCGAACGACTGGTCGAAGATGACTTTAATGCCTTAAGCGATAAAGTTCATGATACGTATATCACACAACCCACCTTGTTTATTGTGGAATATGCTTTAGCTAAAACGCTTATGTCGTGGAATATTCAACCTGAAGTCATGATTGGTCACAGTATCGGAGAATATGCCGCCGCTTGTTTGGCTGGGGTATTTACCCTTGAGCAAGCGCTTGAGCTAGTGACCATTAGAGGCAGGATGATTTACGACCTTGAAAAAGGCGATATGTTAATGGTTGAACTCTCTGAACAGGAGGCAAATACTTACTTAAATGAATCCCTTTCACTCGCCGCAATTAACGGTGAAAATCGCTGTGTAATCTCAGGCCAGTCTGAAGCAATTATTACTTTACAAAAAGAACTGACACAAAAAGAAATCCAAAACAGAATTTTACATACCTCGCATGCTTTCCATTCACACATGATGGATGAAATACTAGAAGACTTTACTAACTCGGTCCGACGTCGAAGTCCTCAAAAGCCAAAAATACCTTTTGTATCAAGTTTAACGGGAGAACTAATTACCAATAACCAAGCAATATCGCCAGAGTATTGGGCGAAACATTTACGTAACGCGGTTCGTTTTCATCACGGCTTGGAAACGCTATTTAACTTACGCGAAAGTGATAAGCAAGGTTGGATATTATTAGAAATAGGCCCAGGAAAAATGCTCTCTACCTTGGCACGCCAGCATCCAGAAAAAACCGACAACGATGTCATTTATGAAACAATGCGTCACTCTTATGAGGATGTATCAGATATTAAAAAGTTACTCACGACGATTGCGAAGTTATGGGTAAATAACGTCGATATTGACTGGGAGGTGTTTCATGCAAGCCGTCAACGCTACAAAATTTCGTTACCGACTTACCCTTTTGAGCGTTTGGATTACTGGGTTGAGTCCGCCAATAAAATACGATTAACGCAAGATAGGCGAGGAAGGAATGAGCAAACCCTTCCGCCACTACCTAACGAGAGTATGCCGACTCAGATCATCAAAAAAACGGTAATTGAACCGCGCGATAAATTTGATGCGTTCATTTGCCAGCTTTGGGAAAAAAGCCTTGGGGTAAATAAAGTTTGTATTCACGATAACTACTTTGACTTAGGCGGTGATTCCCTCAGAGCCGTTGGTATTATTGATACGCTGGTTACGAAGTATAATACCCCGATTGCAACCCATATTTTGATTCAAAAGCCCACGATCGCCGAATTATCTGACTATATAAAGTCAATTTCACAACACCCTGAAGCAGAAGGCACACAAGGTAGCGACCAATCTTTTACCTTATCACTCGTGACAATTCAAAAAGGCAGTGAACGTAAGCAACCACTATTTATGGTGCACCCTATTGGTGGCGAAGTTTATTTTTATCGCGATTTAGCCCATCAACTCGGCGCCGATCAGCCATTATTTGCTTTTCAGGCGACCAGTCTGTCAGGTAAATCCGCCCCTTATGACGATGTTGAAACCATGGCATCTGATTATATTTCAGAGCTAAAAGCCATTGGGGCCAAACCGCCTTATTTATTAGGCGGTAGTTCATTTGGCGGCTTAGTCGCTTATGAAATGGCCCAGCAATTAAAAGCCATAGGCGAAGAGGTGCGTTTACTGGTAATGATCGATACGCCATTTCCACAAGAAATGCCTGCTCACTTAACCAACAGCGCGGCTATTTTAGATTATCTGTTAAAAGATAAGATTCCGCTTGATACCGAAATTTTAAATAAACTAGAACCGAAAGCACAAATTGATTATGTATTAGAAGAAGCGCGGCTGCGCGGAAAAAGCGAAGTCATCCCACCACACCTTGGTGTACCACTCTTTAACACTTGGATTGCACACCAAAAAGCAACCTTTGACTACATTCCAAAATCCTATGCTGATGACATGGTGTTTTTCCGCCATACCGAGCGTATGGAACACTTTCCGGCTGCACCGCATGAAACCTGGCTCAATTATGTGGAAGGTAAAGTTGAAATACACCAAGTGCCGGGCGATCACATCACGATGAATTACCAGCCTTGCGTCAGTGTGTTAGCCGCGCATTTGAAGATTGTATTAAAGAATACTGCGGCGCAAATTCAGCGAGAGTTAAATAATACAGAGGAGAATAAACTTTATCCGCAGAGTTATTCGCTAGCAGAGTCATTATAGAAACCGTTGTCATGCCGGTGCGCTCTTCGGCCGGCATCTCCATGGGACTTAATTCAGAAGAGAATAGAAGTGGGTTCCCGACTGAAACACCTCGGGAATGACACTTACTTAAGAATAATGCTAATTCAAGTACTTCGCCATGTAGCTCGGAATTCATATCAGCTTTATCTGCTATGACTAGTGGTTTATAAAAAGAAGGTTTCGATTTATTCCAACATTTGTCGGAATAAATTCCGACCTACAATAATAATATACTGAATTATATACCGTGTTGGGATTCACTTCGTTCATCCACAACCTACAGAAACAGAGGTCATGTAAAATACACTTATTGCAGCGTAATTCCTTTCTCGCTGGCAACAATGAGTTGATTATCACTTAGTACTTCTACGTCGGTATAGGCATCCAAACTAACGCGTTCATTTAACTTAAAGCTTTGCCCATCATCTTTACTTGTTAATACCGTACCCGAAAAACCTACGAGAGTAATTGTACCATCGTCACTTAAAGCGGACCCGGCTAAGCTTGTGCTTACTGGGGTTTCAATCGCCTCCCAGCTTTGTCCGTCATCCATTGATTTATAGACATTGCCTCTTAATCCATACACCAATACTTCATTTTGATTTTTAGTGTTCTGTATACCAAAGTAAGAACCTTGGTAAGGTCCATATAGCGTCTCCCAAGTGTTTCCCATGTCAGTAGAGGAATATAAAGCGCCTGCTTCACCCGCAATCAATAAAGCACCTCCTTTTATTTTTTGGATGGCATTTAAGTGATAGCGATCAATATTGTCCATTCGTCCGGCGATAAATTCCCATTTTTTACCGCCATCATTAGTGACAAAGAAAAAACCATATGCACCCACCACATATCCATGCTGTTCATTTTCAAACCAAACATCTAAAAATGGATTAGCGGCGCCCATTTCGGCATCAAACTCGGCATCTGACAATGCATATTCGGTATCTTCAATTTCAAAAAGTAAATCTTCTTGCTCTAATTCATCAGCGGCGTTGTATGCTTGTTTTAAGTTGTGAAGTTTTTGATTTATTTGCGCTAAGATGAGTAGGTTCGCCTGATTGCCATCAAACTGTTTTTCCCAGGTTATACCGCCATTTTTTGTATGCAATATCACTCCGCCATGACCGACAACCCAACCGCTTTTTTCATCCGTAAAATGAATTGAGGTTAAGGTGCTGGATACCGGCACCTCTGCCTGCTTCCATTTCTTCCCGGCGTCATCAGAGTAGGCGATTAAGCCTCGCTCTCCAACAGCAATTAAGCGAGCCCCAACTTTTTGAAGGCCCACAAACATTGACGCAGATACATTGTTATAAATTTGTGCAGGGGTATTCAAACGACTCGTTAATTGAACCGCCGCAAGCACCTGCTGGGTAATCAATAATAGGGTCGTAAGAAATATTAATACGACCTTGGGTTTTAGGATAAATAAGTACAAACTTTTCATGATTAACGCACACAATTTCAAACAGTTAACCTAAAAGTATTGCACACGATCACCAAGTCATTGTAGCGATATGTTTCAACATGTAACTTTTTGTTCTTGAGACTACAGAAAGTAATGACAAATCAAGCGCGGCATGATTACACTATGGAGATAACCCTATAACGATAACATTCAATATAGGACTTCCAATATGCCGAACATTACGATGCGTGATGGCTATACCATTCATGTAAGAGAACTTGGAACGGGGCTACACCCTATTATTTTACTCCATGGGTTTGCCATGCAATCCATGCATTGGCTGCCTTTTGCCTTGCCACTTACAAAAAAATTTCGCTTTATCATTCCTGACTTAAGAGGTTTTGGCCGCTCACATCTAAGCCCTCATAACCAAGACTGTGTGATCAGTAATTATGCTGATGACCTGGCTGATATTGTCGCGCATTATCAACTAACGCACTTTAAATTAGCTGGCATCTCTATGGGAGCCTTTACAGCGCTCCAATACCAAAAAAAATATGGTGATCATAAAGTTGCGGCCTATATGCATATCGACCAAGGACCAGTCACCTTAAATAATGAAGAATGGTCGTGGGGTATTTTTGGACAAGAGAATGTAGCCCGGTTAAAAAAAGCAGAACTGCTTATTAATAAATTAATGCCATACATCGAGAAAAAGGCCCCCTATTCGACGCTGCCCAAAAAACTTACACAAGAATTATGGGAAAACTTAGGCGATTTTTTTTCGACGGCGCTCTCTAAACCGTCTCATAAAGCGCTAGTGATAAAAGCCTGTCGTTATGAAACTATCATTAAAAAAATAATGCCCACTCAGAACTGGCCTGCCTATATTTATTGTTTAAAATCCTATCTTGAACATGACTACAATATGCTTGAAACCTTTGAAAATTTGAACACCCCTGTGTCACTCTTAGTTGGTATGAAGTCAGAAATGTACCCTTGCGGCGGTCAATTAAGAATTGCAGACCATACAAAAAACTGTGAGGTTATTCCTTTTACTAATAGTGGCCACGCACCTTTAATTGACCAACCATTCAAATTTATTAAAGAGTTAAACCGCTTTGCATCGACATAAGTAACGCTCATGAGCGTTTTTCTATTTTTCGCGCTTGTATTTATTAGAAGCTTCTAATGTAGTGAGCTCTAATATATATGTCTAAACAAGCAGCTTACGCCACCAATAAAGCCCTTAACCCCCCTTAGCCTTAAAGCGCTACTTCAGCCTTGTGCTGTTTCTTGTACAGGCTCTTCTTGAACAAGAATCCAAGGTTTGATCACTAGCGTCCACAATTCAGCATCTGTCTCGTACCACGTTAATGCTTGTTCATCGGTGACTTTCTGAACTGTTTTATCGTCTAACCATTGTTGAAATAAAGGCGCATTGTCCGCAGAGATTTGTTCAGCGACAACGAGTAGGTCCTGACTTGTTTTAACCTGTAATACTAAACCACTAGCGAAAAACGTTTGCAGCTCTCGCCATGGCGCTCTTGCGGTTTCTAAATTTAATTTTTCAGAAAGAGGAACTTGATTGTTTTCCATGAAAGGCGTACCTACTTTAACCAATTAATAGTTGGAAGCAATTAACAGCCGCAGTGCGACCCATAATTGAAATTCAGACTTAGAATAGCGCGAATTCAATCATTAATAAGTAGCTTAAAGCAAGTTTATTCACTCTTTAGGTTAAATCAAATCTTATAAATAAAATAAAAGAACTCACTAAAGATCACGCCAACGTGTTTTCCATGATGATGATAGCCATAATTTTACTTTACCTATAAAGCTTAATTGCTTTTTTTCAGCTAATTGCTCTACTGGAGCCTCTTCATTCTCTTTAGGGTCTGATTGATAAATTTTCCCCTCAGGTGTTTCAGGCATTGATGTTATAACAAGATTCTCAAATTCGTACGGAAGCGTATCAATACTACCACCCGCCTTTAAATGGCTTAGATTTTCTTGCATTGAACTCTCGGCATAACTTAACCCATCTCGTAACACCTGCGACAAATTCTTTGTTTTCAGCAACTGTTTAACATCAACAATTAACTCAAGAGCAAGCGTTTTAACACGTACACGTAGTTCTCGGTTTGTCTGATGAAATGTATCGATTTGTTCAGAAATCCACTCTTGAGGAAAACCGAATTGCACAGGAGGTAAAGTAATACCACGTTTTTTTAGCATTGCTCGCAGCCCCACAGCTGTTTGAGTCATACTTTTAAACTCTTTGAACTGTTGTTGAATTTCCTCTGAAAAAGACTCTAGCTCCTGACCATCCTCTATTTGTTTTTGTATTTGATCCACAACTTCAAGCAAAGTGTTG
>Ga0209184_1000370_pt1 | contig 51671 bp, 47 predicted proteins | sample EN8Hudsemesocosm_2_FD_184627 | JGI IMG/M metagenome (GOLD analysis project Ga0209184, IMG submission 184627) | Methane-oxidizing microbial communities from mesocosms in the Hudson Canyon - EN8C Hudson Canyon (SPAdes) (version 2) | ecosystem: Environmental > Aquatic > Marine > Cold seeps | place... | reverse complement strand
ACCCGCCAAGTAAAATCGAACTCTCAAGCAATCGAGTTAACAACGCCTGAGTACGATATTTTACTGATACTCGCTCAACATCAAGGTCATATTCTGAGTCGGGATGATATTTTCAAATCCTTACGCGGTATTGAATATGATGGACAAAATCGCTTAGTGGATATAACGATTTGCCAATTAAGGTCTAAGCTCGGTTGCGATGGCGATAGTCATCGGCATATAAAAACCATTCGGAATAAAGGGTATGTCTGCGTTGAATCGATTGACTAAATCCTTGTTACCAAATTTTGTTAGCCACTTCAGGTGAACGAATAAAGTTTTTGATCAATCCAGACACGCCAACACATTAATAAATCAAATGTTAGCGAATGTTAGATTTCTCTAACATTCGCGTCTCAATCCAACATTTCACTAACTTTCCATAAACAGCTCACACCACCCTACTATGGAATACTAGTTTCTCTGCAGATTGTGCTGCAAAACTTCTATACAACGAAGAGAGAACATAATCAGTGAAACATCAAAATCAAAAAGCATGGCACTCATTCGCATCAAACTTACTACCTCGAGCAGACTTACTGCTTTTCCTTATGGCACTGGTATTTCTTTTCGCTCATATCTCTAGCCAAGGTGGACTTAATTGGTTGAAACAACAACTCAGCCCAGTTCAAGCCTACGACCTTAGCTTTGTGAGTGAATTTGAACCGGATAATAGTGAGGTGAACATTTACACTTATTACCCGGCTAACAATGCTCGCCAGCAGATCATCGAACAATCGAATTACGATCAAGTGGATACGAAAATTGAACAGACTGACAATGGCCATCTTATACATTGGCGAGCAGATACTAACGCCCAGCAAGTAAAATATCGTGTTAAGTTAATCACGAGGCCTTTGGAGTTCGAACTAGATCAAAACCTTGAAGTCCCAACAGATTACACCGATAAGGAATTACAGCAATACTTACAAGCCAGTGATGCCATACAAGTAGATCACCCAGAAATTCAAACGCTATGGAACACAATAAAACCTACCAGTACGCACAATACCTACGATGTACTCAACGCGATTTATAACTACACCTACCATGGTTTAGACTCTGTTGCTTTTAAAGGTCATACGGATGCCTTAACGGCAAGCCGCCTAGGTATTGCAAGTTGTAACGGTAAAAGCCGTTTATTCGTGGCTTTGGCACGCCTAAATAACTTACCCTCACGCTTGGTCGGTGGTGTGATCTTAGATAATGGTGAGAAACGAACCTCTCATCAATGGGTTGAAGTTTGGGTACAAAATCATTGGATACCTTTTGGCCCTACAAATGGTCATTTTGCAGCGTTACCCGCACATTACCTGCGTTTATATACCGGTGATCAGGTGCTTATTCGTCACACCAGCAATATTAACTTTGACTACTATTTTGATATTAATGAAGTGTTGATCTCTCCAACATTTTATAAAAAAATTGAGGGTCTGGACTTTACCCAAGGCCAACTTACCACGGCATTACGTGAAATAAACATCTCACCCAAAACAATTGGCATCATTCTCTTATTCCCATTATGTAGCTTGCTGATTACCTTCTTACGCAATGTCGTGGGACTTAAAACCTTTGGGATTTTTATGCCCATGCTCATCGCTGCCTCTTGTTTTTATACCGGCCTATTAAATGGTGCCATCGGTTTTACCGCCTTACTGACATTTGCATGGTTAGTTTATTGGATCAGCGAACGCATGCATTTACTAAAAACAGCCCGATTAGCCATCGTTATCACGAGCGTTATTGCCGTTTCAATCTCTTTAATTTTATGGACTGATAATGTAATACTCATGGAAGTTGGCGGCCTTTCTGTGTTCCCAGTCGTCATTATCAGTTTTATTGCCGAGCGACTTAACCAATCTATGGGTGAAGAGCCATGGCAAGATACATTCATAAGCCTGTTAGGCACCATTGTTAGTATTATTATTTGCTACGCTCTACTGCAATCAATGATGCTAAAAAACATCTTCGCGATCTTCCCAGAAATGTTCCTATTGGTCTTAGCGGCACAGGTCTACTTAGGAAAGTGGTCAGGTATTCGTTTCTCTGAATTATGGCGCTTCAAACACCTATTAAAAACAGGTTCTGGCGAGGTTTTAGGTATAAATGGTCGTAACCGTGACATCATTTATCGACATAACGATAAACAATTTCTTAAATTGGCCGCGGATAAACTTGCAGCAAAAAAAGCAATGGAGGCACAACGTATCCCCGTTCCGCCTACCTTATTAACGATCAAGAGCCATGCCGATATCAGCAAGTTAGCGGATTGCATTAACCAGCATACCTGTTTTGCCTTAAAACCTAACAAAGGCTCTCAGGGAAAAGGCATTATTGTGATACATGGCAAGCAGGATGAAATGTGGCTGGGATCAGGCAATAAACAATGGTCACTAAGAGCACTAGAAAATCATATTACCGAGATATTATCAGGTTCTTATTCTCAGTCGGGCGATTCGGACATTGCTTATATCGAACCCTTACTTATTCAACACTCGGTGTTACAAGACATTGCGCCTGATGGTTTATGCGACATACGAATTATTGTTGCCAAAGGTAAGGCAGTCAGCGCTATGCTGAGAATGCCAACAAAATCATCTAGCGGAAAAGCAAACTTACACCAAGGTGCCATCGGTGTTGCTCTTAACTTAACAACCGGTAAAACAACAGCCGCTCGTTATCAAGGAAAAAGTATTTCAGAACACCCTGACAACCACTCGAGCTTACTCAACGTAACGATACCCAATTGGCCAAGTATTATTGACATGGCTGAGCGCTGTTATAAAGCCGTGCCACTCGTTTACTTGGGAGTAGATGTTTGCATTGATCAAAATCAGGGCGCGCTCATATTAGAAGTAAACGGTCGACCAGGACTTGAAATTCAAAACGTAACAAATAGAGGTTTCTATCATGATTTGGTGGCAAAAATTGAAACAGTTTAAGTTCTCAAAGCACAATAACTTAAGTGCTAAAAAGCCTACTATAAAGCGTGCAACACCTGTTTTGTTGAGCGCTGTTCTCCTTGGTTGTGGGCTTATCTACGCTGAAAATTATTTACGCGAGGGCATCGTCACCCTAGCGCCAATAAAAGTAGCCACTTATTCTGATGATTTATCCGCATCGCTAAATAGTGAAATGGCAGAAGAAACAAACGAGTTGTTATTTACCTTAAACAATCAAGTAAACGATGCGAAATACAGTGATAGCCCAACTCAGAAAGGCAAAGAAGACGCGCCCAACATAAAATCGCCTATTTCACGGTTATTTGATCAAGCATTATTACTTTCCAGACAAAATAAACACGCTGACGCCATCAAAATTTATCAAAAAGTCGTCAAACTTAAACCCAACCATCAAATGGCCACGATCAATCTAGCCTTGCTACTAAAGAAATCGGGTAATTATCCCAAAGCAATTAAAACACTTGAACACGCATTAAGTATTTCAGGAGGCAAGCGAAAAGGAAAAATTTATGCTTTATTAGGCAGTTGCCATGAAGCCCTAAAGCAACATGACAAAGCGATAAATTTCTACAATAATTCAATTGAATTCAGACCATCTCATGCCCTTACCTGGAGACGGCTAGCAAGGCAGTCATCCTTAGCCAAACAGCCCTTCAATGATGTGTTAGAAACGTATAATAGAGCGACCGCTTTGAACCCAGAACATACGGCGATCTATCTTGAAAAAGCACAATATCAATTCACTACTTTAGATTTTGACGGTGCCATCAAAACACTTTCTAACAAACAGCTACCCAAACTTAATCAAAGTAAACACCAGTTGATTAAAAACCGATTACTCCTGCTCGCCTATACTGAATTAGGGCGACTTAATAAAGCGAAACAACAAGCGAATGTATTGCTAAAAAGCTTGCCTAAAAATGCATCTAATCAGGATCTCATATTGATCGCAATCGCCACCAAACGTTTTAAACAAGCACAGTCTTTATTAGATTCAGCACAATTTAAGAAACCTCTATTGGCGGAACTAATTTACCTTAAAGCAAAGGTTTTACAGTTACTAGGCAAGCAAGAGCAAGCAAATACCTTATGGAACGCTCTATTCAAAGACCAAACTTATTCATTTTTAGCCCAACTGAATATAGCCAAAACTTTTACAAAGAGTGATCAAAAACAACAAGCTCTCACGATTCTTACCGGTTTATTAAGTAAATCGAATTACACAGCAGACATCGCGTATAGAATGAGTTTACTATCGGCCGACCTTAACCAAGAGTTATCAGCTAGACGCTATGCAAAATTAGCCTTATCTCTTAATCCTAAGCGAAGGAAGTACCAACTTCTGATGGCTGAAATAGATCACCAATTCGGAAAATTAAAGAAATCACTCGCTAAACTTGAAGACTTATCAACAAGTTACCCTAAAAGCAGAACCGTACTAAGACAATGGGCACGAACATTAGAAAGTGCAAAACATTATCCCGCTGCGATAGAAAAGTACCGCTTATTAACCGCCAGTAATGAGAAGAAAAATGACCTGTTTTCATTAGCTAAGTTATTAATCAAAACAAATGATATTGAGGCCGCGAACGACGTACTGAAATCGCTACTGGAAAAGTATAACGGCCATATAGAAGCACGTTACTTGCTAGCAGAAAATTTGTGCCTTAGCAGGCTTCAAATGCAATGCCACTATCAAGCAGATCTGGTTCTCAAGTTAGACAAAACACATACAGGTGCAAAACGCCTAATGTCGACAACTCAAACAGTTAAACAACAAGGGTAATCATTATGCAACACATCGTTCAGCGACCATCACTGAGACATTCATATTGTTTGACCTTAGCTTTAAGCTTACTAATAAGTACTAGTGTGTTCAGCAAAACTGCTGTCGCAAAGAAAAGTGATAATACAGCAATTAGCGTCAGTACCCATATCGGGCATGATTCAAATCCATTTCGTTTTTCTAACAAGCTTAACGCGCAAAGTGCGCAATATATAGAAGCCAAACTAAAGGGCAGTTATGACCTTACCGATAGTTTCTTTGTGTATACCAAGTTAGACGCACGTAAGTACGATAACGACAGCAAAGATGCTGATTCATCAAAATATACATTAGGCATAGGCTATAAACAGCGCTTCAAATTTAGTCATGGAAAAATGAAACTTAAGTCTAAACTACAGTATGGCAGCCGAGACAAAACCTATATCAGCCGAACAACAGGTAAAATAGCTCAATGGAGCGGAGAAGACATCGGGGATCGTTACGACTACACCTTTTATGGCGTAAACACTGATCTAAGCTGGACACCTCATAAAAAGAATATTTTCTCCGTTAATTTAGATTATTTGAACCGTAATTACGAAAATTTGGCGCTATCCACATTAAGTAACTTAGATTACAGCGAATATACACTTGGCCTTAATTGGAAGCATAAGTTTGATAAAACCCAATCATTAAAAGCTAAAATTGCACACCGCTTTAGAGACTACGAAGACTATCGAGCACATGATAACAACGGCATCGACATCCAAAATAGTGACCTTGAATATAATACTTGGATAGCACGACTCACCTATTCCATAAAAGCGAGTGATGCCATTCGGTTTTCTTTCTTGGCACAATTTGATAAACGCGATGATAATAAGTCCGGCTACGACAACTCCGAAAAACAATTTGCTCGCATTGGTCTCAAGTATGATTTTAATAAATACTCAGAGCTTGACGCTTCAGTAAACTATACCAAATATGACTACCCTAATAGAGAACAAGAAAGCAACGATCAGGACGAAGAACTAAGCGAAGAAAAAGGTTTTCGATATAAAGTGCAATACACTCATAGTTTAGCCAATATAAAAGGTTTAGCTTTAACAGCGGCCCTTCGTTATGACGATATAAAATCTGATCTGAGCATTTACCAATATGATCGTAGCCAAATTTCAGTTGGGGCGAAATATAAGTTTTAATACATTGTTGGGATTCGTGTTATGCAAATACTAACAATCAACTCTAATATGCATTCCATGTGGTTTGTAGGTTGTGGATGAACGAAGTGAATCCCAACATTGGGCGGAATCTCAAGCATTGTTGGGATTCGTGTTACTCATCCCAACCTACTTAACCCATCTATTATACTATTGCTTATGTAGGCCTTTCCTGACTGAACGGTCTTAAGCGTTTACAAAAAGTTTCTCCACCGACTTTTTAGGTGTTTTGTTTAGCTTTTGAATCAATGAAAAAGAAATGTCTGAAACCGTATAACGCTCAGTAATGTCATCCAACATGACTGACCATAACTTAGCGGTCATTTCAGAATCATAAAGCGCCCTATGGAAGGTACCATCAGAAGGGATATTGGCATATCGAACTAACGTGCCAAGTTGGTGATTGGGTGCGTGTTGAAAAATTCTTCGCGCGGCAAGCATTGAGCAAGCAAACTCGCCAGAATACCCTTTTGAGATTCGTATTAACTCAGCATCAAGAAAGCGCTTATCAAACGATGCATTATGCGCAACAAGGTTGTGCCCTTCAATAAAGTCTGCGAACTGTTTCATCACGCTCGAGCATGAGGGGGCGTCGCGCAACATCTCATTCGTAATACCCGTGTAATCTTCAATAAAAGCACTGATTCTTTGCCCTGGGTTCATTAGCTCCTGAAAGCGCTCTTTAACAACGCCCCCCTCAAGTCGCACCGCACCAATTTCAATAGCACGATCGCCCATATCGGGAGACAAGCCCGTTGTTTCAAAATCTAATACGATCACCGTATCGGCTCTCGACATACTTAACGCCCTCAGTTTATTTTCATTCAAGTAGCTATTATGTGGTTTTTACCAAGTCTTCAATTGTTAAACATGGGTCGATAGGTGTTCCTACATTTAGACCTTTCGGATACGCCCTAATATTTCCAGTTCTCTGGTAACCTCTCCTCTCGTAGAATTTAATCAGTTCTACACGATTTGATAAAACCACCATAACAAATTTTTTGATACTAAAACTTGAAAGAGAATATTCCTCGGCGCCTTTTAGCATCGCCTTACCAAGGCCGGTATTTTGTAGTATTGGGTTAACCGCAAAGGAGCCAATATAGGCCTGTGTGCCCTCTATTTGTATCGAAATACACGCTTGAATAACAGAAGCTGATTTACACAAAAGAAACACTGAGTTATTGCTAGAAATGCTGGTGCGAATATCATTTTCAGTACATCGTTCACCCACCACAATTCCTTTTTCAGTCGTCCAGCCCCCACCTCCTCGATAAGCCAAATTGATTAGTTCGCTGATTGCTTGGGCATCAGAATCAATTGCAAGCTCTAAGTTCATATCGTTATCCATTTACATCACTCTTCTCGCCTGCCAAAAACTTTCCTTCCAATATGAACTATCCAATCGAGAAAAAATCACACCGCGACTAGTCGATGCATGTAAGAATTTTTGTTCACCGGCATAAATACCAATGTGTCGACCACTAAACCCAATCTTAAATAAGACTAAATCACCCGGCCTTAGCTCGGCAATAGAAATATGCGTACCGACTTCGGCCTGTTGCTGCGTTGATCGCGGCAATGTCACCTTAAACTGATCTCTAAAGGTTAAGAATACCAAGCCTGAACAGTCAATACCTGATTTCGATAAACCGCCATAACGGTATTTAACCCCCTTCCACTGTTGATATTGTTTGAGCAAACTCTTCACGATACCGCGCGTATCTTGGCTTACTGCGGGAAGTTGAACGGATGGTTTAGAAATTGAACTACATCCTGCCACGAGCAGGATCAGTGCAAGCAAAATGCTCACACGCAGCACTGTCATGATGCGGTATTTAAATAACACATAATGCCCCATAATTTTTAAAGCAATATAGGATACAACCACAATAACCAATGTCATAATTTTATAGTGGCTGAACAAATAAAAGTACTTAGCGCTATTTAATAAGCGCCTGAAAATAACTGCTGAGCATTAATCTATATTGCGCTAGCAATTTTTCGGCATACACTTCATCGCTGTTCAACAGTGCCTGCATCACGGGTTCGGTAATTTCACACACCAAAAATGCCGCGGTGGCCAGTACTTCGGGCTGCACATTGATACCCATGCGCTGCATGGCATCTACAATCAGCTCGGCGTTACTTTGGCTGTCTTGCATATTGAGTTTAATAAAGTCGGGATTACCCCGCACCGTCCCCCATACCAACAAGAAGTTTGGCCGCTGTTGCAGAAACTCATAGTAGTGTGCCAGTAACTTATCCAACATGACGTCAATCACTTCGATACTTGGCGATTGAGTAATTACCGGAATATCAGCTAATTTCAGGGCAAGTTCAGCCCGGTACAGTTCTAAATAGCGTTCTACGATGGCCCGTGCCACCACGGTCCGGTTTGGAAAGTATTGATAGATAGAGGCAATATTCACATCTGCCCGGCGCGCCAGCTCGTTCATCTTTAGACTTTCGAAGCCCTGCTCACTAATCATGCCTTCCGCATGATCCAATATCGCTTCAAATCGGGCTAAAGAACGGGCCTGCTTGGGTTTTTTTCGTAGTTTTACATCATTCATGGCGCAATTATAAAAGCTTGACTCACAAAATGTAAGCGTTTATTATTTTTTAATAACGTAAGTGTTAATTACATTTTTTTACTTAACCAACACCCGAGGACAACAAGATGACCAACGTTTGCATTATTGGCGCCGGCCCTAGTGGCCTGTCACTGGCATGGCAGTTAGAACGTGCAGGCATATCCTTCGACCTGTACGAACGCAACAGCGATGTAGGCGGGTTATGGGACATCGACAATCCGGGCAGCCCTATGTATGAGTCAGCTCACTTTATCTCATCCAAAACCATGAGTGGATTCTCCAATGCCCCGATGCCAGACAGCTTTGCCGATTACCCCAGCCATAAAGATATCCTTCATTACATTAGGGCCTTCACGAAACAAAAAGGTTTGTACCAGCATATTCACTTTAACAGCGAAGTAAAAAATGCGGAGCAGGTGAATGGCCAATGGATCGTGTCGGTGGCGGGACTGGAAGATAAACACTACGAGACTCTGGTATGTGCCAACGGCGTTAACTGGCACCCTAAAATCCCTCAACTAAAAGGCCAGAGTAGCTTTAACGGGGAAATAATACACGCACAAAAGTACAAAAAGGCCGAGCAGTTTCGCGGTAAAAAAGTACTGATTGTGGGCGCTGGTAACTCAGGCTGTGACATCGCCTGCGACGCCGCCCAGTTTGCAGATGAAGCCTTTATTAGCATGCGTCGCGGTTATCACTTCGTGCCCAAACATATCTTTGGCACTCCCAGCGATGTATTTGATAGCAAAGGGCCAGAGATGCCCATGCGAATAAAACAAAAGGTATTTCCGGTTTTATTAAAATTGCTCGAAGGCGACCCGCAACGCTTGGGTCTTCCCAAACCCGACCATAAAATATTTGAAAGCCACCCGATTCTAAATAGCCAAATGTGGCACTACCTCAGGCACGGCGACATTAAGGTACAAAAAGACATTGATTACCTCGATGGAGATTATGTGGTGTTTAAGGATGGCCAAAAACAAAAGGTGGACCTTATTTTATTAGCCACTGGCTATCGTAGTTTAATTCCCTACCTTAAACACGATTACATTCAATATGAGGGTGACCGCCCACAAACTTACTTAAACTTGTTCAGCCGCGATGTCCCTAACTTGATTACCCTAGGCTTCATGGAAACCAATAGCGGCGCCTATGCTTTGTTTGATTATATGGCCCACATGGTGACCCAATACTTATTAGACAAAACCCGTAACCCACAAAATGCCGCTAAATTTGAAACCTTCATTAAAAGTGACGCCCCCGATTTGTCAGGCGGTGTGAATTATGTGAAGAGTGACCGTCACACCAACTACATTAACAAAGCAGCCTACATGAAATATCTGAAAAAAATGGATAAACGCATGTCATGGACGCCACTAGATAAACTGAACCAAAGTGAAGGCAGCATTAATGTCGAATTGGCAACGCTTGACGTGTAACAAGCAATCATTCAACCCATAAAAAATATAAACAGGGAGAAACTATGAAATGTTTGGTCACCGGTGCCACCGGTTTTTTAGGCACTAACTTAGTTCACGAACTGGTAACACAAGGCTGGCAGGTGCGCGCCACCGGTATGCACGGCTCCGAAATTAAATACATCAAAGACTTACCCATAGAGTTTGTATTTGCTGACATAACAGAACCAAGTGAGGTTGATAACGTAGTGGAAGGCTGCGAGGTGGTATTCAACGTGGCCGGTGACACCTCATTTTGGAAGAAAAACTTTGCCCGCCAGCGCCGTATTAATATCGACGGGGCAGTAAACGTTGCCAAAGCCTGTAAAAAACACAAGGTAAAACGACTCATTCATACCAGCACCCTAGATGCTTTAGGCTATAACCCCACAGGGGGCAGTTACGACGAGGTGAGCGGTCGTTATAACTTTGACAACATGGGCTACAACTATGGTGACTCTAAACTAGAAGCTGAAATTCGCCTACGCGCATTTAATAGCTCGGATTTAGACGTGGTATTTATCAACCCGGGGTTCATGGTGGGGCCCTATGATTACACCCTGCAAATTGGTCGGGTATTTTTTGATTTAGCCAAAGGCAAACTCCCGGCTTGCCCACCCGGAGGTGGTTCATTTTGCCACGTACGGGAAGTCGCCAAGGCCCACATCGCGGCAGTAAAACATGGCCGAGCCGGAGAAAATTACTTATGTGCAGGCATGGAGGAAACCAATATTTCCTATGTGGATATGTTTGAGCGCATGGCGCAAGCCATTAACGCCAAACCCGTGCATTTGGTGATGCCTAAAAAACTATTTGTCTTGTACGGTTATGCATGTGAATGGCTTGCCAGCTTCACAAAAAAGCCACCAGAAATGAATCCAGGGCAGGCCCGTTATATGTCGGCCCCTCAATATGCCATCAGCGGTAAGGCTATAAACGAATTGGGTTACAAGGTCCCAAGCGTGGAGTCTTGTATTGAAGACGCCTTAACTTGGTACCGTGGCGAAGGCTATAAAATTTAATAATAGGGGTAGGTCATGAAAATATTTTTTATAAACGGCGCTTGTGGGGGTGTGGGTTTAGCAACGGTAAAAGCCTTTCACCAGGCTGGCTACCAAATTTGGGCCAGCGATGTGAATCAGCATGCATTGGATACCCTTGCCAAACAATACCCCCACCTTAAAACCAGCTGTATCGATGTCAGTAATCAGCAACAGCTCAAAAGCTTATGTGATGAAATTGCTGCGGCGCCACAAATTGATGTCGCCCATGTGAATGCCGGTATCGTAAGGCCCTATGAAGTCGTGAACAGCTCGCCTCAAGACATTGACTTACAGCTAGATATTAATTTACGCAGCGCCCTGCATATTAACCGAGCCTTAGCCATTAAAATGAAAAGCCAAAAGTCTGGCCACATCGTCAATACGGTATCGATGGGCGCGTTGATTTCATTACCCGGAAGTGCCGTTTATTGTGCCACCAAGGCGGCATTGCGTAGTTTTTTAACCGCCATGCAAGCAGAACTTAAACCCTTTGGCATCAGCGTCAGCGGTATTTACCCCAGTGGTATTCATACCCCGATGCTGCAATACGAAGCGCTTAATCAGGGTAGCCCCCTTAACTTTTTAAACATGCCAGTCAGTGCAGAAAAAGTAGCCAGCACGGTATTAAAGTCAGCAGGACAATCTTGGGGTGCTAAAAAACTTGAATACTATTTACCTTACAGCGACAGCATCAGCGCTAGGATAATTAATACATTTCCATGGCTATTACAAAAAATATACCCCTTATTTCGTTACCTTGGGGAAAAAGGACGCGCCCGATACATTCGAAAATTTAATGTAACAGACGCATAGGCCCTAACTAGGCATCGATAATAAAGCAGTGTTTTTTAGCTGCGCCGGCTCTTATTATGTTTCTTCTTATATTTTTCAGGGGTGGAGGCGCAATATCTCCCACCACCCGATTAGCATAAACTAATCGTTAATAATGTTTTTTAACTCTGCACTACTCTCTAATACAAAGCACCGGTTTAATTTAGAGTCGATATTATTTTTTGTGTCAATTTGGGGCTCATAGTCTTTTATGAAAAGTGCAATATTTTGAAACTTCTCAATAGAGATTGAGCTTGTTTCTACCATACCGCCACTGATCAAACGAATGTCATCCGTGTTGTACCCTTTTTCCTTAAAATACCAAAAAATACAATTTGCATGCGCGTACTTATACAACGTTTCAGTTTCGTTTACTTTCACACTTGACGCACAACCAACCAATGAGATGGAAGCAAAAGTAAGAAAACCCACAAATTGGATTAGTTTCATTTAAAAGGACTCCCAAAATAAGTACAACCCCACTTTATCCTTTTAATATTTCCTGAATTCGAAGCTCATCCCGAAGATACTGTTCATACTCTGCATCCTGCTCTGGGGTTGTCAGCTTTAATGGCGGAAAATCTACGCTAAGCTTTGTATCTTCAAGCCCCTCAAGTGCTTTGGCTTGTTGTGCCAGTGCTTCAGGTGATAACTCTATATGGATACTATTCATTATATCGGTAGAAAGTTTTTCTATTTCTGCCAACCCGACGACTTCATCCTGCTCATTTTGAGAGCCAGCGCAATTTCTTCTTAAGTCAAAACACATTCTAATCAGGTGCTTATCAGATACAGGGAACACAAAGTAGCGACTAGGGCTATGGTGACCTGGGACCTCATCATTAGGCTTTGCATAAAAAGTTGCAGCTACACAGGGCCAAGCATTGATCACCTTCCAATCTACAGGGGTAAGCCATTGCTGGGCCCCCTCAAAGAGATCTTCTGAGTGTACCACTTTCAGGTAATCAGATATGATATTCTCAAACGCTTTTGGTCGGAAAAATGAAGCTGAATCTGACTCATCACTTCGAGAAATTAATGAAATATCTAACGTTAAATCCCCTTTAAAGCCAGAAAACCACGGCCCATAAAATTCCCATTGACGCCTAAAGAAATTCTGATATAGCCACTCATTCTTATCCTGCCCCCAAGGACGCATCCTTAAGTCATTAAAATTATTGATATTGTAAGGGCGAATAGCCTCTAAGTGTGAAGTTAAGGAGTGACGAGGTGCTCGCAAACTTATTTTTGTTCCACCAATAGAAAAACACACGTTTCCTGAAAACTTAAAAGAAGGCCCTTTAGGCATACAAAAGTCAGTTTGTTGACGAAGTTTAAGCGGCCAGTTAAACATTAAATTCTGCCCTTTAGTTTATGATGAAGACTTAAATTGGGGCTGATTCGCAATATTACACATATTTTCAGCAATCCTTGCTAAGCCTGTCCACTAATATGTTTACCCTTTATAAAATCATTCATTCGGGTGGATGGCGTGAGACTTACGTTGTTCAGCATGGCGAACATAAAGGCAGTGATTTGTTTTTGCATGTCGGGTGAGATGGTGAAAGGCTCCCCTACCGCCTCGCCTGAACGAACCATAAAAGAAAAACACAGGGCATCTTCTTGAGCGATGGGGGTATAAAAATACACTTGATTAGGTTCACTAGCTTGCACCCACTTTAGGCCATTAATTTCATGACTTTGTAAGGAAGATGGTTCAGTAGGGGAACTTGATGGAAGCGCTGTTTGATCGTTGAATTCAACCGACATCATGCCGTTATCGTGCTGTACACAGTTAACGTTGTCAAACATGGCTCTACGGTTAAGGTGAGATGCTTGCACCCAGGCAGATAACGTTTCTATTGAGCGAAGGTCGCGTCCCTGATCATTATCCTGACTAGAAAGACCATAAATATTAATAGAGAGATCAACAATAACGCGATTTTTATTTAACCATCGACTCGGTTTAAACAGCCACCCAGTATCATAGACGAAGCAAACACTACGATTACCATTCACAACATCTGTGTAGTCTTTTTTAGTAAAGGTATCGACAAAACGACAGTGGTGTTTATCCCTATAGTAAAACGGGCTCGTACCAATGAACGCCCTAGTGGGCTTAGGGTTACGAAAGCGCATAATAGAGTGGAATAAATCAATTTCGTTCCATGGGGCCGAACTAAGATTTTTAATCGTAAGTGGCTGGCCTTCTTTAATGAACCGAAGCGGTAATTTCACGAAGATTCCAAATTTTCTTTCGACGACAGAAGCTTCTGTTCTGCCGCTTTTTTTTGAGCTAAGCCATCAGGAGAGAGCGTGATACTAACATTCTGCATAAATACTTTGATGAATTGCTCCGTTGCACTAGGAAAGTTGTGCTCTGGACTGTATAAGTCGCAGTCCAAAGGGTTTGGCACAAAGTCAAATTTAAGAAGATATTGGGAACCAATAGGAACCCAGTGATGAGACTTAATGCCATCCCCAGGTAAAGAAACAAAATAATACACCCCTCCAGCATGGTGATTTGACTTCATTAAATGTTCTTTAGAAGTGGGATAGGTCCATAGGTGTTTCTTTGGTGGGGCGTCTGCGTACTCTTCAGTTGTTTCTCTATTAAATTTCCCCCATATAGAGTCAACATAGTGTAATAGCCATTCCTTTAGGTTATTAACATCAAAGAACGAGAATGAAGACACTTCTTGTTCGATTTTGATAAGTCGTACATCGAACATGATATAACCAAAAGAGCGGCCAAATTTTCCCTTGAATTCCCAGCCATTCCCATGAATATCAACACTCATAGTTCTGCTATCCATATTCCACTTCTTGTAGAGCACAGAGTTAGTTATATCAAGCGATGCCTGCTGTTTAACTGTTGGTATCATCAATGTTTTTGCTGGTACGGGAATAGTTAATTTTGTACGCGAAAGGTCAATCGTGTAGCTTGGGGCTTTCCCAATATCAGGCCCCTTAAGCTGGTGATTATCGCCAATAATTTTACTCAGCAAAGACATTACTTATTTCCCTATCATCGCGCGAACAATGGTGACGAAACTTTTAGCTGTACTCTCACCGGATGCATTTTCGATTGACTGATTCATTTGCCCTGGTGTTTTATAGGGGTTTAAATGCGGATTTAAAGCAGAATCAGATACGGTATTGGCAGCAATATTACGCATATTTTCGGCGCTCCTTACGAAGGTTGAAGCCCCCCATGCCAATTTAGCGCTCCCTAGCGCTGCAGCGCCCATAGCGATTTCAGGGAATACTGGTGCGATAGCAAGTGCACCTAACCCCAAGCCAACATTAAATGCACTGTTTGTTTTGATTTTGTACAATGTATCAAATGCCAGCTTGCTATCATATTTAATCGATGCGGCCGCATCTGAGAAATTTTCACCAAATTTGGCAACTTCCTGAGCGATATTTTTATTGGTTTTGTTTTTCCAACCGACCCAGTCATCTTTTTGTGTTTTCATTACATCGGTATGCAACTGCATTTCTGATTGACGCATCATAGGCAGTATTTTTTCCATATCGCCGACTGCAGGCCCTAAAAACATCACTTTATGTTTATCTAATTTTTTACCTTGTAGGCGTTGCATTGCGTTTTGAAACACCTGTGCACCATTACCATGAACCACCCAACTCACTTCTTTACCGCGATGTTGAGCCCGTAACATCGCTTCACTCAAGATATTAGCAGCAAATTGTTTACTTTGTTGTTTTTGATCAGGGGTTTTCCATTTTACTCCGCGGCTATACAAAGGCTGCGGGTTATAAAATAAGTTAAAGTCTTGATTATTGAAGTCACTATAAGTTTTTTCCAACATTGTAGGCATTATTTTAGTTGCTGCAGCTTCTAAATCTTTAGCTAAACCATTAATTGCAGCAAAACGAGACTCTATTCTTTCTTTTGAATCTCTGCTTTTAAGATTCCAGTTGTCACCATCGGAAACAACCTTATAAAACCCAGGTTGCTTTCCATCTAACTTAGAAAAATCAATACTCGTAATATACACCCCAGGCTTCTTGCTGCTACTACCTGAAATGTTCTGAAATATTTTATAGCCAATTTGTACATTTTCGATGGTCGTAAAATGTTCGAAAGAACTTTCAAAACTGCTGTAGGCTTGTAGCCCACCTGCGGTGGCACGAAGTTGTTCGAGTTTTGGAAATATTCTATGAGCAGTATCTTTTGTAAGTCGTTTTGAAAATTCGTGGGATAAATTTGCGTTGATGTATACTGACCGACCACATATTCCCTTAGTATTATCACTTAGAAATATAAACTGGGTTTCTTCCGAACCGAGTATTTTGCTGAAACCAGACTGCGCTGCGCGTTGATTTATTAACATACTGCCCATAACAACTTCTTCCCTTTTTCGTTATATAACGAGTTAATTCCTTGGAAATCACATATTATGCTCAGGGCAAAACATGTGCGCGCCACTAAAAATGTGTTTTTAGAGTTCCCTCATTTTGTGACTCAAGTGATTATGAGTTAAAATAAAAGGCTTCCTTGCGCGGGGCGGAGTATACAATTTTTATCATTGGGAGGTATGAATTTTTTATAGTTTTCTTGTTACGCCTTTTTCAAACGATACAAAGCGTCCCGCTTACCGCTCTAAGATCGGAGGTTCGGCTAAATAGTAGGCCTGCGCGCTTTCAAAGCACCAGCCTTTACATATATGGTTCAAAATACTTCAGGACGGTTCTCTTTTTTCAATCGGTTTAAATACCGATCCATCAAGATGGGTTGTACCGTCAATGAAAAAGCGATCAGAAAAAAGGCAAGACAAAGAAAGTCGTCTCGATGTTCATAGTTCATCGGAACCAACAAAATAAGCGCCGCAGATACCGCGCCTCTTAGTCCTCCAAGTACCAGAATATGTTGCCAAGCGGCGGGAATACGTATGGAAAAAAGGCGAAGCAGGCCTGCGCCACTATAAATGATGATGCCTCGTGCAAGTAGCATAGCCATAAAACCTATGGCCAGTGCATGCGCGGGTAAATTGAATTCGTGTAAACCTGTCGCAACCCCTAATAAGAAAAACATGAAGCTGTTAAGCGTTTGGCTTGTGTATGACCAGAATGAGTCCAGCAGTTGTACCTGCTCTAAGGCTGAATCTTTCGTCATTTTTTCCATAATGAGAGCCGCAATGAGTACAGCGATCACACCAGAGCAATGAAGTACGTATTCACATAGCGCAAAGAGTAACAACGCCAAAATAAGGCCCATAGAAGCGCTATAGAAAACCTGTTGTTCGGACCAGACCTGCAAGGTTTTTGATGTAAACCATCCTGCCGCCAAGCCTATGGGCACCGATAATAAAATGGCGTATGCCAATGAACCGATAGCAGAGGAAAGTAGAAAAGCTTCGTTGTAGAGCACGATCCCTGACAGTAGAGAAAATAATGCGACCGTTGTGCCATCGTTAAATAAAGATTCTCCTTCGACCAACATATCCAGCTTCGTGGCGAGTGAAAACTTTTGGAAGATCGCCCCAACAGCGATGGGGTCCGTTGCGCCAATCGCTGCACCGAACAACATACCATGCAAATAGTGAATATTTAGCGCCCAAGCGACCGGAAAACCAATAAGAACCGATGACAGAATAACACCGGGAAAAGCGTAGAGCACAATGGCTGCGGTGTTGGCTTTCATCGCTTTCACATTTACATGTCGAGCGCCGGCGTAAATCAGCAATGGCAGAAAGAAAAACAAGATGGCATTAGGGTCAAGGATCAGGTCTGGCCAATGGGTAAAGTCACCTTCTTTTTTGGTCAGACCGAAAGCAATGCCGAGTAGCAGTATCCAAGCTTCGGCAGGGAGTTTTGAGTTACGGGAGTAATGCTTAACGCATGCAAAGATCAACATGAGAATGGAGAAGGTCAGAATATCAAACAAGATCGGAGGCATAATAAGTCCTCTACATTAATTTGTATTGAAAGCGCAAAACAAGACATCTGTCTGATTTAGTTTAGTTCAAAAAATGTTGGATAGGACGATATAGAATTGAATTACTGACATTCAGTGGACTTGAAAGTAGCGGGTTAGATTTTAGCGGCAGTAGGACGCGCATTCTTTCGTTTTCTTAAGGCGCTATTTCGATTTTTAACTGTACTTGTCTGTATTAGTCTGTCGCATCGGGAAGAAGTCATACATCACGTTTTGCTATGACCGCCTCCTTGCTGGGCTATTTAATTAGCAAGTCTCTCAGCCGCATATTTCTCTATCATTTCTTGGAGTTTACCCAGTTTGAATGGTTTGATGATAAAACCATTTGCCCCCAGCTTAATCGCTTTTTTTACATTATCGATTGAATGCTCACCACTGACGATAACGATAAAAGCGATAGGGTTGATTTTACGGATTTCTTGTAATGCTTTAAAGCCATCTATTTTTGGCATGTGTAAATCTAAAAATACGATATCAATTTCTTTGTTTTGATAAATATCTATCGCATCGGCTGCATTTTTGGCTTCCATGATATCCCTGATATCGAGGTTACGTAATGAGCTGGCTAATAAATTGCGCATATCGCTCACATCGTCGACAATTAAAACACGTGTTTTGTTCACTCTTTACCTTCAATTATTTGTTTAATATGTTGCAGAAGGACACCCAATTCTTTGTCAATTTCTTCTGGGTTCTTCTGTTTTATTTCGTCTTCAAGTTTAACAGCAATACGGGTGAGACTCTCAAACCCAAAACTGCCGGCACTGCCCTTAATTTGATGCACAATGTCCTCAACAACAGGCCAGTCATTTGATGTATAGGCTTTACTTAGCTGACTAGCTTTATCAGGCAAGGTTAATAAGTATTGGGCAACCATTTCTTGATAGTTATCAAGATCAGACAAGCTCGCCTTGGTATGGTTGCTGCTTGATAAGTGCTCCGATAATAAGCTGTGGAATTTAGTCGTGTCAATCGGCTTACCAAAATGTCCCAATGCACCACTCTTTGCACATTGTTCAATACTTCCTTTATCGACATTAGCTGTCATCATAATAATGGGTGGTGAAAAACCGGCACTAATTAACAGTTGTGTGGCTTCGATACCATCCATTTCAGGCATCTGCATATCCATCAACACTAAATCCAGCTCATTAACCAAAGCTTGTTCGACCGCTTGCTCCCCATTTTCAACGGTAATAATTTCTGCCCCTGTTTGTTTTACTAAGTAGCTGACGAGTCGTCGATTATCTGCATTATCATCAGCATAAAGCACCAAGCCTGAAAGTGTGGGAATTTCAAGATGTGATGCTAATGAGGTGGATACACGTTTCGCCTCTGATAAATCAGAAACAAGCGTCAGGTCGTTTGTTTCTTTGTATGGAAGTGTTAACTGGAATTCACTGCCTTGATTAACCTGGCTCTTAGCCGTTATCCCCCCGCCGAGTAACTCCGATAATTGTTTACAGATATATAAACCTAAACCTGTTCCACCATATTTCCGTGTGGTCGATGAATCTGCTTGACTGAAAGCCGAAAACAACTGGCTTAGCTGTTCAGGCGTCATTCCAATTCCGGTATCGACAACAGAAAATGAAAGTAATTTTGCTGGTTCATCAAAGGATAATTTCAATGCGACACTGCCAGACTCTGTAAATTTAATCGCATTATTTATCAGATTGATCAAAATTTGCTTCAGGCGTGTCGGATCTATTGCGATGCACTTTGGCAGAGGAAGGTGGTAATCGAGATCAAAATTGATACTTTTATTAGAAGCTTGTAAATCTGCCAGCTGCTGAACTTCATGAAGTAGAGGAAACAGTGGGGTATCAATTATTTCAATTTCAATCTTGTCGGCTTCAATCTTTGAAACATCAAGAATATCATTCACGACATTCAGTAAGTGATTCCCACAACGATTAATGGTGTGAATGGCACTGTTTTGATCTTCAGATGGCATGTTTCTGTTTTTAAGCGTTTCTGAAAAGCCGATAATTGAAGTTAAAGGCGTTCGAATTTCATGACTCATACTGGCAAGAAACTGACTCTTAGCACGTGTTGCTTCTTCAGCTAATTCTTTTTCTTTATGAGCAATTTCGGCTTCAAATTTTAGTTTCTCACTTTCTTGTAGCGCTAATGCCTGTTGCTTAATTTCGTTTTCACGTGTTCTGACAGCGGTTTGCATATTTTGAAATTCTTGAGCTAACTCACCGAGTTCACCATCTTGGCTAATATTTAATTGTGCTGAATAATTTCCGTTGGCCACATACTTGGCGGCACTTAACAAACGCTTAACAGGATTAGTATACTTGGCGGCACTTAACAAACGCTTAACAGGATTAGTGATGCCGCGAGCGATGGCAAATGCACCCAGTAATGAAACGAGAACGCCCACTAAAAAGAAAGGTAAAATATCAACCCAAAACAGTTTAAATACTGACATGGCATCACTATAGGAGTCATGTAACACCATGATTAATTGACTTTGATCTGAGTGAGCATCATAAGTGTTAATTGGAAATGAAACCGTAATATATGTGTGGCCATACCATTCCACCTTTTGCGTTAGGTCACTAGATGATTTTATAAAAGCAAAGGGAGATAATGAATTTTCCTGATGTGTCGATGGTTTGTCGATTAACTCAGGTGTTGAAGAGAGGAGCCCTTCATTACCATTGTAATCAAGTTTAACTAAGGATATGCCTAAATCTATCTGTTCTTTTAATCGTGTGAAAAAAGAGGGGCTGAGTGCTTTTCCAACAAAAATATGACCAATCTTTATGGGCGCTTTTACAATTTCAGAGCTAACGTAAAAAGGTTTGTTATCAATGAGTGCTAAAGACGAAACTTGGCTATCCGTGTTTAACACGCTCACTTGCAGCATTTTTAGAACCTTTGGTTCTGTATTCCAAGTGCTGGCAACGATGTTGTCTTGTAGGTCTGTCACAAAAGCAAAATCACCCGAGATCCGTTGCATATGATTTTGCATAATATTAATGATTGATGCCTTATCTGCCTCCTGACCGAGTGCCTGTCTGAAACCCCAGTCCTGAGCTATGGTAGCGACATTTGAATCAAAGTTCGTTTGATCAACCTGAAACTGGTCAATTAACACTTTTTTGCCGACATTTAGCCTAGCTTCAATGAGTGACTCGGCTTGTTTACCGGCAGCATTAATAATGCTGTAAAAATTGAGAATAGATACCGAGGTGAACAAGGAAACCACCAGGATAAAAATTTTACTTTGGAGGCTTTTAATTCTCATTTTTTGGGCGCTTATAAAAATAGCTGAAATAGTATTAAGACCATAGATACACTATGGCCGTAATTCCTCGAATGGACAAGAAAAACTGGCGATTCAATGTTTCCGTTGAGCTAATATTAATAAGCTTCAATGATGCAATGTACCTCTTTTGCAACTACCCACTACAATTCTATTATAGACGCTTGATAGACGACCGGCCCAGTTGGTAAACCTGTGGGCGAGCCACCTGGTGGTTCTAAACTAATCGCTAAACCTTGTGTCGATTGCAAAACGCTTAACAACTGTGGAGATAACACCATTTCTTGCTTCTTGCCGGAAACAGGCATTAAACCCAGTGATTTTGGTTGTCCGTTAGTGGGCAGCATCCAAAGTTCAAAGGCTTTATTATCAACAGCAACGGCTTGCGCATTTATGGGTTTAATCGCAAATTGTCCAGTTTCAGTATTACTGCTGATTAGCCATAGCGGCTCATTTTGTTCATTATTAAACACGGCTACCTGATTGAGTTGATCGACCTTTGGCGGTGTTTGCAGTGAAATGAATAAAGCTAATATGATCGCAAAAGCGGTACTGACCGCTCCCCAACTTTGCCATAAAAACAGACTACGCCAGCCAGTTTGTTTATCTGCTGCTTGGGCAAAATCCTGTGGATTAATACGCTGTTGAATGCCTTTCCAAATAGAATCCGGCAACGGAATATCAGGGATATTATTGGCCATGGGGTTAATATGTTGCTCCCACTCCCAGACGGCACTTCGAATGCGGTACGACTCCATCATCAATTGTTCAAATCGTCTTCTTGCACCACCATGAAGTGTTCCGAGTACATATTCTGCGGCTAAATGTTCGAGCAATTCAGGTTTTAGATAATTCATTGTGCTAAACACCTTTTTAAACTTTGTAGGCCTCTACGGATCCAGCTTTTAATGGTACCCAGTGGAGATTCCGTTCTTTCGGTAAGCTCTTGATGGGTTAAACCTTCCATGAAAGAAAGCACGATAGCTTCCTTCTGGCGATCATTGAGCTCATCTAAACAAGCTTCAAGTTCATTCATTTCGGTTCCTTTGATGGTCCACTCTAGAGGACCTAGGGCATCGCTTTCAGTTTGATCATGGTCGTCATCTAAAGGTTCTGTTGGCTTTTGGCTACGTATTCGGTCTAAGGCGCGATAACGTACAATACTGGTAAGCCAAGTACTCACCTGACCACGGTCCTGATGATATTCTGAAGCATGGTGCCACACTTTAACAAAAGCCTCTTGCATCACTTCTTCCGCACTATCACGATTTTTTAGCATTCGAATACACATGCTAAATAAATTCGGCGCTGTTAATTGATAGAGCTGTTCAAAGGATTGTTGATTTCCTTGTGCGGTTGCTTGAAGCAAACGCATCAGTTCTGCTTGTTCTGCCATGATCGTCCTAATGTTGTTTAGATATATAGCTATACGTCTGTTGAGCTCTTTTGGATGCATCTATTTACTAATTAAAATAATAAATATTCCGAGGCATAACACTACCTGTAAAACTTCGATAAAAAAATAATTTTAAAAAAGATGCATCTAAATTTTAATCCTCTACGTATATGCCAGTGCAACAACGTTTGATGACCTAATAGGGAGTCAAAAAGTTGGTATTTAAATGTATGTAATTATTTATTTGGAGAATAAAAGATGATCTTTCATCACAAGAAAAATTTACTAGCAGCTACGATTACCTCCCTTGCATTAGGTGTGATTTCCACTTCGGTAACGACCACTGCTTTGGCTTCAAGCCACCGTGAAGCCCCCTTTATTACGAGCATGCCAAAAGTAGATGGTTCTGACTTTTACATGTTTCGTAGTTATGAAACAGGGCGCGAAGATCACATCACACTGATCGCAAACTACTATCCATTACAAGCGGCTTATGGTGGCCCGAACTATTTTGATATGGAAAATGATGCTTTGTATCAAATCCATATCGATAACAATGGAGATGCGGTTGAAGACATTACTTATTCTTTTCGCTTTCAAGATGTCGTAAATGACTTAGCCTTAAATATTAACGGAACACAAGTTTCTGTGCCCTTAAAGAATATTGGCGTTATAGGTCCTGATACGACAGATACTGACAATGTTTATGTTCGCCAAACCTATACGGTTGACCAGATTTTAGGTGATCGTAGAAGCGGTGGCGCAACAGCTCTTGTCAATGCTGAAAACGGGAGTGGTACCTTCCGAAAACCTATGGATAATATTGGTAATAAATCAATCAGTAATTACCCCGCCTATGCCGATGCGCATATTTACAACATGACCATTCCGGGATGTTCTGAACCAGGTAAAGTGTTTGTCGGCCAACGAGAAGACCCTTTTTCAGTGAACCTGGGTGAGATATTTGACTTGGTGAATACGAACCCACTTGGCCCTGTTGATGCTGAATCGAATGTGATCGATGGCACCAATGTGCTTTCTATTGCCCTAGAAGTACCAACGACTTGTCTCACCCAAGGTTCAGAAGATGTGATCGGCGCCTGGACAACGGCCAGTATTAGACAAGCGCGTGTAATCAACCCATTTCCTGACGCAGAGAATAATAAAGCCGCTGCGGTAAAAGGTGGCGCATGGACACAGGTTTCTCGTTTAGGTATGCCATTGGTGAATGAGATAGTGATTGGTCTAAAAGATAAAGACAGTTTTAATGCCAGTGAGCCAAAAGATGATACACAGTTTGCAACCTATGTGACGAACCCAACAATGCCTGCGTTATTAGAAATATTATACCCAGGTACAGCAGTTGCCCCGAATTTATATCCACGTACAGATTTAGTAGAAGCATTTTTAACAGGCTTAGACGGTTTGAACCAGCCAGCGAATGTAGTGGGGTCTGAAATGCTTCGTTTAAATACTAATACGCCTGCTATACCAGCGCTTAGTCAAAGTAATTTAGGTGCTTTAGATAGCGATGCTGCCGGTTTCCCAAATGGGCGTCGTCCTGGTGATGATGTGGTTGATATTGTTTTAAGAGTGGCAATGGGGGCCTTGATTACAGACAGTACGATTGCTCCGAATAACACCGCTCCGTTAACGGATGGTGCAACAATTGATGCCACAGAATTCTCAAGTGAGTTCCCATACATTCTTGCGCCAACGGCTGGCTCTATTTACTAGATAAACCCTTAAGAGGAGTTTTCGATGAAGAATATGATGAAGATAAACTATGTATCGCTATTTGTTGCAAGCTTGTTATTGAGTGCTTGCGGGGGAAGTAATTCAAACTCTACCGCAAGTGTTGATGATGGTACGACTGACTTCAATAATTTTGTTGTCGATCTAATTCAAAATCAAACCTCAGATACGGCAGAGCCAGTTGATATTAATAATCTGGTATTTGAATTTGAAGCAGGCGATAACCCTGGAGATACTGAAGATGAAACAGCTTTTGATGCCATTCTTTAATGTTGGTTTGAAGCTAAAATGTCGTATAAAAAACGAGGAGCAGCGCTTTTGCGCTGCTTTCCTTAAGCCTATTTTGACGGTTATTTTTTGTTTGAATAACGGCTATTTATTTGCACAACCTTATACGCCGCTCAGCTTAAATGAAGTGATATTAGAAAGGACATACCCTATTTTTTCAAGCGGGTATGAGTCAACCGGCGATAGGGTAAAAAGTAATGCGGAGGTTATTTTACAAGCTAATAAATTTGTTGAATACGGATTAGCAAAAAATGACCCTCGTTATCTCGCCTATGCTCAAGGCCTACTAACGCCTTGGTGGCAGCAAAAAGAGGCACCATTAGAAATTAGATTCCTACGTGCCCGTATTCACCAACAGTCACATAAGTTTGATTTAGCAATAGAAGACCTTGAGGGCATACTGGCAATGAATCCCCGAAATGTTCAGGCCTTATTATTGCGAGCAAATGCCTACCGGGTGACAGGGAAATTACAAGCATCCTTAAATGATTGTAAAAATTTATTATGGTTGGCAGACGCTCTGGTCACGTTTAATTGCATCGCTCAAGTAAAAGCTCTGACAGATGACCCTGTACAAGTAGCTCATCAACTCGAACAATTATACTCGAGCGCCATTAATGTACCCGAAAACCTTCAGCAAGAAGTTTACACCACGCTTGCAGAACTGTATCTGCAAGCTGACCAGCTAACGGAGGCTGAAGTACATTATCGTCAAGCGCTTAACTATCAACCAGATTCGCCATTTCTGATCAATCGATATGCCCAGCTGTTAATACAAGCACAACGCTGGAAAGCAGTGCTTAATTTATTACCGAATTCCATGAACGGAAACAGTGCATTAATTCAGCGGGCGATAGCGAGTAAAGCACTTGAATTACCTGAGACAAATAATTTAATTCAAACACTAAAAGCACGCTTTAGCCTCAATGAACAGCGAGGTGATATCGATATTTCAAAAGACTTGGCACAATTTTACCTAAAGCTTTTGTCAGACCCTCAAAAAGCGGTTCAATATGCCTATCGGAATTGGCAGTATCAAAAAGAAATGTCTGATACGAAATTATTAATCGAGGCGGCCCAACTGGCGAACAACAAAGCCGTATTAAATGAAGTGAATGAGTGGTTAACGCTCATCAGAAACAAGTCTACATTCATTACTTCAACTATGAAAACAGGGCTAAGTTTATGAAACAACTTCTGATTATAGTATTTATTGTTTGCTATGGGCCCTTTGCATTTTGCCACCAAACCAGTGACAGCTTTTTGTCGATTGACAAGGGCAATCTTCAGCTTGAGAAGGCTGAATGGCAAGGAGAGTGGAGAGTGCCGCTAGATGCATTAGATACCTTTTATGGCAATGAACTTACATTGGATCAAAATAACGATCAAAAGATAACATGGGGTGAACTTGCCCTGAGTGAAAAGGCGATTACAAACCGTCTATTTTCAACAATATTAATACAGCAAGATGGACAGCCTTGCCGTATGAAAAAAACAGACTTTCAGTTAGATAAGCTCAATACCGGCCTGTATCTCTATTTACCTTTTATCATTAAGTGTGAGCAGTCAGGGCCAGGCATCGCTATCGACTATCAATTATTTTTTGAGCAAGACCCATTACATCGAGGGTTCTTGAAATTTACTGATCAGCAAACAATTTCAAGTTTTGTATTTTCTCCAGACTCATCACATGTGTCATTACAGAATCATTCAAATTCTGTTTTTGCAGGCTTTTTTCAAATTGAGAGTTTCCTTCAATATATAAGAGAAGGTATTTGGCATATTTGGATTGGCGTGGACCATATTCTATTTTTATTAGCGTTGTTAATTCCCTCCGTATTTGTTTTTAAAAGTGGGCAGCGTCAGTCTCATGTTCGCTTCAAACCAATGCTAAAAGATGTTTTGACCGTCGTCACCGGATTTACGATTGCTCATTCGATTACCCTAACGTTAGCGACCTTAAAAATAATCAGCTTACCCGGTGTGTTGGTTGAAACGGTGATCGCTATTTCAGTCGCACTGAGTGGTTTGATGATGTTGTTTACCCGATTTCATCGCTACCGCTGGCAGGTTGCTGGAGTATTTGGTTTGATACATGGCTTTGGTTTTGCCAGTGTATTGGTCGATTTGAATTTACCGCTGGCGTTTTTTGCCTCAAGTTTATTTGCCTTTAATTTGGGGGTCGAAATAGGCCAGTTAGCAATTGTCATCGCGATATTACCTATCATGTATCTACTGCGTGATCATTGGTTTTATCATCATGTTGTATTGCCTGTTAGTGCCTGCATTATGGTAACGTTTGGTACTATCTGGATATTTGAAAGAGGGCTTAATATTCAGCTGGTTTAACGTGCCCCCCCATAAATAATAATAGCAATGCAGGGCCGTCGGGTAGATTGAGCACTGCAACGCTAGACCCGCTTATTCAAAGGCTCGCTACTGGTTCATAATTGGCATTATGCTTCTATCCTGATGTATTACCTTGACTGGGGACTTGGTTACATTTTCAAAATACGATTATGATAAACTGCGCCTAAAAAGGAGCGAGAGGTTAAAACACAACATGCCTCATCACCTCATTTTTGACCGGTATTCGGTTCTTTTTATGTAGTTTGGGCTTTAAAAAATGGCTGGCAGTGATGTTACAAACAAAGAGTTAATTCGGCTGATTGGTGGAATTCGCAATAAGGATAGGCGTTCGTTAGAACAACTCTTTAATTTGTTCGCACCTCGTTTACAGGCATACGCCATTGCAAGAGGGTGTCAGCCAAACGAGGCTGAGGATATCGTACAAGAGGTGATGCTAGCCGTCTGGCAAAAATCACATTTATTTGATATTGAAAAAGCTTCTGTGAGTACGTGGCTATTCACGCTAGTACGTAACAAACGAATCGATTTTTATAGGAAGGAGAAATCTGGAGCCATCATTTCACACGACTTGTGGCAGGAAAAAATCCATGAAGCGAGCGGAACTGCCCTAGAAGACGAAAATCAAAATGATCTGGATTCAAAAAACTTACGTATAATGATAAATAATATTCCACCAGAGCAGCGGCAAGTGTTATATAAAATGTATTTTGAGGGGAAATCCCATATCGAAATTTCGAAAGAAATGTCACTGCCTCTAGGAACGGTTAAATCACGAATACGATTAGCGATCAGTAAACTTGAACACAAGCTAAAGGATAAATTATATGGCTAGCTCTCATCCTAATGATGACCTTATTTTAGAGTTTGCCTCTGGAAATTTAGAATCGTCAATTGGTTTGCTCATGGCTTGCCATATAGATACCTGTGAACAGTGCCAAAAAAAAATGGCAGCCTTTGAGGAGGTTGGCGGCAAGCTTCTCGAAACGATTGAAGTTTCCATGCCCTCCTCGAATTTGTTCGAGCGAATTGAGGCGCAATTAGATGCTTTAGAGGAAAGCGAGGCATCAATAGGATCCATAGACCCCCTCGCCGCCCTAGACTCGACCCACTCCGACGTACCAGCACCATTACGTGAGTTTTTACCCGCGCAAATGAGTCACATTGAATGGGAAGGGAGCTCTGAGTTAAGAAGAAAGCCATTAGATATGATTGATACTGATTTTCAAATAGCACTATTTGAAATGCCGGTAGGAGGCTCCATTACCGAGCATACGCATGATGGTGATGAATATGTTGTTGTGCTTCAAGGCGGCTATCAGGATCAAAGTGGTAGCTATGGTGTGGGTGATTTTATCTTCTCAGATAGCACGGTTACCCATCATCCGAAATCATTACCGGGGCTGAATTGCATTTTCTTATCGGTGTTATCCGGGCCTTTAAAATTCACTACTTAGTCATACCTTTTCTTATCTACCACTGGGTATCAGCGGTAGATAAGTCGCTCTAATCAAGTGGTTATTTATTTAACGCCAATTTAACGGTCCCAAGCTGTTTACCCCTCCGTGAAATAATCACCTCTTTCTCTTTCGAAAATTCCAGATCTACTTCAATTAAATCAGCATGCGGTAGCATAATGGTTACCGTTGTTTTACCTGTAGGGACATCTAATAAATTAAAGTCATATTTGTGTGCTGTGGTGGCCTGCTTGGGGTTAATTTTCGATTTAAAACCCTTGCTAGATTTCCAGCGCGGTTTTCTGACAAAATCAACGATGGTGTAATGTTTACTCTGAATATTAGCGACATAGGTACGCATGTTCCGGTGAATCTTGCAGCCAATTCGTACAAAGGTATCTTCTGGCCACTGCACAGGTATTTCAACTTCTGTGTTTGGTGGTATTAACCCCACATCAAACTTGGTGCCAGTTTTATAACTATCTGCGAACAGGTTGTGCTTAACAGGGTCAGAGTTGGAAAAAGTCACATTCGTCCCCGTTGAACTGACAGCCAACTTCTTTGTAAATTGAATACCTTTTTGGTCGATTCTCGCGACATGACTAGGTGAATTCATATCACGGATATAAATCACAGCGGCATGAGGTGGTGATTTCGTAAAGTTAAAGGTGCCCGTTATCGAGCCAGAATATGAAGGTTGTGCAAACGCAAGGATCGTTAAGCTAATTAAAAAAAATTTGACCATATTTGGTCTCCACTAGGGTTATAAAGAGGTTGGGCATTTAGGTCTATTGGCTAACGATGTCAACGTGCATCGGAGCCAACAAAGCTAACAGTTGATTCTGCGCACCAACGGGAACGTTGTTGTCATCCATCGCCTGGGTTAATGCTTCCACCAAGGCGTTAAACTGCCCACTACTTATTGGAATCCCCCTGTGCACCTCTTTCATCGAGCTTCCACCATACTGGCATGGCCCGCCAGCAAGGCCACAAAATTGGGCCACTAATTGGTCGAAAAGATTATCAAGATTAGCTTCTTCGAAGTGCAGTTTGGTACGTTTGTCTACTAAAAGGTTATTGATCATATCTTCAACAAACCTAGAGATCCCTTGTTCTTCGCCTAGTTGAGCAAATAAATTTGTGCTTGAACCCGTGTGAAGGTTTGATGGCGTTGATTGGCATGCAACCATGAACAATGGTAATAAGCTAAACAGTAGTATGGTTCTGAGTTTTGCCATTTAAAATGCCCCTTGCAATGAAATATAGTATCCGGTTTGATCTGCTTCGCCTGCAATATCCCCTAAGCTGAGGTATGCGGCAGTGACCGATAAGGATTTATTAGGAAGATAGGTAACAAAAACATCTAACCAGTCATTTTCCTTTACGGCTGACAAATGGTCTGACTTTTGACGGTATTCAACACCGGTTAACCAGTGGCGATTGAAAAAAATGCCTGCCGCTCCCTCGAACGACAAATCATAATTATCGTCTTCATCTCCACCAAACCCCAGTATTCCGACTTGGTTGGCTTTGCTTAAACGTGCGTTGAGATCCAACAATACAGTGCGATGAGCGATGCCATCTAACCATACTTTACTTGCAGTGAGATAAACGTCGGTTCCAGAATCATCCTTAGCCCCAACACTGCTCGGTATCGCAAAGTCAATCAAGGTTTTATACTGAATACCTAGGCTGACTTGTGGGATATCTGTAAACACTACGTCACCAAATAATCTGACTTTGGCCCCAGCGACATTGACTCGAATATCTTTAGCTCCGGCGTTAATTCCGAAAGTCATTCTCGAATAAGACAGTTCAAGCCTGTCATGATAATTCACTGCAAACCCAATGGTATTTAATGAATAGTCGTCAAATTTACTGTCGGAGGTAAAAACAGAGGTTCCCCACTCATCATCCGAGGCATACCCTGAAAGTACTGCCCAGGGAACGAGCCCACCACCGGCGCTACCTTCAATCTGATTGACAGCGGCTGTCCCTATCAATTTATCGTTGGCATAGCTGCTGGCTGAAAAAAAGATCATCAGGGCATGGACCCCATTGATAAACCGGTATTTATGACGTGCTGCTTTTTTTTGGTTTTCCATTAAACCTCACTTTTTAATCGGTTAGAAACTCGGCTCAACTTGGTTACACCCATAGGTATAACTTCGGAGCGAAATAAACAATATTAATAAGAATGAATGTATATACGTAGAGAGTGAGAAATTGGACCAACTTAAAATGGAAATTATTTATAATTCTATTTTTTGCACTTAGCTGCCACCATTCGGCCGTAAATTGCCCCCCCATAAATAGAAAATACCGATAGATATTTTCGGTGAATACAGCAAGACTAGTTAAAAATTAACAACGTAAATGAGCCCCTCTGCTCTAGCATCACTGCGAATACTTTTGAACAGTGCCAGTCCTTATTAGTATTCTTCTAATTGACAATTAGCACCACCAATCCGTCTCTTTGGTAGCAATATCACAGTAAGGATAGTTAAATTTCTTTACCTTCCCCGCTCAAATTTTAATGATAGAAAATCAAAGGATGATAAAGTAAAAATGGAAAAAATTTGTCTATTAATCGCGGTGCTATCGGTATCCGCTTGTAAATTAACCGTCCGCGGTGCTATCGGTATCCGCTTGTAAATTAACCGTCACCAATGAAGGTGGTGGTCTGGTTACATCGGAGGAGGGATTGATTAATTGCGGTACTCAATGTGAAGTAGATTCTTCAGATTTTAATGAGTCGGCTTCGAGTAACAGTTCAATCATATTAACCGCAACCCCCGATCAAGGTTATGAATTCACTGGCTGGGGTGGCGTTTGTAGCGGTCAAGCTATCTGTACAATCGGAACCGAGGTACCAAAAACGCCAGCATAATTTGTGGTGGCGATATATTTCTCTATGGTTTGGTACTGCTGCTATGCGCTCGTCTGTTGCAGCTGCCCCAGTTATCCAGAAAAATGCTAAACCACATAAAGCGCTAAGGGCACGCTCTTCAATTATTATCCGATTTAAGGCATCCCTTTAAAAAGGTTTTCAATGAAACCTTCTGCCTTCAATTCACTTAGTTTTTCATTTATCTCAGGAATTAAGGCATGAATCGGGGACCTCTTGCCAATGCAAAACCTTTGAGAATTAACATAAAGTGGTTTTTTCGGACTCATATATTTACCTTTCAAACCCGCACTTTCAAATAAATAGTCTCCTACCAGATTAAAATCTAAATAGAAATCATGTACTCCGGCTGCGAGTACTTTGATGGCAGATTCTGCATTCTTTGCTCGATGCAATTTTAAAACACCTCTTTTAACCGCATTATCTACGTCTTCACCATAAGCAGAACCCGCGTATCCAACCACTTTATAGTCGTTAAAATCATCATAGCTTTCCCACTCAAAACCATCGGGAAATTTTGCTTTCATATAATACCAAGAACCTTTTCCTATAATCCAAGGGTCCGTAGTATCTAAATAGTGCGCACGCTCTTTGCTGTATACGCAAGACTGCAAACCATCCATTTGACCATGTTCTACCAATTTCAAACATTGTTTCCATGGTCTAATGGGTAATTCTAATTTGATATCCAGCCGTTTAAAAACTTCTGACAGGGCCTTGACCCCATACCCCCCTGTTGCCATTTCACCGATTTTTCCCACATTAAGAGGCGGCCATGGATCGCTGCACATTTTGACAACCGTTGGCCGAGCGTAAGTAATATTGGCCATAAAAAACAGTCCAAATATAATGACAGCGAGCTTTTTCATAACCCCTCCTAAGTTGATTTCTTGATAGGCGTTTTTATGCACTGGGAAAGAATAAGTTTTTTTGATGGCACCAATTCAAAAGTGTAGTGCTAAATTATAAAATTGTACAAAAACTAAGCACTTCGTGAGATAGGGAAGAGTTATCATTTGATGATAAATCTAGTTTATAGTGACTATGCGAGGAATTGATATGGTAAACATGACGCCTTTATTTACTTCACTTTCACACTGGATATCACCTCCAAATTGTTTGGTGATGATATTGTAAATAATATGCATACCGAGTCCAGAGTTAGACCCCATATTGGTTGTAAAAAATGGCTCAAATAGTTTACTAATATTTTCTTTCTCGATACCAATGCCATTATCCTTATATATAATTAGGATGCTTTTTTCATTTTCATTTACTTCAATACTTATATTTTTTCCATCTTTGCCTTTGAACCCATGCGTAATCGAGTTCATGATTAAGTTACTTATGACCAATGTAAAAGCAATAGGGTAGCCTTTTGCTTCAATCTCTTGATTGCAATTTACTTCGATACCATGCTTGTGTCGGATCAGGTTACTCGAAAGACTAAGACAAACGTCCTCAATATAGGGTTTAAGTTTGAAAACTTGTTTTTGCTCACCAGACTGATTGATAGCCACTCCCTGAAATCGTTCTGCCAGATTGGCAGTACGACGAATATTACTCATTATAATCTCGGTTATCTCTTTGTTTTGAGCTAAATAGCATTCAAATTCTTTCTTGGATATAGCGTCTTTTTGATGGTTTTTTTCTAGCTCGTGCGTTAAGTCCTGAAGTAATGAGGTACTGGTAACGCAGATTCCCATAGGGGTATTTATTTCGTGAGCCACCCCTACAACCAACTGACCGAGTGCCGCCATTTTTTCTGCTTCTATCAGTTGTAATTTGGCGGCTAGCAATTCACTGGTTCGTTCATCGACCATTTTTTCTAAACAATCCTGATTCTCTTTTAAGCCTTGTGCATATTCATCACGTTTGGTTCTGGCTGAGTCAAGTTTTTGCAGCATCGAATTAAAGACTTCTTCTAATATTCTAAGTTCATTCCGCCCCTTGGTGATGATGCTAATATTTTGGTCTTTCACTCGATCCAAGTCGATTTCTTCAACTCTTCTCGTGAGCTCAGAAAGAGGGCGGCTCAATATTTTTCGCCCCATATATAAGAAAATTAACCATAAAGCGATGGTTTTAAGTACAGCATTTGCCAGGATGAAAATGAATCCATAACGAACTTTTTGGAAAACTACGCCTTCACTAGAATAAATTACACAGGTACCAGATTCATGTTTATTGCCCATTTCATCAATGTGATAAAGCGTAAATGCATGACTTATTAATTTGGAGAAAAAAAGACTATCATTTTTGGGTTGGCGGCTGCCATCTTCTGATATGGTGGTCGCAGCACCCATAGCGTCGATGACTAAGCCAATACCGGACTCTTCACCCACTAGATTATTGACCGTTACGCCTTCAATTACGGGTATTTTGATCATTCCGCGTAATATGCCACTGACCGCCTGGTCATCAAAATTATAAACTTGGGTTGCTAGACCTTGCTCAAAGGTTTCTTGAAAGGTGATTAGATCTTCTTTTACGCCTTCTTTAGTATTGTAATATTCCGCAATCATATGCGTTACGGTAACGGTTACTGCAAAAATGACATACAACGAAAAAACCACAACTAAGAGCTGTGTGGTGATAGAGTTTTTTAGTGGCACAAAAGATAATTTAGACACAAACACCAGCTTTATAATGATTAATTAATACCATTAACTTGAACGGAATGAATATAAAAGCTCTTAGATAAGTTTAGCACTAAAATTTCGACTCTGTACCAACCCTTATTTAGCTATTTCATTTCGCTCCAAAGCCTTGCCATAAATTTTACCAATGAGAAGTCCGTAAACACCAAATTGTATTAACAGGTAAAAACTCTCCATGGCAACAAATGAGAGTGAGCTATCAACTACCTGCTTGGCAACAAAAGCCAATACGTGCGAAGACCAGAAGAATACACCGATGAGTAAAGAGTACTTTAGGCCTCTGATAATACCTTGGCCCTTAAATTTGACGTAGGGGTATAACAACGACAATACATAGCCTTGAATAATAATAGTTAACAAGCCGAGAACAAAACTTGGCTCGCCCTCAAAATAACCAAAAGAATGATATTTATCTTTGAATAGCGCAACATGCCAAATTATGGCTAAGGGAAATGTAACCAAGGTATAAGCAAGAGTTCCAAGTAATGTTGATTTATGATTCATTCTTATTATTTAGACCTTCACCAAGTTAAAAAATAAATTGTAGGACACACTCTCTTAAATTGACGAGTAGGCGTTCTCATATTTACTGACGATATTGGCTAAATAGGTTCGATGATGCTTTTAAGCAGCACCTATCCTTATTTTATTATTTTTAATATTCAAAAGTATCAACAACTTAACCCCTCCTATAGGAGGGGTAAAATATCCGCTAAATACTGAGACAATGAAACCTGGGTAAAGGCACTTTTCAAAGGATGGACTCGTTAGATCAGCAAATTTTAGCTGTATTGGTAGTACGTTTTCCTGAATTTCTCCGTAAGGGACGCCGCCCTGAGTGGCTGTAAACAATAAACAAAAATAATACTAGGAAAATTAATTATGAATACCTTGGTAAATAAAACCTCTTCACTTTCAAAGGCCTTGATTACTTGTGCGCTAGTCGCTGCCAGTAGCCAGAGTCATGCCTGGTTTTGGGAGAAACCCAAAGATGTTGGGGGTTCAAACGAACTAGTTGATGTGATGATCGTCGGCAATGCTGTTGATGGCACGGTAAATTTTGTCGATCCTGACACCCATCTGGTAATCGGTACAGTTGATGTCGCTAAGGATCAGTGGTGGAGAATGCTAACTGACCCGATCAATAGTTTCTTACTCGGTTTTAACGTATTGCGAGAAGGTAGCCAGCGTATTCTGGATGATTCTGTGGTCACGCTTGATGGCACAACCCTGATTGCTTCACGGGGCTGGATGGGAGATGTTGTTGCCTTTGACTTGACCAAAACCAATACTCCGATGATCTGGCGCTATGAAATGGATGGTCCCCGCTCTGATCATATGGATATATCATTAGATGGCTCAGAGATCTCAATATCTGACACACTCGAAGATAAAGTAGTGGTCTTGGATCCATTCACCGGTAAGAAAGTCGGCGGTTTTCCGACTGGTGCTTATGCTCATGGCAATGATTACTCGCACAGTGGAAAATATATTTATAACGGTAGCATTGGCAGTATTTTACACCCTTATGCCTTGAACGATGCTAAAGGTGATAAATTACTGACCATTGCCGACGCAGAAACGCATGAAGTCATCAAAACCTTTCAATTTGAGTGGGGTTTACGGCCTTCGGTTTACACCCCTGATGATAAAACCATGTATGCACAATTCTCCTATCAACGAGGCTTTTCGACTATCGATTTAGAGACGGGTAATATCACTGCGACTTACGATCTACCAGCGAGTGATCATGGTCTAGAAAATTTCCCGAAATTTAAAGATTACCCGAACAACTCGGCTCATCATGGCATGGCGCTATCACAAGATGGAAAAAAATTATGTCTGGCAGGTACGATCGATAATTACATCGCGGTGGTCGATTTAGAAAGCGCTAGCACTGACAATATTATTTATGGCCCCGAAACGCCTTATTGGGCATCGACAGGCCCGAACGGAGATTATTGTTATGTCTCTAACTCTTATGGTGATTCCTTGTCAGTCATTGATTTTGCCACAGCCACCGAAGTAGCGAGAATCAATGTGGGTGCTTTTCCGCAGCGTAGTCGTGCGGTGAAAGTGAGAGAAGGAGTGTTAAGCGGTCTGTTTGGCTGGTAACCAAAATTTAGTCTAATGCTTGGTCGCTATCTCTTAGTCTGTGTTTTGTTGTTATGAGGGTGGCGACCCTGGCGTTCTTGTTAAGGAATAATGGTGAACGAGAGAAAAAAGAAAACAAAATCACAGCTAGATATTTCAGGGCTAAAATCTGAACTAAATCTTGGGGGGAGGATGGCAGGAATGTAGAAGCCGTCTAAAATAAGTAATTATCACCAAGTGCTCAAACCAATTAAATCCAAACAATTTACCCTTTGACTAAAAATGGAGTGGTTTTGATATCAACTGACACCAGCAATATTGACAGTCAATGCTCCCTATTTAATAAAAAAAGAGAGTTACTCGCTTCACTCATTCAAGTCACACAAGACCTAGGCGGCCATACGCATTGTTTGCAAGATATGTTACTACTAGCCAGACCATCACAGGAATACCCAAGTAAGGTGCAGCACTACAAAGATGAATTAGACTACCAAATTCGAACATTACAAGAGAAACAATTACTTAAACGTTCCGATAAGTACGACTCACAAACAAGCCACTTATTAAATTCATTATTGGAGTTTATTAACCTAATTCAACAGCAAGTAAACAGCGATGAAGAACCAAACGAGTTTTCAGATGAAGTGGGGCTTCAATTAGATGAATTTGACGCCGTCACCAAAGCAACTATTGGAATACGAATCGTTTTACAAAACATGGGGGTTTTTCTTCCGCCGGTAAAATTTGGATTTCCTCAGGAGTGGATATCAGAACATATAGCGTCGCTCAACGAAACAAATCATAAATTACGTCTAAAGGTAAAAGACCGAATTGCTGAGTTAGTCTATGATGCAGAACACTTACTTCTAAATGAAAACTTACCCGCATCCATTCGTGAAAACTTATCTTATGTTCAAGAATCAATGAAAGTGAATTTGGAATACTTATTCCATGGCGGCAACATCTCGCACCTCCCTTTTGATTTTGAAAGTTTAGATATAACGGCTACTCCTACATCCACCATTCATGAACATTACATTCAACAACAAGCGGCTCAAGAAGCCAAAGAGAATAGCACCCAAGAGATCCCCGAAAAAAAACCTGGCTTTAACGATAAATTAAAACGGTGGCTCAATACATCATGGAAAACACGCTGGCGTGATCTAGATTAATGTTTAAAGGAGCCCGCCCTTATTAGTTAGTGTCTTTTTATATCAGGAAGCAGCCATACACCACGTTTGGGCACGACAGCCTTCTTGTTCGGTTGAGAGAATTTAAAAGGGATTGATTCGGTCCGACCTTTGGCATTATGCATAATCGCAAAGTGTAAGTGCGGCCCTGTTGAATAGCCGGTATTACCTGACAAGCCAATGACTTGACCCGCTTCGATCATTTGGCTTTTTTTAACTTTTACACTGCCTAACAGTAAGTGCGCATAAATAGCATAGGTACCGTCATCATGCATAATATTGACGTAGTTTGCTTTATCAAAGAAGAAAGGGCTCGATACCCCTGCAGCGGCATAGTCATCTTTTGTACTGATCACCACACCTTTTTTAACCGCAACTATTTTTGTACCCACAGACATACCAATATCAACAGCGTAAAGACCTGGCTGGCTTTGATGGCTAAAGCGGCCTTTAAAGCCCTGACTGATTTTCATCGGTTTGAAGTCTAAAAAAGGGGGTAAAACCAACGTTGTTAAAGGCTGGCTTTTAGGGTCTCCAATCACACACCAAAAATTATAAACTCTTTTTTTCTCATTCGGCTTTGATTTATAAAGTATTCTCGTTGAGTCAGCATCTAGCATTTCACTCACTCGTTTAACGCCTAAATTGTCTTTAAATTGAAGAAAGCACTGGATAACGGCATGAAATGGATTGTGTGCTTTATAGATAAGATACTTGCCATCAGGCTTAACATCCAAGCTAGGACGTGTAAACTTCTGCTTGGCCTTGGCATAGTTAATTTTTTCGACATGGGCAGGTTCCATGTGCTCGGGCTTTTTATCTGAAAAAGCCCACTTTCCACTTGAGTCTTTATATTTATACATTTCAGCCAGAAGAGAAGAGCTACCGAAACATAACACACACATAAAAACCAAGTTAAGCTTCATCATTATAGTTTTAGTTAATGGCATTTTTGACTAATTATTTTTTTCACTTTAAGTACTTTATTTTTTCGCTCTTGCTCGCTTACCTGCACCTCTTTACCGTGCTCATCTGTAAACACCACACGCCCTTCTATTACTGAAAGGTAGCGCCTGGCATTCATACAGGCCTCAGATAAGGATGGTAATTTTTTATACTGCTCTAAAAGCTTTTGCCGTTTTTCATTTTGCCGAGCCTCTTTTTGCTCTGCATGCTTCAACATAAGTTCTGGAGAACTAAGGTCAGTAGAAATATTGATATGATCTAACTGGCTAGAAATATTATCGGAATGTTTACCCGCTGGCGCTCTATCACTAAAATGTATTTGCCCATTTTCATCTTTCCATTGATACACTTCCGACCAAGCATTAGAACAATACATAAGCAAACATCCCATGATAAAAGTATAGAATCGTTTTAATCCCAAATAATTCAAAATTCCATTAGTCATGCTTATCCTTATAAAAATCCCTTTACAATCTAAAGCTCGACGAGCTTAGTGAGGTGATTGACCATATCCTGATTGCGTTGTTCACCGAAACCAAATTTTCTTGCCCAGTCGTGGCCAAGAATCAAACACATAAGTAAATAGCCCATTTGCTCGCTGTTTTTAACCTTGGATTTTTCGAGATGCGTGGTGATCAAACTCAAAAAACGGGTGTACACGAGTGACACTTTATCTGATATGCGCTGGTCTTTGTCGCCCTCACCAATGATACAGCTGAAAAAAACCTTGTTTTGCTGACTTACTTGATGAAATTCTTCAGAGCATGCGAAACCCAATATTTTCTCCAAACTGAGCTCTACGGTCGAGCTGGCAAAGTTCGTCAACGCATTACTATAACGGTCTACCACCCGCTTCAGAAGTGCATCAAACATAGCTTCGCCCCCACCGAAATAATGGTGAATCATAGGCTGATTGATGCCAGCTTCCTCGGCGATTTTACGCTGAGACGCCTGACCAAAACCATCTCGTAAAATGATCTTCTCGAAAGCATCAAGAATGATTTCGCGTTTTTCTTCTACTTTACTTGGGCGTCCCATACTGACTGTATTCCTTATACATTTCCGCAATTCAAGAGCCGCTCATTATATACCGAGATCACCAACTTTTACCGTGTTGAAGTGATTTTGTTACATCTTGCTCTCCATTTTCTTTTATTTATCGATCGATTGATATACTATCATTTGGCGTATTACAAATACGTTGCTCTGAAGGCAGCAAATATTACATAGGAGAGAAGAAGTGCATAAAGTATTAAAAGTTTCCGGTATTGTTTCGATAGGATTGTTGGTATCGCTATTATTGGTGGTAAGTTTAAACTGGCAGAGGTCTGTACAACTTTATCGCACCATTACTTTGTTTGATGCGGAAGTTATCGTTAATAATTTCTCAAATATGTCAGACATAAGCTCTACCCTCACCATCAAAAAAACCGGACCTGAGTACAAATTTGGTCACCAGTCAAAGTCTTTACCCTCCAATTTTATCTACAAGGGTGAAAATAAAGTCATGCAAGATTATTTGGCTCGAAGTAGCACGACGGCCTTGTTGGTGCTTAAGGGTAACGACATCACTTATGAATATTATTATCAGGGTACGACAGAGTTTGATCAGCGAATTTCCTGGTCTATGGCCAAGTCTTTTTTATCTGCCGTATTTGGCGTTGCCGTAGAGGAAGGTCACATACAAAACCTAGATGAGCAGGTGACGCATTATGTGCCTGAATTAATAGGGACGGGTTATGAAGATGTGACGATAAAAAATGTTTTACAGATGTCTAGTGGCGTGGCTTTTAACGAAAATTATAAAGACTTTAATTCAGATATAAATCGTTTCGGACGCTTGACCGCTCTCGGTGGGTCCTTCGATGAGTTTGCTAAATCCCTTGTCAACGAAAGAGAGCAAGGCACATATTTACATTATGTAAGCATCGATACACATGTCTTAGGCATGGTGATCCGCAAAGCTACGGGTCAATCTTTTGCAGAATATTTTGATGAGAAACTTTGGTCTAAACTGGGCACAGAGGGCGATGCCATTTATATTACAGACTCAGAAAATGAACCTATGGTTTTAGGCGGTTTGAATATATTAACGCGAGATTATGCTCGCTTCGGGAAATTATTTCTGGACGAAGGGAAATTCAATGGTAAACAAGTCATACCTCAGGACTGGGTTAAAGCTTCGGTGACGCCCGACGCCCCTCACTTGATACCAGGTAAGCGTGACTCCTCAGTAATGGATTTGGGTTATGGTTATCAATGGTGGTTGCCAGTTGATGCTGATGAGGAATTCTTGGCTTTGGGAATCTATGGCCAATACATTTACGTCAATAAGAAAGCGGGAGTGGTGATTGTGAAAAACTCAGCGAACATAAACTTCATGAAAAATAATTTTGAATCAGCCATGGAAGCTGTGGAAGCCTTTAGAGCGATAGCCGCATCGTCATAAGGGTCTGCACAAAAAGGGTATAGCGCTTTTAGCGGCGCCTGCCCTTATTAATTAGTATGTCTTAGCTTGAACTTGTACCACTCACTTTAGCTAATGAACTTTTCTCATCATTGCTCTCACTCTCATTTACCCTACGAACCCCAAACGTAACGGAGGGTGGAATTCCCATGCCCAGGTCAATATCGCTTACTCGATAATTTGCGCCTTTTGCTTGTAGGATGGCATTCACTCTTTCTTGTTTTTCAACGGCCTTAATGATCGTATCCGCAATAACTTCATCGCTGCTAAATGAAGTGACTGAATCACTCACTTTTTCACTTAACTCTTTGGCTTTGTCTAAAAATCCCACTTTCATATTCCTTGCATAATTAATTATTTCGCACAACAGTGTGATGAGCAGGCTCTATGCACGCTTAGATTGCGGAGCACATAATGGGGTTCATGATCCATAAAGAGGTTTACTTGCCCCTGAGTCTAATAAAATATTACCACAAGAATACGGCAGAAATCGTACCGTTTCTTAATGTTCAGAGCACCAATAACTATAAATATTGCTGATCCCCGTCTATTATTAAACTATGTGCATATACTTAAAATTCCTAGGTGAACTCTGATAAGCATGGTTAAACACTAAAACCCTCTTATAGGTTTTATATGAATTCAGGTTATGATTCTCCGCCAAATGATTCAACGGCTAAATATGGCGTGTTGACTAGTAAATTTGGCTTGTTTTTCTTTTTGCTTGTTGTTCCTGTTGTCGTATTTTGGGGTAACAGCATGATCTCTCAGTATGGTCAAATTCAGTCCTTGCGGGATAGAGCTGCCAACCTAGAAGTCATTCAGGATTTTAATGGGCTAATAGAACTGGCTGAAGAATACCGAGACTACAGTATCGTTGCCTCTTATGGACATGATCAAAAAGCCATTGATCAGTACTTTAACCATAAAAATCAGTTGCTGGTTAAGTTAACGGAAGATAAAAGCCAGAGTTATCTAAGTCGCAGCCCTTATTTTAGTCAGACATTGCTGTCTCAGATTGAAGACCGGCTTAAGTATCTGGATATTACGGTAGGGCTTGAGATGGGAGCCGAGACGATTACCTTTGATCAACACCATCAATTTGTTCGTGAGTTATATAAAATTCAGGCAAGACTTGCTGATCAAGGTGGGCTTTTTTCTGATGAAGATAACATGTCTACCCAACTTCTATTTTTTGCATTGGAGGAGTTAAAAGAGCTCTATTACTTTACCGGCGTTGTTCGAGCCTATGGCAGCTATTTTGTTAGTCGTAGTTATGTTACTTCCAAAGGTGGTGAGCAACTTGAAATAGCGTTCGATAATTTGACGTTGTTCTCTGATGTGTTGCCAAAGAAAATTTCCGATATCATCGCGCTTGAATCAACGAATAATCCTGAAACCACCATTTCTATCGATAAGTTTAGTCATATCACAGAATTGGCTCGGTATCTTGATGAACAGATTATTCAAAGCGACGATATAAGTTTGAATTGGAAAGACTATTATCGAAAGTCTTCCCGTGAAATTAATAGCTTACAGAAAATTAGAAATGAAGTTCTTGAGATTGTTTCTAATCGATATTCTTTTCAAATTAATGCATTACAGACCCTTCAGCTGTACTACATCTTGGGGTTTCTAATTGTGTTGTCAGTCGTTCTTTATATTTATAACCTGGACCGAAAAGAAACAAAATCTCGAATATTAGCCCAAAAAGATAGAATGATTGCTGAAGCCGCAACTCAGGCAAAAAGTGAATTTGTCGCCAGCATGAGCCATGAAATAAGAACCCCCATTAATGGTGTGATGGGGATGGCGGAGCTTTTGGAAGGCACTCATCTGGATGAAGAACAAAAGCAATATTTGTCGATCATTCAACTATCCAGTCAGTCCTTGCTAGCCATCATTAATGATATTTTGGATTATTCAAAAATCGAAGCGGGGAAGCTTGAAATAGAGTCAGTCAGTTTTAATATTTTTGAATTGATAGAGAATAGTCTGGCTATATTTACTTTCAACGCAAGAAAAAAGGCAATCACGCTTTCCTCGGATATCTGTTCAGATATACCTGTTTTTATATTAGGGGATCCGACGCGTATTCGGCAGATATTACTGAATTTTGTTAGTAATGCGGTTAAGTTTACGGATAAAGGCCACATTAAAGTGAAGGCTTCTATTGAGGCGGTGGAGACCCGTAAGTACCTTAAAATTTCTGTTATTGATAGTGGTATCGGTATTAAGGAAGAAGAAGCTGATTTGTTGTTTTCGGCCTTTGAACAGGCAGATTCATCCATAACCAGAAAATATGGGGGGACCGGCTTAGGCTTGGCTATTTCGAGAAAGTTGGCGGCTCTTATGAAAGGAGATATTGGTGTAAGAAATATGCCCTGTGGTGGCTCCGAATTTTGGTTTACCTTGCCCTTGCAAGCCACCGTCGAAGCAACGGGGACTAAATGGCAGGATGAGCAGATTGATTCCACCTCGGTTAGCAATATCGACCTGTCCAAAGTCAACGTTTTGGTAGCAGAAGATAACGAGTTTAATCAAATGGTGATTAAAGGTCTTCTAAAGCGCCTAAAGGCCACCTGTGTGTTGACTGACAATGGGGAGCAAGCGTTTAATCATTATTGTGATGACCCTGATGTTTATGATTTGATATTAATGGATTGGGAAATGCCTGTTTTAGATGGCATTAGTGCAACGCATAAGATACGAAAATGGGAGCTTGAACAAAATCTCGGTCAGATTCCTATTGTTGCCCTTACTGCTCATGCCCTGGAAGGATATGAAGAAAATGCTTTAAAGGCCGGAATGCAGGGTTTTTTGACGAAACCTATATCTATTAACAAACTAGAAAATTTGATTGTTAAGGTATTAAAAAATGAACAATAGCATTCAGAATAACGGTTTCATGAAATTGAAACTACTTATGGTATTTGTGACTAGTTTCTCTGTTATGGGATTACAAGCCGCTGTTCCCATAGAGCAAGCTAAAAGACTTAGCGGTGACTTAACGCCTATAGGCGCCATTCGAAAAGGCAATGCTAATGGAAGTATCCCTGACTGGAGCAATAAATACAGTGATAAAATCAGTCACAGTCAATGGCTAAGAACCATTGAAAAAGAAAAACCACTTTTTGTTATTGATCATTTAAATATTGATGATCATCGAAATTCTCTCAGTGTTGGCTTGCAAAAATTGATAACGCTCTACCCTAACTCCTTCAATATTCCCATATATCCATCTCATCGTACGGCGGTCTATCCAAAATGGTTGTACGAAAACGCTTATAAAAATGCGCTTGAAGCAAAGATCAGTGAAGATGGTGAGGAGGTAACTTTTGCTTGGCAAGGTACCCCATTTCCAATTCCTGAAAGCGCCAAAGAAGTAATGTGGAATCACCAACTAAGGTGGAAGGGGCTATTTTTCAAACTGGATACCATTGAAAGTATTGTGGGTCGCGATGGAAACTACAATATCATTCAAAATATGTTGGAGGTTTATTCCGTTTATCACAATAAGCAGCGTGAACGAAAAATAGATGATTGGCGCTACATATATTACCTGTCTTATATTAAATCACCTGCAAGTATTGCAGGTGGCGCTTATCTGTCTCATGAAACAATGAAACCGGTTAAAAAACCAAGGCAGTCTTGGATATATTTAGCGGGACAGCGTCGATTGAGACGCTCTCCTGTTATTGGTTACGATGCCCCAACCTTCACCTCTGATGGGCTCAGGATGATGGATGAGGTGGATATGTTTAACGGTGCTATGGATCGATATGATTGGGAGTTGAAAGGCATTAAAGAGATGTATATTCCGTACAATAATGGGGTTTTACAGCAAGCGCTAAATAACCATAGCAAGTTACTTTTACCCCATCATATTAACCCTAAATATACCCGTTATGAAAAACATAGGGTTTGGGTTGTTGATGCCATTTTAAAGCCAGGTAAAAAACATATTTATAATCGTAGGACTTTTTATATTGATGAAGATACCTGGGGAGTTATCTTGTCAGATATTTATGATGAACACGGAAAATTATGGCGAGTTCCCCAACGCTATTCCGTATATTATGAAAAGGTACCTGCCATCATGACGGCGCTGGATTCATTTAGTGACTTAAAGAAAAAGAATTATTATATTCAGGGAGTATCAATAGACAAGATAGAACATTCCATGACGCCTCCTATCAAAGGCTATTTTTCACCCACTAACGTTAGAAATAGAATGCACCGCTAAGACTTTAACGTAATGTTTTTCCTGGGTATGAAAAGTATATAGATTATATAATTCTCAACTCAGCATTGAATATCTGGCAATTGTTCCTACCAGAATCTTTAGCCACATACAGTGCTTTATCTGCTCGTTTAAGTAAATCAGTAGCATTAAGCTCATCACCTAATAAAGAGGCTACGCCAATACTCACAGTCATATTGCTGATCATATCTGGTTTACCATACTGAACCTTTAATAACTCAACATTAGTGCGAACTTTCTCTGCCATTGAAAACGCAGAATTAGCATCAGTTTCTGGCAATAATATGACAAACTCCTCACCGCCATATCTTGCTGCAATATCAGTTTTTCTGAGTAGTGAATTATCTATCGTTTCTGCAATTTTTTGCAAAACAATATCACCCGTGTTGTGCCCATATTTATCGTTATAGTTTTTAAAGTGGTCAATATCTACTATCAGCAGAGAAAGACATTGTTTGTTGCGTTTAGCTGTCGCTATGTTCTCACCCATGCGCCTGTCAAAGGCTAAGCGATTAGGTAGTTTGGTTAGAAAGTCTGTTTCAGCTTGCTGATGTAGCTGCTTGTTCGCCCTTTCAAGTTCTAACGTGCGTTTATGGACCTTGGCTTCTAGTTCACCATTCAGAAGTTCTAGTTCCTTTCTCGCGATATTTTGTGTCGTCGTCTCAATTGATACAACCATGAGATAATCTATCTTATCGCCAGTTTCACTGACCGGAGAAATTGTTGAGTGAAACCACATTTCATTTCCAGACGTGTCTACCACAGCAGCCTCTTGCTCTATGACGTCACCTGTATCTCGTGCTTTTTTTAGGTTTTTAGACATCTCTTCACGAAAAGACTGCGGGTAAAAGTCAAAAGGATAGGGCTTTCCGTAATACTCAGTAACATCATCCATGCCAAGAGCCACAATACCAGCAAAACTCATGAACTGCAGATTGAAATCAAGGTCCACAATTTTTGTACAGATTGGTGAGTGATCAATCCATACATGACTCTGCTCTTCAGAAAAACGTAGCTGATCTTCTTTTGTTCTGAATTTAGAAAAAGGCATTATATTGGGGTTCCCATTAATTTTAACTGGACCAATAATGAAACGTGCGTGTAATCAAATTCCATTTTGATAATTGAGTAAATTGTAGGACACATTCTCTTAAATTGACAAAAGAAGCCTTCAATTCACTCTATATATTCAATCATCAGCAAAATGATTTTGACATGACACAGCGAAATGGTAGGACACACACTCTTTAATTATCAAAAGCATTTGCTACACCAAGATTCGTTAAAAGTTCAAGACACAAACACTGTGAATGCTTTTTAACAGTGTCTGTCCTTATTAAATCCTTGGCGCTCTGACTAAATAGAACCTTAATGAATACTCCATGACTGGTTACTACCGCCATGTACTGACCATAGCCCAATGTTATCACCGCTATCATCACCATAAGCATCAATCGCCAGGTTATGATTCACTCGAGGGCGAATGGTGTCACCGACGATATCCCAAGTCATATTTTGATGACCAGCGATGCACGTCCATACCTGAACATTGCCACCATTGCCTATATTTCCGCCCATCATATCTAAGCAATAATTAGGGTTAAGTTCACTACGGATGAGACCGGTAGCCGCTTCATACCACCAACGCTCATTAACGGTGCCTGAACAATCATGAAGACGTACATCTGCACCATTATTAGCATTGCCCCCCCAAAGATTCATACACAAACCAGCTCGCTGATCACGTAACTCTGCAAAAGTATTTAGCTGGACGCCAGCCCAATTACCTTCAACATTTCGATCATCATAGTTAAGCCAAACAGTGTTATAACCTGACGCTTCTTTTACCGTTTTTAATGCCTGATTTGAATGACTATTGGTCGGTACGCTAAAATGGTAATTCGCCCCCAAGGTTGCACAAGCACTGTTTCCATTTATCCATGTACCAGACATTGAGTAGGGAACAGCCCAATTCCCTTCATTATCTTCACAGGCATAGGCATAAGCGTTGCTGCAGTTAATATCATTCCAACGACCGCTACCGGTTTGTGTCGCACAATCTTCATTACCGTTATAGTCATTAGGCTCATTCGGATTCCAACTCCAAACAGCTGCTTCAATTCGGCCATCGTTCATTACCATATCGTCCAAATTAACAATATTGCCACCCGCAGCAAAGGCTTCACTGACTTCACTTGCCGAGATACTATCGATGCCACCCGTAAAGAATTCTGAAATAGTCCCTAAAGTGGTGCCATCCTCCCAAATTCGACCGACATTACCTAAACCGCTGTATGCCAAACCTGCCATATTGGCATTATCCGAGCAGCCACCATCTTTCCATAAAATAACTTGCTTACCCGCGGCTAATACATCTGCTTTTGTTAAGCTATCTGGGATGCTGCCACAACCACCACTTGAATAAATTTTCGAACCGAAACGACTCATTAGCTGGTTATACAGGTCAGCGTGGTGGTTTTCGGTATCATCCTCAACATATAGAATGATGACTTCATCAGCATTGGTACTGTCGTTTAACCAGCTTTTAACTTCATCAAAACCTTCGGTAGCATACTTGTCATTAATGCTGCACACACCGTGGCATAGGAGCAAACGTTTAGGGTAAGAAAAGATCCCCTCCATTTTTGTCGTCCAATGTACATCCAGCTCAATAAAACGTGCCCCCATACGTAACTGATCTCTGATGGAATATTTTTGCTGCGGGTCCAAATAGCGACAACCAACTGAAAAATCACAGGCGGTATAGACTTCAGAATTGTAAGTGTTATGCGTACCCAGGATATTGTTATCAATAATCGGGGCATTAACATCAAGCCCACGCTGCAAATCTAAAGCCTGGCCAACCCAGCTTTGATTGAAGCTATCAATTGAATCTGCCATCACGTTTACAGAACTGCCGACGGCAAAGGCCATCGTAAGGTTTCGAAAATATTTCAGTGTATTATTCATTTTTATTCTCCAGCACATGCGCTTTATTATTTTTAACCGCTACAAGTGGGGAAGTATTACAAATAGACCTTAAAATAACTTGTTGAATATGGACATTTCTTTTCGAAATCAAGACTAGTTAAAGATTCACGAGCTAAATTAGCCCTAATTTTACTCGTCATCTCTTATTAGTTTCGTCTCATACTGTGGTAGGGAGTCTGTAATTTCGTACCAATCTACTTTTGAACCAGTATAAATATGCCATTGTGGTTTTAAACAGGGAGATTCATCGAGAGTGCCTAATAAAACAAATGTCATATCATAATCTTTAACGTCTCCAAATAGCATTGAGCTACATGACTTGCAAAAATAGGATAAAGTATGTTGTCCTTTCTTATAGCAAATAAGATTATCTCGACCTTTAGTGAGCTTAAAATCTAATGTTGGTACTCCACCAGATGCCGAAAATGGAGATCCTGTCCACCTTCTACATTCTGAGCAATGGCAATAACCTGCATATATAAGATTATCTGGAATTGAATACTCTACATCCCCACATAAACATCTGCCCTTAAGTTCTTTCATTTTTTTCCTAACGTTATAATTAATAAATATGTCACTACATAGACATAAAGACTCCCACTAGAGTGCAGACCTCGAATTTCTCGTAGTTAGCAAAGACAACAACCCTTACAAAATTTTGAACTAAGTTCAGGTTTATTTATTAAACCTTTAGCTAAGTTTGAAGGTAGTGTGTCGCAAAAACGTCAAAATGGAATTCTGTATGATTTAGAAGAGTATCCAAAGCTCGTTGATTACACAGGGCCACTTTGGCACCTCAATAAAAAAGGAGCAATATCTGAATTACTCCGCCCTATTCTTCAAGGCTTAAATCCCAGTTCGAAAGAATGGCATGATCAGCCACTAAATATGAAGCGTGTTATAAAAAACAGTTCGCTAAACCAAGACTGGTTAAAGATTCACGACATAAATGAGCCCCAATTTACTCTCATCACTGCGAATTATTTTGACGTTGCCGGTCCTTATTAGTTTATTACTTATCTACTCTTTAGTGGTCAAAGGGTGCAGGACTCGAATGATGGCCCCTTTCACAAATGAAGAAATGGACCCAAATAAAGACCCTTTTTTAAGAATCCTAAAACTTTTTTTACTTAGTTCCAAATCAATTCGCTTACGCTCTTTTTTGACGACAGTGAAACCATGTCGCTGAATAAAAGAATAACTTGGATCTTTTGGGGTTCCTGTTGATATTAAGCAATAGCTCTCATTTTTGCCCTTTTTGTCTAAGAACTCGACCCACATTCCTAATTCTAGTTGCGTAACCCGGTCGCTTTGCTGGTTAGAGACCCCGTTTATTTGCCTTTGTATTGCTGACATTTTTTTATTTTCGTTATTATTAGTTTCATGCCTTGGGTTTTGACGTAACGCATTATCTTTTGTTGCATAGACTGGGTTGTGAATGAATTGTTCAGAAAAATTTTCCTGAGCCCCTTTAATAATCGCACCAGCACACATTGTTGCGTCGGGATCTACTTCATTTACACAAATAAAAGTAGCGTCTGGGTCAATATCCTTGTCTATGCGAAATTCATTTTCGTGAAACCGTAAGCTGTCACCTGAATTTACTTGGGTAGCCCGATCGATTTGTTGACCGTTAACAAAGGTGCCGTTGATAGAATTTAAGTCTTCTACAAAAACGCCTAGTTGAGTTACGGTAATTTTTGCATGTCTACGTGATATTCTATGGTCAGGGATGCATACATCACATTCAGAGTCTCGACCCACAAAGAGCAGTCCTTGTAATTCTTTATCTGCATAATTTTCTGAACGAAGAAATAATACTTCATTTTTTGCCGGTGATATGAGTTCGGCCATAAACTCCATGTTATGAAATTTTATTTTATCGCCTGACTGAAATAAAGTGGGCTTACTGACCTTTTGGCCATTTACTGTTGTACCATTTGCTGAGCCTAGGTCTTCTACGACTAAGCCTGATGGCGTCACTGAGATTTTGGCATGTTGTCTTGAAATTCTGTGGTCAGGAATGCAAATATCACATTCAGAATCTCGACCTACAAAGAGCTGCCCTTGTAAAACAATATCTTCCTGATGATTTGAACGCAGAACCCATTTTTGAGTACTTGTAGGTAGCTTATGTAAAGTTTCCATCTCGATAGCCTTGGCTCCGCTCTGTAAAAGTGATTAACCTTTATAGTAAATATATTGTGGTTGTTTGAGTATAGATGCTCACAATCCAATTCTAACATCTTAGCGTTTATTCGGCATGCGCAGCATGACCTACAAACGTTTGTTGGACTCGGCCGCCGGCACCGACGCTCTATTTATTGGGGATTGTATGAGTTAAAGCTGCTTGATAACAAGCTATGTTTCTGGCCATCTGCTATTTTTGCGGTCTAGTCAAAATTTCAACAAAAATTTAATGTCTTAAGCTCTTTTTTCTTAGCAAACACTTTTTATCAGTGCCTGTCCTTAGTGAGCACTTTTATTAGGCTTTCTTCTTATTTAATCGTGTTTCATTTTAAAAAACATCTACTATAATTCTAAAAGGACTGAGCTTAATCGCTACAAGTTTTAGGTTGTTTCAAGAAAGGATTCGTTAATTAATGGTATCTCAAATAGCAGGTAACAATAATGATAATCTACAATACTACGCACTATCCTCAAAACTCTATTCATTTTTTAAAAAAACTCATACTCCCAGCCGTTATAGCAACGACTTCCCTCAATGCATTCGGAGAAGTAACGTTAGAAAACAGCAATGGCTGGAAATTCGGAGTCAATGGTCATATTCCTGTCTTTGCACTGGTTAATGACCCTGAAGACACTGATGAAGACGCCTTTCGAATTACGACAGGGTTTAACCCTGCTACCGCCCAATTTAATATCTATGCGCCACAACAAAATGGACTGGATATTTCAGGTCATTTTCAGCTGAACAGTCACTTATCTGGCGCCGATGGCGTACAAAATTCAGGTTTTGGAACAGAAGACTCTGGCCGAGTATCAGGAGTAGAAAGCCGAGTTGCAGAAATGGCTATATCGGGTGACTTTGGCTCTATTAATATAGGTAAAGGCTTTGGCTTGTTTGGCGTACCAGGTATAGGCGATGCCGGTAGTGGACTTGGTGTAGGACTATTTAATCCAAATTCAGGTGCCGCAACTGCAGGCCGCATAGGAAATGGATATTTTTACGCAAACTTTAATCCGCGAGTTATTTATACCTCAGCCGACATGAGTGGCGCTCAGTTTAAAATAGGCTTGTTTCAACCGGAAAAGCCAAAAGATGGTGCCGCGATTGATGGTGATGTAGGCACTGAATCACCCAGAATTGAAGGCAACGTTGTTTGGTCTAGTGACATGCTTACACTATGGTCTAGCGCGTTTATTCAAAACGTTGATGTTAATAGCGCGGCGGTCGATGACTTTACCATGCTTGGTGTAGATTTTGGCGGCTCCTATAACGTTGACGATATTAGTATTAGAGCTAACTATTCATTAACTCAGGGTACCGGGAATGGTGTTTTTGGTGGCCATGGTGTGGCAGGAGGGGCGGAAGAAGAAGATGCAAGCCAATGGTATATTGAAGCCACATACAACATGAACACAACTAAACTTGGAGCTAGCTACGGAGAAGGTACTGATGATCTGGACGACAATGATACCGATCTATCAATGCTGTTTTTACACTGCAAAACAACTGAAGCATTGACG
>Ga0209184_1000368_pt1 | contig 51801 bp, 39 predicted proteins | sample EN8Hudsemesocosm_2_FD_184627 | JGI IMG/M metagenome (GOLD analysis project Ga0209184, IMG submission 184627) | Methane-oxidizing microbial communities from mesocosms in the Hudson Canyon - EN8C Hudson Canyon (SPAdes) (version 2) | ecosystem: Environmental > Aquatic > Marine > Cold seeps | place... | reverse complement strand
CCTAACGCAGAAAATGAGATACAACTTCATTATTTACATTTTGGCAGTAACTACCCCATATCAAAGGAAAATAATATTTGGTTTAGCGCTGGTCTAGGGGTAACTTATTTTTCAGCGTCAAATCGACAATTTAATGATGATATTAAGCTTTCAATGAGTTTTGGTGTACACAAAGACTTCGCAGTGAATAACAATTTTAATATTAGAGTAGAGTCGAGAGTTTATTCAATATTTTTAGACGGTGAAAATGCTACGTTATGTCAGCAACTAGCCTGTGGCAGTACTGATTCGCTTTGGCTGCAAAGTGAAGTTAGCTTAAGCGTTAATTTTCGATTTTAACGCAAGTAAAACCATCATTTCATTATTAATAAACAAGTCAGGAAGCGACGTAAAAACAGAGCTAGATTACTTCGCAAACCTCTGAATTTTTAGCTGCTTCTGTAACGCTATAACCTTGTTGAGTGACTAGCGCTACTGCTTCTTCGCTGAGTTCATCAGCATTTTTCTCATTGTTCTTTTTTGAGCCACTTTCACATCTTCGTTTAATGGATTAACAATCACATTCTGGGGGCCATTAGAGCAGTTCAGGTTCTTAATGTTGTGTGACACTTAACAAGAAATATGACCCTCTAAAAAATATTTATTCTGTCTTTTCTGTTTAAAAAGAAGGATTTTTATTGAGCGAAAATGAACACTTCAAATGATGTTTTATGTCCTTGTCTTGACATTTCGTTAGGTTATTATCGAATCGTTAACTCAATTAATGAGCTCTATAATAATCGAACTTCGGAGTGTTTCCATGATTAATAGTAAATTTAAATTAAACTTAAAAAGTTGCTTTTCAATAAGCCCTATTGCTCTTTGTATAGCCATAGCAACAAGTGCTACGCCAATTAATTATGCAATTGCTCAAGAGTCTGAAAGTAAAAGTGAAGAAAAAAGTAAAAGTGTTGAAGTAATCACGGTTACCGCCACTAGGCAAACTGAAAATTTACAAGATGTTGCTATATCGGTTACAGCTTTATCTGCAGGGGAGTTACAAAAACATCAAATAAATAACCTTGGCGACTTAGAATCTCATATTCCTAATTTAAATTTACATGTGGGTGATGCCGCCAATGCTGTGGTTTATATTCGAGGTGTTGGCCAAATAGACTCTATTTCCTTTAATGACCCAGGTGTTGGTGTATACCTTGACGACGTGTATATGGGGCGCGTTCAAGGATCATTTTTAGATGTTGTAGATCCAGAACAAATTGAAGTGCTTAGGGGCCCACAAGGTACCTTATATGGGCGAAACACTATTGGTGGCGCTGTTAAATTTACCAGTGCTAAACCGACCGAAGATACTCAAGCCTACGTTGATTTAACATTAGGCAGTTATGATGAGAAAGGCGTTAAGGCTAGTCTTAGTGGTACGTTAGTTGATGATGTTCTACTTGGACGAGTTGCTTTTGCCAGCGCTAAACGTGATGGTTATGGTAATAATTCTTTTGATGGTAAAGGTGATAATGACAAAGACACTTTTGCGTGGCGTGGTAGCTTGCTATACACACCTACGGATGATTTTTCTGCGTACTTAGTCTTTGATGGCTCTAAAAGTGACCCATCACGCTCACGGACACCGCACCGAGAAACAGAAATTTACTCAATAGTTTCAGGGGGAATGGTAGCAACGACGGATGACCCTTTCGATGTTAACGTTAATTATAATGACTTAGATACACTTGAGACCTCAGGTGTCGCATTAACGTTGGATTATGACATTGGCAATATCACACTTAAATCCATTACTGCTTATAGAGAAATGGATTATCGTACACACCTTGACTTAGATGGCACTACCGATAGTTCTTTTGGTATATATAACTTTGAAGATCAAGATCAAACTAGCCAAGAATTTCAGCTAATTTATAATAGTGACAGTTTTTCTGTGGTCTCAGGACTTTATTTTTTCAAAGAGAATGATCTTACTTTTGGCGGCGCTATTGCTTCTGATTTTTTTGTACCATTAGACCTTGATGGTGATTTCGTAACTGATTTTTACTTTCCTTATCCAATCATCAATTCAAGTAAGCGCGAACAAGAAAATACTAGCAAGGCAATTTATGCCAATGTTAATTACGAGCTAACTGATAAATTGGGCATAACCTTAGGTGCACGTTATACCTTAGAGCGTAAAGAGATGACTAGTGAAGGTGAAGAGTTTTTTGGTACCGGTATTACCACTGCTGAGCAAATGGAACAAGTTTTTGGTACTGGTATTGGTTATGGTCAAACAGGCTTTGTGGCAGAGAAAGAATGGGATTCATTTTCACCCAAACTTGGCTTGGATTATCACTTTACTGATGACGTTATGTTTTACGGTAGCGCCAGCAAAGGTTTTAAAAGTGGTGGTTTTAATGGACGTTTAACCACTGAAGCTAAACCATTCGACCCAGAAGAAATGTGGAGTTATGAAGTTGGAATGAAATCTTTATTTGCGGATCAAAGTATTCGCTTAAATTTTGCTACTTTTTATAACGACTATGAAAACTTCCAGTTGAGCCGTTTTTCTATCGACCCCGATACAGGCGCATTTCTATCCTTATTTGAAAATGCTGGGCAAGCAACTATTTACGGTGCTGAACTTGAATTAACCGTTGTTGCTACCGACAATTTAACGATTAATTTTAACGGTGGTTACTTAGATGGCGGCTATGATGAGTTAATTGGTGATTTTGAACAAGAAGTCAGTGATGAGCGAGAATTAGTGAATGCCCCTAAGTGGAATGGACGAATAGGTATTGATTACTGGTTTGATATTGGTGATTTAGGTGAACTTTCACTTAACTTATCTGCTAGCTATCGTAGTAAAACATATTTAACAGTGAGTAGTAGTGAAGTACTTGCTCAACCCAATTATACCTTGGTTGATTTTTCTTTGAATTATGACGGCCTAGAACATTGGCAAATAACACTTTATGGCAAAAACTTAACTGATGAACACTATCGTCAGCACGGATTCGACTTGAGTGCTTCACCGGGTGTTGAGCTGGGTTATTACGGAGCGCCTCGCACTTTTGGGCTTAATGCTCGCTATAACTTTTAGGCTTTTTATTATGGATAATGAAACTAAAAACTTATTAGAACAGTTTAATCAGCAAGTTCCAGATACTAATGAAGAAGTAGCTGTTGATATGAACACCATACGCGCAAATGCACGGGAAATGTTTTTATCTCTGGCGGGAGAAGTACATTCTAATGGCAAGGTCGAATCTATTAATATCCCAGCTCTGAACCATGTAATACCAGCCAGAGTTTATTATCCTGAACAGGAAAAAACTGATGGAACTTTATTACCAACGGTTATTTTCTTACATGGCGGCGGATGGTCACTTGGCGATTTGGATTGCTATCATGACTTGATGAGGGCTTTGGCAGATTTAAGTGGCGCCATTTTTATTAGTGTCGACTATCGCTTATCACCTGAATTCAAATACCCTTCAGGGCTAGATGATGCTTATCTTGCCACACTTTGGGCCTTTGATAATGTGGCTAGTTTGGGCGGAGACCATACTAAACTAGCGATTATGGGAGATAGTGCTGGAGGAAATTTAGCACTGATTGTTGCTAATCTTCTACATCAAAATACTTTACTGCGTTTAGTTGCCCTTTATTTGATTTATCCAGTACTTGATGTTCATAGTTCACATGAAACCTATCAATCACGGCTAGATTTTGGTGATGGCGAATACCTGCTAGCAAGAGAAGCGATTGATGGTACTCGTGACTGGTATTTAAACGAAGATAACAACGCGAGTGATCCCGAAATATCACCGATATTTTTACCAAAGCTTGAACAGTTACCCACAACTACTATGTTGGTTGCTGGTTATGACCCGCTACGAGATGAAGGTGAAATTTTTGCGGACAAACTAAAACGAGCAGGTTCACTAGCTCGGTTTAGCTGCTTTGACAGTACAATACATGCTTTTTTGTCTTTTGGTGTATTAGATGTGTCACAACAGGCAAGACAGTATTTGGCAACAGCTATACAAACAGATTTGTTCTGTTAGCGAAGTAAATATTAAAAATTGCCCCCTCCCATTAAAAATAGAAATAGAAAGGAAATTTATATGTCAGTATATACCAAGTTGAAAAATATAAAGTTTTATAATGCTTGTCGAAACGTGCTGTTTCTAATAGGCATGTTAAATACACCTGCAACTCTTGCATTAGAATCAACTTTAGAGGAAAGTTTTTCTACTCAAATAGTTAACGGGTGGGAGAGTGTTGAGCGTTGGAAAAGTAGTAACAGTGCCTTTTTTCAGGAGTCATACCCTTCTGATGGACGTGGCAACCAAACAGGCCAAAGGGCAACTTTTTTTGGTGGTATCGCAACGCCACATTCATCTCAATTTTTGATATATTCGGCTCCAGACTGGAATAACAATACAAAAGAGACTCCCATATTAATGATACATGGAGCAAATCAAGATGCTGATATTGCCTGGGCGAACCCTAATGAAGCAGGAGGTTATGGTTGTGGTCAAATGACATGTCCAAATACAGGATTAATGCAACAGCTCGTTAATGATGACTTTAAAGTTTTTGCATTATCATTTGCGCATAAAAATGGAGATGGTTACTTCTGGGCTGAACAGATAGCTAATGCTATTGAAATAGTGAAAGAAAAAACTGGTGCGTCAGAAGTTAATTTGGTGACTTGGTCAAAAAGTGCATTTAATGCTCGTATGTATGTATCTTCTACAATCAAATCTTGGGGCACTAGTTACCGAGGAGATGTAAAGAAATTAATCATGCTAGGAGCACCTAATAACGGCATTGATTGGTCATTCAGACATGGAATAACACACACTTATTCTGCATATCCTGGCTGCGGTGGAACTATTAATGGCCCAACAGCACATGATGGTATTCTTTGTTTTGGTGTTTGGCAAAGTGATACTTTGTGGACATATTCATCACCATATTTCCCCGGCTCAGCCCAAATGCTTAAACAGTTGGACTTAGTCCATGCGGTACCCTATTTTGACCAAGATTGGTATAGTACTTATTATGGCGGTTGGGGATATTATAGCCATGCATTGGGGATTGATGCCTACATTTCAGAGTCAATAATAGATGAGGTAAGGGCAGCCGGTACGGCACCAGATGTTTTGGTTCATAATTTATGTGGCAATCAGGCTGATATTGCACTAATCCATAACGAGCATGCAGGACCTTCAGATGGTATTGTGTTTGTTGCGAGTTGTAATGATACTACTGGTATCTCTAACGATGGAGGCTCATCTATTCTTCCTATTAACCACTTGAAGTTAGGGTGGGGATCTCAAGCTGTCAGTGCAATAAAAACTTGGTTAAATATGCCTTAATTAATAGGGTAATACATTACGAGTAAAGCTTACAAATTAGTAAGCTTTACTAAATCAAAACGTACTGTAGAGTAACTTTGTTATATTAATGGTGATCTAAAGTAGTATTGTTTCTTTAGGTGCAAGTAGGTATAGATAAAGTGAACTTGGGTATACCGTCCGAGCATTTTTGAAATTTTCTATTTTGTCTATTAAAAAAACTTGTGAACTAACAGAACCTTCTAATGATTATGTTAAAAATATTTTAACATTAGCCCGCTCGGCAAATATATCATTGGTAGAAATATTGCTAGAGCTTGGGTTGCCTGTAGAGATCCTTGAAGAAAAAGTCCCTCTTAATTTAGTCGATTTTTTTCGTATACAGAATCGACTCTCTATTGAAATTCGTGATGAATCTTTATTGATGTCTACTCGCCCTTTAATGCTAGGTACCACTGATCACGTTCTTGCCAGTTTACAGAATAAAGAAACAATTGTTGATGCTATCAAGCAGATGGCAACTTCTTACAATTTTATCCATAGTGGTCAATATAATCGGGTAGAATTGCGAAACATGCACTTAGTGTACATTATTGATGATGCAGATTTTCCTTATGCACCACAATCGGATGCACAACATATTGCTTTAAATATGGGTAATGTCTTAATTTTTGTTCACGGCGTTATTTCAAGTTTGCTCAATACCCCAATTGGAAATTTTATTAAAAAAGTACAGTATAAAACTGACCATACTAGTACTGAATTTGAGCAAAAAATTTTTAATAATGTCTCTATTCAGACTAATTCAAAAACGTATGCACTTTTTTATGATCTATCGATTATTAACGAATTATTAGCTTGGGATAATGAAAAACCACTGACATCTCAATATGTTTTTAGTGAGGTTCAAAAACTTCTCTCTGTTCAAAACCAAGAAATTAACACGGTAAACTGCTTTAAATATAGAGTAATCGAACTATTAGAGTCAGGCGTTCGTCAACAGAATAAGGTTGCTAGCCAGCTAAATTGTAGTATAGCAACACTCAGACGAAATCTTAATCAGCAAAATACGAGTTTTCGAAAACTCAAAGAAATGGTATTAAATAGAGAAGCCAAAATGTTGTTAAGTCAGCATTTATCTTTGATAGATATAGCAGAAACACTTGGATTTTCTGATATGAGGAGTTTTATCAGAGCCTTTAAGCAATGGTCTGGCATCACCCCTACTGAATACATGAAACTGTTGCTCTAATACACTTTGAGTCAGTTTGATTGTTTTTTCAACTATATATCTCGTGCTCTCTCAAGCAAACAGAAGTTTCCGTTTTTGATTTCAATGAAATTACCCTCTTTTTATTTTTCAATACTATACTCTGTAGATGAATGAAAATAAGCACTTATGCCAATACTGCGATCCACAAAAGAAAGATCATGGCCTAGATCATAATAATATAACTAATCTTGGTAGTGACTCTGCGGCATTGTCATGCCCAAATACAGCCAATGATTCTGGTTATTGCTATTGGCACGATAAAACAATAAACAAGTCAGGAAGTGACGTTAAAACCGAACTAGAGCACTATGCACAAAATGGTGGGTTTTTACATGGCGTTGTTTTAAAGCGTGCAAACTTAAGGGATATTGATCTTGTAAATCATAAAAAAAAAGTTGGTTATGATTTCGCTTACGCTGATTTTTATCATGCTGATTTACAAGGTGCGCATTTATTTAACATTAATTTTAACAATGCCAGTTTAATGAAAACTGATATGCGCAATGCAAATCTTAACTGTGCCAACCTAGAAAACACTAATTTATTAGGGGTTAAATGGACAGGCTGCAAATTTGAAAATATTAAAATTGGCAGTAAAGTAATTCAAGAAAGTGAAGCAAAAACTTCCATGAAGTTAGGCAATGAACATGTATCGCGCGATTATTTAGAGCAAGCAGAAGAGATTTATCGAGATTTACGAAAGCATGCTGAAGAGGAAGGCATTTTTATACTTTCTGGCTTTTTTATTCATAAAGAATTAACCATGCGTCGTTTGCAATTACCTCGCTACAGTATAAAGCGATTTTTATCAAAAATGGTTGATATTTTTTGTGGTTACGGTGAAGCACCACTGAGAATTATAGGTCTGTCTATTCTCATTATTCTTTTTTGTGCCCTGCTATATTCTATTACCGGCTTAAACTACCAAGATACTGTTTATGGCATAAACAGCCAACAATCATTGAGTGAAAACTTCTCGATATTTCTTTCGTCTTTGTATTTTTCCGTGGTCACTTTTACGACGCTCGGTTATGGCGATTTTAATCCCGTTGGCATATCACGCGCTATTGCTGCCATGGAAGCTTTTACCGGCAGTTTTACTATTGCGCTTTTTGTGGTGGTATTTGTGAAGAAAATGACAAGATAATGAAAACATAACTTATATACAAACACTTAAGTGTCCATACAAAGTAGTCTATTTTATCATCTAGCAAACTTATCAAATTCAAATAGTAGCTTGATTAAATACACTTAATCACTGATATATCATTATCACGCGGTGTCATTTCTATTTTTTTTCTAACAAGAGATATTTGTTTGTTACTGATTTAATTCTATTTTTATGCTTTTTATCAGTTAAATATACTTATTTTATAAAATTGACACTTGTGTCAGGTTTTGATTCTGCTATATTAAAACTATTGGAAATTAAGCTCTGTCCAAATAGACAAGAACAACAACGGAAAAAATTATGACAAATAGTACAGTTCGTTTTTTATTTAAAAATAAAGTTGTGAGCATAGAAAACATCGATCCAAACTTAACGGTGTTGCAATATCTACGTGAAATACAATTTAATACTGGCACCAAAGAAGGTTGCGCCTCAGGCGATTGTGGTGCTTGTACCGTAGTGGTCGCCGAGCTAGATAGCACTCTTAATTCTGAAAATAAGGGTCAACTTAATTATAACTCAATCAACTCGTGTATTACCTTTGTTGGTAGCTTACATGGTAAGCAATTGATCACTGTTGAAGACTTGAAAGAGAAAACTAAGTTACATCATGCTCAACAAACTATTGTAGATAATCACGGTTCACAATGTGGCTTTTGTACACCAGGGTTTGTTATGTCGTCTTTTGCTCTGCATAAGCATAACAAAACACCTACTCGTGCAGAGGTTCTTGAAGCATTAGCCGGTAACTTATGTCGTTGTACCGGTTATCGCTCAATTATTGAAGCCGCTATTACATCAAGCATTGGGGTTGACGAAGACTCTTTTGCTAAGCATTACCAAGAAACGGTTGCAACGCTTACAGAGCTTCAAAAATTACCGGCTCCTACTTTAACGGGCAATGGTCATAATTTTACTGCCCCTAAAAATATAGACGATTTAGCTTATGAATTAGTTCATGAGCCAAAATCAACGTTAGTCGCGGGTGGTACAGATTTAGCGCTATCAGTAACGCAAAACTTAGCCACCATAGACAAACTTGTTTATGTGGGTAACGTTGAAGAGTTAACGAATATAGAAGAAACAGACACTGAAATAATTATTGGCTCAGCTCTACCGTACAGCAAGTTCATTGATACCTTGCACCATTATTATCCCGACCTAGGTGACATGATTGAGCGTATTGGCTCAAAGCAAGTACGTAACAACGGTACTTTAGGTGGCAACATTGGTAATGCATCGCCAATTGGTGATATGCCACCAGCGCTTATAGCCCTTGGCGCAACCATGACATTGCATGTTGATGGCAGTGAACGCACCATTTTAGTGGAAGACTATTTTGTTGATTACAAAAAAACCTTGCTTTTGCCTTCAGAATTTATCAAGTCAGTACAAATTCCTAAGCCAACGGTTGGTCAAACATTAAAGCTTTATAAAATTTCTAAACGTCTTGATGATGATATCTCTGCGGTATTAGCTGCGTTTTTCATCGAAGAGAAAGATCAAAAAATTACCAATGTTCGTCTGGCGTTTGGCGGCATGGCTGCTATTCCTAGGCGAGCCCCTGAAGCTGAAGCTGTATTGCAAGGTAACAGTTTAACTAAAGAATCAGTTGCGGCGGCAAAAGAAGCGTTAGCAACTGACTTCCAACCTATGTCTGATGTTCGTGCTTCTGATAAGTACCGTATGAAAGTAGCCCAAAACCTGATTGAAAAGTGCTATTTAGAGCTGCAAAGCACCAATGCAAGAGAAGTTATCGAAACACGAGTGGTAAATTATGCGTAGTCTTATTGATGTAAATAAAGCAAATACAAATACCGATAAAAGTATTGTTAACGGACAAAAAAATGTTGGTTTAGGTGGCGTAGGTCGTTCTAAAAAACATGAAAGTGCAGACAAGCAAGTTGCTGGTGAAGCGATTTATGTTGATGACCGTCCAGCGTTACGTGGTGAGTTACATGCAGCGGTGGGTCAATCTACTTATGCACACGCTAATATTCTCTCTATGGACTTATCAGCCGTAAAAGCAGCTGAAGGAGTAGTTGCGGTAATTACCGTTGAAGACGTGCCTGGGCACACTGATATTGGCCCTGTATTCCCGGGTGACCCAGTACTTGCTATTGGCAAAGTAGAATTTGTAGGTCAGCCAATTTTTGCAGTAGCAGCAACAAGTTATGATTTAGCACGTAAAGCCGTTAAATTAGCCAAAATTGAATACCAAGAGCTTGAAGCCGTATTAACAGTAAAAGATGCCTTAGCCAAGCAAAGCTTTGTTCGTCCGCCATTTACGATGAAACGTGGTGATTCACAAACGGCTATTGCAGCAGCTGAGCATCAATTGTCAGGTGAAATTGTTGTTGGTGGTCAAGAGCATATGTATTTGGAAGGCCAAGTATCTACGGCTGAGCCAACTGAAGATGGCGGCATGAATATTTATACGTCGTCACAGCATCCAAGTGAAGTGCAAAAATTAGTGGCTGAAGTATTAGACATTCCATTAAACAAAGTATTAGTTGATATGCGCCGCATGGGCGGTGGTTTCGGTGGTAAAGAAACACAAGCCGCACCTTGGGCATGTCTTGCTGCGTTACTTGCCAATGAAACCAAACGTCCTGTTAAATTTAAATTAGGCCGTATGGACGATATGATCATGACAGGTAAACGTCATCCATTTGAAAACAACTATCGCGTTGGTTTTGACAGCAATGGTCTAATCAAAGGCATTAACATTGAAGTGAATGGTAACTGTGGTTATTCACCTGATTTATCTGACGCCATTGTTGACCGAGCAATGTTTCATTCAGATAACGCTTACTTTTTAGATCAAGCAACGGTTACCGGTAATCGTTGTAAATTAAATACCGTTTCTCATACCGCTTACCGTGGTTTTGGTGGCCCTCAGGGCATGATGACCATTGAAATGGTTATGGATGAAATTGCCCGTAGCTTAGGTAAAGATCCATTAGAAATTAGAAAAATCAACTTATACGGTGATGAAGGACGTAACGTCACTCACTACCATCAAGAAGTAGAACATAACAACTTAAGTGAAGTTATAGAAACACTCGAAGAAAGCTCTGATTATCAAGCACGTCGTAAAGCGATTACTGAATTTAATGCTAACAACAGCATTTTGAAAAAAGGTATTGCCTTAACGCCAGTTAAGTTTGGTATCTCATTTACGGTTCAACATTTGAACCAAGCAGGCGCACTAGTGCATGTTTATACCGATGGCACTATTCACTTAAGCCATGGTGGTAGTGAAATGGGGCAGGGCTTGAATACTAAGGTGGCGCAAATTGTTGCTGAAGAATTCCAAGTTGACGTTGATACTGTTGCCTGTTCATCGGCGCGTACCGACAAGGTGCCTAACTCGTCACCAACAGCAGCCTCTTCGGGTACTGACTTAAATGGTAAAGCGGCAGAAGCGGCAGCAAAAACCATAAAACAACGTTTAATTGATTTTGCTTGTGAAAAATATCAAGTAGAAGCAGAACAAGTTGTTTTTGAGAACAACAACATTATTGTTGGCGAGCAAACATTTAGTTTTGCTGAGTTTTCTCAAATTGCTTATATGGGCCGAGTATCTTTATCTTCTACAGGTTTCTACAAAACGCCTAAAATACATTTTGACCGTGCTACCGGTAAAGGTCGTCCGTTCTTCTATTACGCAACAGGTGCTTCAGTGTCTGAGGTGTTAATTGATACCTTAACGGGCGAATACAAAACGCTACGTACCGATATTTTACAAGATGTGGGTCACTCAATTAACCCTGCGATTGATATTGGTCAAATTGAAGGCGCTTTTGTTCAAGGCATGGGCTGGGTAACTACCGAAGAATTAATGTGGAATAAAGAAGGTCGTTTACTTTCAAATAACCCAGCAACATACAAAATCCCAGCAATTAATGATGCACCTGAAGACTTCCGTGTTGCATTACTACCCGATGCACCAAACCGTGAACACACCATTTACAATTCAAAAGCAGTGGGTGAACCACCGTTTATGTTAGGTATGTCGGTTTGGTCTGCGCTTAAAGATGCAATTTCGAGTATTTCTGATTACAAATTAAGTCCTGAGCTTGATACGCCAGCAACACCAGAGCGAGTGCTTTGGGCGGTTGAAGCGATAAAAGCAAAAGTCTAAGTAAAGGCAATAGAAAAGGTGAAAAGATGACTATTTCTACCAACGGTAACTGGAACAGCGCAGCTTATCAATTAAGCAAACATGGCCAAGCTTATGTTTTAGTGACATTAGTTGGGGTGTCTGGTTCAACACCAAGGAATAGCGGCACTAAAATGGTGATCTGCAAAAATGAAATTTTTGACACTATTGGTGGTGGTCACCTTGAACATAAAACGATTAAACATGCTCAAAAAATGTTGGCACAAGGTAAAGATAGTCAACATTTAGAACACTTTCAATTGGGGTCTAACCTAGGTCAGTGTTGTGGCGGTAACGCCAGTGTATTGTTTGAATGTTTTGCCGCAGTTGGCGTTAATATTATGTTGTTTGGCGCTGGCCATGTAGGTAAAGCATTAATACCTGTATTGGCGCAACTGCCGTGTCAAGTGACTTGGGTAGATAGTCGTGAAGAGCAGTTTCCGAGCAATTTAGATACTTATCACAATGTTCATAAAGTGGTTAGTGAAGAGCCTGAACTTGAAGTAGCCAACATGCCAGAAAATAGCTACTACATTGTGATGACTCATAACCATCAAATGGATTTTGATATCTCACAAGCTATTTTAAAGCGTGGTGATTTTAATTATTTAGGCCTTATCGCCTCTGATACTAAATGGCGCCGTTTTCAACAACGTTATAAACATAGAGATATTGACCAACAACAAGTTGCTCGCATGAATTGCCCTATAGGGCTTGAGCAAGTTGGCGGTAAATTACCGATGGAAGTTGCGGTATCTGTGGCAGGTGAAATTATTAATATCTACCAAGCAGATCAAAAGCGTCAAGCCGCGCAAAACCAACAGCTAGAACAACTTGAAAACAGCCCTAAAAGCAAAGCTCGCCCAACATCACAACAGGGCATACATTGGAAAGAAATTAAGCAATTACTTACCACTGAAGAATCGTAAGTTTCCCGCTCAGTTATGCGATCAGTTTAAAAAAAACAGGAGAAGCAGAGTGTCTCATTTTGCCCTACAAAGTAAAAACGTAATAGTAAGCAACACCAATGGTAGCAGTGAAATGATTGCCGCATGTGTTGAAATTAAAAACGAGCTTATCCATGCCATTCATCCCTTTGGACAAGCTTTGTCATGTGAAGTATTAGATTATTCTGAGCACGTTATTATGCCCGGCTTAGTTGACTCTCACGTACATATAAATGAACCCGGTCGTACCGAGTGGGAAGGCTTTAATACGGCAACTCAAGCTGCCGCTGCGGGTGGTATTACCGCCTTAGTTGATATGCCATTAAACTGTATTCCAGTAACCACTACCAAAGCAGCGTTCCAAGAAAAGCTTGATTCTGTTGACGACAAGTTATGGGTCGATTGCGGGTTTTGGGGCGGTGTTATCCCACAAAATATTGATGATTTAGATGAACTGCTTAACGCTGGCGTATTAGGGGTTAAATCATTCTTAATCGATTCTGGCATTGAAGAGTTTCCCAATGTACAGGCAAAAGATATTCGCGCAGCAATGCCTATTTTAGCTAAACATGATGTGCCTTATTTAATTCATGCAGAACTTGATTGCGGCAGTTTTAATGATGTTGAAATTACTAAAGAATACAATAGCTTTTTAGAGTCTCGTCCTAAAAGTTGGGAAAACGATGCTATTTCATTAATGGTTGATATGGCGCGTGAGTCAAAAGAAAAGGGCGATAACTGTAAGGTGCATATTGTGCATTTATCTTCGGATGAAGCCTTAGATACCATTGCCCAAGCAAAAAGTGAAGGTTTGCGATTTACCGCTGAAACTTGTCCGCATTATTTAACCATTGCTTCGGAAAATATTCCTGACGGTAAAACTTTATTCAAATGTTGTCCGCCAATTCGCGAAAACAAAAACCGCGAACATTTATGGCAAGCTGTTACCGATGGTCGTTTAGATTTTATCGTTTCGGATCATTCTCCTTGTACACCTGAGTTAAAACATATTGATACTGGTGATATAGAAAAAGCGTGGGGCGGAATTTCAGCCTTGCAGTTTGGTATTTCATTAATTTGGACTGAAGCAAAAGAGCGTGGTTTTAGCTTAATAGACATTGCCCGTTTAATGTCGAGCGAAACCGCTAAGTTTGCGGGTTTAGACTCAGTAAAAGGTGCAATAAAAGTAGGTAATCATGCTGACTTTTTAGTGTTTGACCCTAATGCACAATTCACTATCACCAATGAAATGATTAAACATCGCCATCACATTACGCCTTACGTAGGTCGTAAAGTTACAGGGCAGGTACAGCATACATTTGTGCGTGGTCACCATGTTTATCAGCAAGACCAATTTATTAATGCGCCTAAAGGGCGTCCTTTGTTGAAAGGAAAATTGTAATTATCAGTTGGCAGAGATGCTCACCAGCAATAATTACCATAATGACGTTAACCGTTTAAAGTGAACAGTGACGTTAACAATAATAATTTTGAAGTAGGAAAAACAAGCGATGATGTTAGATATAGATACTCAAGAGCAGAACAAACTAGCAGGTGCAGCCCTTGAGCTAGAGCAAAAGTTAAAAACACACTGTGTTGATTTAGTCAGTGAACGTGTTGGCGGTGAAACGTTGTCATGCAGCGATGATTTTTTCGCTGAAATGGAAAACCTCATCAAGCCAGGTCGTGGTATTTTCATCGATGATAAATTTACCGACCGTGGTAAATGGATGGACGGTTGGGAATCTCGTCGTAGTTATGGTCGTGATAATGGTCGTGAATTTGACTGGTGTATATTGCGTCTTGGCATCAAAGGTGTGATCCGTGGTTTTGATATCGATACCAATTATTTCCGAGGTAATGCGCCAGAAACTGTGTCGGTTGAAGCTTGTGTTAGTGAAGGTCAACCAAATGAAAACACGGTTTGGCATACTGTTTTAACAGAAGTTGCTGTTGATGCTCATAGCCAAAATATTTTTGAAATTAGCAATGATACTTCATGGACACACGTACGTTTAAACATGTTCCCTGATGGCGGTATTGCGCGTTTACGTGTTTACGGTGAAGCTGATGTGAACTGGAATGACTTTCTTGACGGTGAATTAATCGATTTAGCCTACATCAAAAATGGTGCAAAAGCGTTACTTGTTTCAGACATGTTCTTTAGTGACAAAAACAATCTGATAATGCCGGGTCGTGGTAAAGATATGGGTGATGGCTGGGAAACTAAGCGTCGTCGTGATCCAGGACCAGATTGGTCAATTGTTAAGTTGGCTACGCAAGGTAGTATAGAAAAAGTCATCGTTGATACTTGTCACTTTAAAGGTAATTTCCCTGATACTTTTACCTTAGAAGGTTTGGTATCAAGCAGTGACGACTTCACTAACGGTCAACAAGAAGATAAATGGCAACCTATTATTGAGCGTACTAAATTATACGCTCACCGTGAACATTTATTCATTAATGAAATTGTTCCTGCAAGCACAGAGCAGTTCACACATCTACGTTTAAATATCTTCCCTGATGGTGGTATTTCTCGTTTACGTGCTTTTGGTAAAAAAGGATAAGTTGATGACATTAACTGATTTAAATAACCAAAGCGCAGAACAAGCTAATCATACCTTTATGCAATGTTGTACTTCTTCAACTTGGGTGAAGGCTATGGTTGAAGCACGTCCTTTTGCCGATGATATAGCAGTAGCTAAACAAGCCGATTTAGCATGGCAAGAGTTGGAAGAAGCTGATTATTTAGAGGCTTTTGATGGTCATCCAAAAATTGGCGATGTCAGTAGCTTACGTGCTAAGTATGCAAATACAAAAGAGTTAGCAGGTAACGAGCAAGGCTTAGTGAAAGAAGCTAACGACGATGTTCTGGAAATACTTTCGCAAGGTAATACAGACTATGAAGAAAAGTTTGGCTTTATCTTTATTGTTTGTGCCACCGGCAAAAGTGCTAAAGAAATGTCTGACTTGCTTCAAGCACGTTTACCAAACAATAAAACAACAGAATTAGTTAATGCCGCTGAAGAACAACGCAAAATTTTTCAACTACGCATTGATAAAGCATTAGCTGAAGGCTAGTGCCAAAAAACAAGACTATATTTTTAAGGAAATATTATGAGTCAAATTACAACTCACATACTCGATACAACTCGTGGTTTACCCGCGCAAAATGTGCCTATCACTTTATATGCTCAAAAGGGCAGTGATTGGGAAAAATTAAACGGCGGCGTGACCAATGGCGATGGTCGCCTTCCGGGGTTGTTGGCTGATGATGTCAAACTTCCTGCGGGCATTTATCGTATGCATTTTGAAACCAGTGTTTATTTTGAAGCAAACAAAGAAGAGGGTTTCTACCCTTATGTAGATATCGTCTTTGAGCTTGATGCAAAAGGTGCTCACTACCATATTCCGTTGTTATTAACCGCTTTTGGTTATTCAACCTATCGTGGTAGTTAACTAATATTTTATGGAAACTATAATGACTGATAATTTGCAAGTAATTACACCTAAACCACTAACTAGAGAAGCCTTTAGTGCTTTTGGTGATGTTATTGAAGCCAGCACTGACGCCAATAATTTTGCGATTAACGATGGTTTTACTCAGCGTTATCACGATTTAGTTAAGGTTGATGTTAGTGATAATAATGGCCATACCTTAGTTAATATATTTCGCTCCACGCCACTAGCACAACCTATTGCCATTAAAATGATGGAGCGTCATCCCCTTGGCAGTCAGGCCTTTATTCCAATGGGCGAAAATCCATATTTAATTGTGGTTGCGCAAGCAGGTGAATTTGATATAAGCAAGATTGAAGTGTTTATCGCTAACGCTAATCAAGGAGTGAATTACCATAAAGGCACTTGGCATCACTTTTGTTTAGCACTGGAAAGTGAAAGTGACTTTTTAGTGATTGATAGAGGCGGCGATGGTGATAACTGTGACGTGCTTGAATTAGATGGCTCATTAGTCATAGCCCAAAGTTAAAAGCCAAAACAAAAGAACCGTTGTAAAAGAAACAGAGCAGATGAATAGGTTAAATAGAACATCGAGAAAAAAGCTTGCCAGCAACCAACGTTGCAATAAAGCCAAGGTAAGAAGGCAGCAAGCGAGAAATAAATTAACTTGGTTTGTTATTGCAAGCTAGGTTAACTCTAAACAAATATTGCCCATCAAAAACAATTGAAAGGCGAAAGCATGAAAATAGGTGAGAGAAAAATGTTAAAAGTATATCGTGGTGAGCTACTGCACTTTTTGGCCGATCCAGCAAAAGTTGCTGAAGAAGACAGCTACCAATATATAGAAGATGGTTTGTTGATTATTAAAGATGGCTTAATAGAACAAGTAGGCGAAGCCGCTGATTTATTACCAACTTTAGATGAAAGCGTCGAGGTTACTCGCTATGAAAATGGGCTAATTATGCCTGGTTTTATCGACACCCATGTTCATTACCCACAAACAGAAATGATCGCCTCTTATGGTGAGCAACTGCTTGAATGGTTAGAAAACTATACTTTTCCATTTGAACGTAAATTTTCTGATTTAGAACACGGCAAAAATGTTGCCGAGTTCTTTTTAAGTCAGCTATTAGACGCCGGAACCACAACCGCATTGGTATTTGGTACCGTACATAAAGAATCAGTTGAAGCATTTTTCACTGTTGCCCAGCAGAAAAAGCTGCGCATGATTTGTGGCAAGGTGTTAATGGATCAAAACTGTCCTGATTATTTATCAGATACTGCGCAAACCGGTTATGACGACAGCAAAGCATTAATTGAAAAGTGGCATAACATCGACCGTTTGCAATATGCGATAACGCCACGTTTTGCACCAACCTGTTCAACTGAACAGCTCAATAAAGCAGGTCAATTATTGGCTGAAAACCCAAGTGTTTATTTGCATACTCATTTAAGTGAAAATAAAAATGAAATAGCTTGGGTAAAAGATTTGTTTCCAGACAGTGATGGCTATTTAGATGTTTATGATAAAAGTAAATTATTAGGTCGTCGTAGTGTCTTTGCTCACGGTGTACATTTACATGACAGTGAATGTCAGCGTTTAGGTGAAACAGATTCGGCTATTGCTTTTTGTCCAAGTTCAAACCTGTTTTTAGGTAGTGGCTGTTTTAACCTAAAACAGGCACAAGAACACGATATTAACGTGGGATTTGGCTCCGACATAGGTGCAGGAACGACATTTTCTATGTTAAGCACAATAAATGAAGGATATAAAACTCAGCAGTTGCGTAGTGACAAACTCAGCCCATTCCAATCGTTTTATTTGGCCACATTAGGCGGAGCTATTGCGTTAGATTTAGAAGGGACTATCGGTAACTTCACCAAAGGCGCAGAAGCTGATTTTATTGTACTTGATTATCATGCGACTCCGTTAATGGATAGACGCATGCAACATTGCACAAACTTGTCAGAGAAACTGTTCATATTAAGCATGTTAGGTGATGAGCGTCACGTTAAAGCTACTCATATTATGGGTGAACTTGTATAGTTAATAAGTTATTTAACGCCTGAAGTTTGCGATTATGGCATCAAAAGTACTCATTTATAATTATAAACTCCGTGCTTTTTCTTTGTACTCACAAGCCTCAGTCATCAACTAATTCATTAAAAGTAGATGAATTTAAGAATTAAAAGTGCTTCGCTTACTAAAAGGCTGAAAAGTTAAGAAGCTAATAAATAAAAACAAACGTTTGATGTAAGTCGATGCACAGATCCGGCAACAGATAAAAACAATTATTAAAAAAATATATTAAAATAAATTAAGAATTGGAGAATATTATGGATCCGTATATTAATGAATGGCTAAATTTAGTTATTCGCTTTGCTCATCTGGTTACAGGTATCGCCTGGATCGGAGCATCATTTTACTTTGTTTGGTTAGATAATCATTTAGAAACGCCACCACAAGAGAAAGCCGAAAAAGGCATTGGTGGTGACTTATGGGCTATTCACGGCGGCGGCTTTTATGAAGTGGCTAAATATAAATTAGCACCACCTGTCATGCCAAAAAATTTACATTGGTTTAAGTGGGAAGCTTATACCACATGGATAACAGGCTTCTTACTATTGTCGTTAATGTTCTATGTTGGCGCGGAGTCATATTTAATTGACAAACGCGTAGCTGATTTAACCCAATTTCAAGCCATTATTTTAGGCCTTGGTTCTATTGTGGTTGGTGTGGGTAGCTATGAAATATTGGTAAGAACAAAGCTAAAAGATCACGGTTTGCTATTAGGTATTATTCTACTGGTTGTAGGTACGGCTTTATCCTATGGCTTAACGCAAATATTTAGTGCACGCGGTGCTTATATGCACATGGGCGCAATTATCGGTACGATTATGGCGGGTAATGTATTCTTCGGTATTATGCCTTCTCAACGTGCCTTAGTTAATGCCGTTGAAGCAGGCAAAGCGCCTGATGCTAAGTTTGGTTTAAATGCTAAGTTACGTTCAACACATAATACTTATACTACTTTGCCAGTTTTATTTATTATGATCTCGAATCATTACCCTATGACCTTTAACCACGGTGCAAACTGGTTGGTATTAATGGTTATAATTTTAATCACTGCAGCCGTTCGTCAATACTTTGTGTTATGCCATTTTGGTAAACAAAAACCACTAATTTTAGTCGGTGCTGTTGCTGCCGTAATCGCACTTGCTTTTGCTATTGCGCCAACTAAAACTGAATTGACACAAGAGCAAAAACAGCAAACTGTTGATATAACACAAGTGCAAACCATCATTGAACAACGCTGTGGTACTTGTCATGCTGATTCGCCAACAGATGAAATATTTACCATTGCACCCGCAGGTATTATTTTTTCAGATGAAGCGACTATTAAGCAATGGGCTCCACGCATTCAAGCGCGAGTGATTGACGCTAAAGACATGCCGTTTATGAATAAAACTCAAATGACGGATGAAGAGCGTAATACTTTAGCGATTTGGCTGGCGAAAAATAACAGTCAATAAGTACAGTTTTTCCATCAAATAAACACAGCAAAGTAGCAAGGTTACTTTGCTGTGTTAGTGGATGAAAGCAACATAAAAGCAATCTAAAACCAACCTGAAATCACAGATATTAATATGAATAAACGAGTCATTAAACACGGATATAAAGTAGCCGAAACCCTCTATAATTTAGTTGAACATGAAGTGCTACCGGGAACCGGTATCGATGCTGAAGGTTTTTGGCAATCAATGGCAAATATTCTTGATGAGTTCACGCCCAAAAATCAAAAGTTATTGGCCATTCGTCAGCAATTCCAAGCTCAAATAGATGCTTGGCATTTAGACGAAAGCAACCAGCCTTTTAACCAAGAGCAATACCAACAATTCTTAGTAGATATTGGCTATATCGTTCCAGAAAAAGCAGACTTTTCGATAACGACCAATTATGTTGATGATGAAGTTGCTATCGTTGCTGGGCCACAACTTGTGGTGCCATTAATGAACGCTCGTTTCGCTTTAAATGCCGCTAATGCTCGTTGGGGAAGTTTGTACGATGCGCTTTATGGCACCGACGTTATCAGCGATGAAGATGGCGCTGAAGTTAACAAAACTTATAATCCGATTAGAGGGGCAAAAGTTCAAGCCTACGCTCGTCGTTTTTTAGATGATGCTATTCCATTATCAGGTGGTAGTTATGCAGATGCTATTAGCTATCAAATTGCTGACGGTAAGCTAGTCGTCACCATGAAATCAGGTCAGCAAGTTAGCTTAGTTGATGAAAGCAAGTTCGTTGGTTTTAATGGCGCACAGCAAAACCCTAGCGCAATACTATTTTGTAATAATGGTTTGCATATCGAAATCAAAATTGATCCAAGTACGCCAGTAGCAAAAGCCGATCCGGCATCGGTTGCTGATATCATCTTAGAATCTGCATTGAGTGCCATTCAAGATTGTGAAGACTCTGTCGCCGCAGTTGATGGGGAAGATAAAACTGCCGTTTATAGAAACTGGTTAGGGTTAATGAAAGGCGATTTAATTGAAAGGCTTGAAAAAAATGGCGAATCAATTACTCGAAAATTAAATGAAGACCGAAGTTATATTTCTCCTGAGAATGACGATTTCACCTTACCCGGTCGTAGCTTGTTGTTTGTACGTAACGTAGGTCACCTAATGACCAATGACGCCGTGCTTACCAAAGATAATCAACAAGTGCCTGAAGGTATTTTAGATGGCTTGATCACCAGCCTAATTTCATTACATGACTTAAAAGGTAACTCAAGGTTAAAAAATTCACGCCAGGGCAGTATCTACATTGTGAAACCGAAAATGCATGGCCCAGAAGAGGTGGCGTTTAGTAGTGAATTATTCACCCGCATTGAAGCATGTTTAGGCTTAGCAACCAATACTATTAAAATGGGTATTATGGATGAAGAGCGACGTACTTCGGTGAATTTAAAAGAGTGTATCCGTGCAGCCAAAGATCGTCTTGCGTTTATTAATACCGGGTTTTTAGACAGAACGGGTGATGAAATACACACCAGCATGAAGGCAGGCCCGATGGCACGTAAAGCGTTGATGAAAAATGAAAAGTGGATCAGCGCTTATGAAAGTCGTAATGTTCGCATTGGTTTACAAGCTGGACTTATGGGTAAAGCTCAAATAGGTAAGGGTATGTGGGCAATACCAGATGAAATGGCGGCAATGGTAGAGTCCAAAATCGCTCACCTTAAATCAGGCGCTAATTGTGCTTGGGTGCCATCTCCTACAGCAGCTACCTTGCATGCATTACATTATCACCAAGTTAAAGTGAGTGATATTCAAGAAGAAATGCTTGAGCAATTTTCTACCAATTCGAGTGATGATGGTTTGTCTGAGTTATTGACCATTCCATTATTGAAAAATCAAAATGAGCTTAGCGAGCAAGATATTCAAAACGAATTAGATAACAATGTTCAAGGTCTGTTAGGTTATGTTGTTCGCTGGATAGATCAAGGAACGGGTTGTTCAAAAGTACCTGATATTGATAATGTTGCCCGAATGGAAGACAGAGCAACATTAAGAATATCAAGTCAGCACATTTGCAATTGGTTACATCATGGCATTTTAAGCAAAGAACAAGTGTTAGAATCGTTAAAGCGTATGGCTAAGATTGTTGATAAGCAAAATATTACCGATGCCAGTTATGTAGCAATGGCACCTGATTTTGATACTAATATTGCTTTTCATGCGGCGATGGATTTAATTTTTAAAGGTGAAGAACAGCCAAGTGGTTATACCGAGCCATTGCTGCATCAGCGACGAATTGAGTTAAAAGCGATAAATTAAGTAATACCAATTTAATCAATTTGGTATAAAGTTGATCTGCTACAATTTTCTTAGTTGAAATAAATTAACTTTTATTATCTAATGAACGAAAAATCAGCGACATTATAGTAAAACTATAATATAGCTGATTTTTACTCTCTATAGTGCAAAAATAGTGCAGGGCAGAGTTCAGGTTATTTATTTCAATTTTAAGAGGTTTTTTCGTGGCAAAAGCTAAAATGTCGGAAGGCAATATTCGACAAAAAAATAAAGCGTTAATCTTCAATGCAGCCAAAAATGAATTCGTCACTTATGGCTTTAAAGGTGCGTCAATTAAGCGCATAGCCGAACGAGCGAATATTGCTCGAGCGAATATTCATTATTATTTTAAAGACAAAACCGACCTGTATCAGCAACTATTAAGTAATATTATCGAAGTATGGAATACAGACTACGATACTTTAAATGCTGATCACGAACCTAAAGCGGCTCTGAGTGCTTATATTCGAGCAAAAGTTATGCATTCTAAGAATGACCCTGACTCATCAAGAATTTTTGCCAGCGAGCTAATTCATGGTGCGCCAGTATTGAATGACTACCTTAATAGTGATTTCAAAGAATGGTTGCAAAGTAAAGTTGCGGTTATTGATACTTGGGTTGAAAAAGGTTTAATCGATAAAGTGAACCCTCATCACTTATTGTTCCTAATTTGGAGTTCAACCCAACACTACGCCGACTTTAACGTGCAAGTTTTAGCAGCCCTAGATAAAGAAGCGATGAATGATGATGATTTTGAAGAGGTTGTTGCCTCTTTAACGCAAATTATTCTTAAAGGTTGTGGCATTCAGTAAAAAAATCTATTCACCGTTGGATGACTTGTAGTGTTCTTATTCCTATGGAGTTTATGCCGTTCTGTGCGCAAAGAGGAATAAATGACACTCACAATCAAGCTCTACTGATCATGACAACACTACCCCTCTTTTAGAGCTGCTAACTACTGTAATATCCCTCACAGTATATTGGTTCTAATGCATAAGCATCGGTAAGCCATTCTTGTACATGTGGCCTATCAATTAATAGCTGTACCCATTTTTGGGTTCTAGGAAATACATCAGATACAGGCAAATGAGCTTGTAATCTAAGAACCGATGGTACCAATGCAATATCAGCTAAAGAAAACGAGCCAACTAAGTAAGAGCCACCGTTTTTTAACAAGTGTGCTTCCCAAATAGAGTAAACCCATTCTGTACTAGCTATCTCATTTGCTGTGAGTTGTTTCTTTTCTTTATAAAAAGTACTTTCAAATGACAAACAAGGACACACTTTACCAAAAGTAGAATGTTGCCAAGCAACAAGGGAGCGGGCCTGTGCTCTTAACGTTAGATTTTTAGGTAAAAGATTACCGTCTCCGAGTTCATTAGCATATTCCATAATGGCTGAAGAATCGAAAATTACACTTTCACCTTCAACGAGAACTGGCACTGCAGCAGGCGGGGAAAACTTTCCTATCTCAGCTAAGTTATTCCATCGTTGTGGTCTTCTAATATCAATAATTCTTTCTTCAAAATCGATATTTTGTTCTTTAAGTGCTAACCACGCACGAAATGCCCAGCTTGAAGCATTTCTATTGCCTGAATATAGTGTTCGAGTCATTTTAATTCCTCTTAGTGATTCTTTAGTTTATGTATGCTTTACAGCTACCTTAAATGGATAGAAATATTTTACTATATACCTCCAATCATTTCACAGCAAAGCAACGCCATAAAAGTATGTTAAACTGCGTTTTAACTATGTATACGATGAATTTAGTTGCTATGGATGTATTAGATAAAAAAATATTAGAAGAGCTACAAAAAGATAATCGAATTTCATCTGAAAATTTAGGTGAGAAAATAGGCTTGTCTGCAACTGCTTGCCAGCGCCGATTAAAAAAATTAAGACAATCGAAAATTATATCTAAAGAAATTGCTGTTTTAAATGGAGTTGAATTTGATAATTATGTGACTGTTATTGTTGAAGTAACAATGAAACGAGGATTAGCAGATAACATAAATAGTTTTAAGAATAGAATGCTAGATTGCGAGCATGTTCAACAGTGTTTTTATGTGACTGGACATGCCGATTTTATTTTAATTATTACAGCCAAAAATATGCTTGAATATGAGAAGCTCACTAAAGAACTGTTCTTTTTTGATAACAATATCCAAAAATTCCATTCAACTGTTGCAATGGAGAATGTAAAAGTAGGATTAAATATACCTATTTAAACCTCTTGGTGGTAATTTCCATGTAATACTCGCTGGACAACGAGCATTTTATAGCCAATTAAGCTGCTTTTATAAGGTCAATAATTATTACCTAACACTGACATCATAAATGTCTTTCAGTTGCTTTTTAGTATTTTTGGCTTCTTGGCAATATTGATTGCTTGATGAGAACTCATTGAGTCATGACTAGGGCTCCAACTAGGTCGTGATGAGCTCAATACTGCCTACTTATGCTTAGATAGTACTTCTAATCTGGAGTGACTTTAGCTAATTGTAGAGGTCTTCTTTGGTGGTTTTTACCGACTAAAAAAGTCATCTTTTTAACAGTCGTTTAAATAATAATTGCTTAATCTGCTCTGTGGGGGCTTCATCAATTGCTAGTTTAGCGTACTCACGTCCACGTGCTGTCTCGCCACAGCGAAAAACCAAATCTGCCTGCACTGCATACCAATAATACGAACGATTGAGCCAATTAGGCATATCGCTCGAGTTCAACACCGCCAGCCCCGCGTGAGGATCTTTCCATTCAGCCGTTGCTATCGCGCGATTTAGTAGATGTAGAGGTGACGGTGCAATGCGTTCTAACAATTCATATGAGGCAACAATATTATCCCATCGTGTTTGTTTGAATGACGGAGATAGACAATGTTCTGCAGCAATACCCGCCTCCACATGGTAGCGAGAAATGGTATCGCCACTGCCTGACTGAGCCAAAAATGTCATTCCTAATGTTATTTGTTGTTTGTTCCACTTGTGTCGATCTTGTTGTTCTAATAACAGTAACGCTCCAAAATCATCCTCTCTGGTTTGAATTCTGGCAAGATGGAAGTACATTAACGCTAATAATGCGTAGCTGTCGGGTACATTACCAAGTTTACTCTCTGCTAGTAAAGTAGCTAAACGAATAGCTTCTTTACATAGATCTTGTCGAATTGCCCTGTCAGGATGAGAAGACAAATACCCCTCAGTAAAAACTAAGTACAAGACCCTGTGTATCGACGGCAACCGGTCGTTCAGTTCAGCATCGGTTAGGGAATCTAACTCAATAGTCTGATTTTTGAGATGTTGTTTTGCACGACCAAAGCGTTTGTATACATTAGCTTCTGTGATAAATAACCTAAACGAAATTTCTCTAATGCTAAAGCCGCATAAACTCTTAAGGGTAAAGACTAATTGAGATTCAATCGGAATTGCTTCATTGCAAGCGACAAACAACACCCTCAGCATTGAGTTGCTGATCTCACCAGAAAATGGAATTTCTTCGTGCTCCTGAGCTTCATCATCTATAATAAAATGCTTAGTTAACAGTGAACCTCTACGTTTTTTAACCCGAAACTCTGAAAGCAGATGACGATAAGCAACTTGATAAAGCCAAGCTGATGGATTGTTAGGTATGCTGTCCCTGCACCAGAACTCTAGCGCCTGTGTCAATGACCATTGCACAGCGTCTTCAATGGCGTCAATATGCTGTATACTCATTCGGCGCGATAATAACGCCACAAGTTTACCGTACTCATGGCGAAATAAGTGCTCTACTTGCTCATGTTGATTCAAGGCGTGCAGATTTCCCTGATTTCTATACTTGTACCTGTATTTGAAACCATCGGGCTAGCTTTAATTACAGCTATCGCTTCGTCTAACGTTGCAGCCGTTATCATCATATAACCACCAATAACCTCTTTAAGTTCAATAAATGGTCCATCGCTAACACCGTCGTGTCGTACAACGCTACCAACAGAGCCTAGCTTATTTCCCATGTCTACTATATTGTCAGCAAACTTTTGCTGCCAAGCTTGATACTTAGCATATACTATTTCCATTTCCGAGGGGGAAGGTTGCTCACAACCGCCAGTTTCGCTGCGTAATATGCACATATAGGTCTTATTTTTCATTTTTTACTCCTTTGTAAATAGTGTTTTGTCAGAAGTTTATTACTTTGACATAGTTATAACGCATGAGTCTCTTTGTTTTGGACAGGTAAACGACAACTTTTTCCTAATTCATCAAAGCTAGAGTTGGTAATGATTTGCCTTGCACTCACCTGTTAGTATTTTTCCGAGGTAGAAATGCCGGTAATAGTGAATTGGCCCACTGAAGGCTGTTGAGATAAATATTGCCAATTTCATCGTCACTGACGTTGTCCCAGTCAGCGTGTTCAAAACAGATAACCGTTTGTAAAATTTCACCAATGCTTCCCTCGTAAGTCAATATTGCAGCTGCAATCGAGTCATCCAAAGGGATTTTTGACAGCAGGTAGTCCATATCAACGTCGAGTAGCGCATTAAGGCAGGAAAACATGCCGGCTAGAAAATATTGCTTAGAATTTTTATATTTCTTTGATTTTGCCAGTCGCTCACACATCGCTGCCCTGACCATTTGCAAGTGGAATAAAGCATCGGATTTAATTTGCAAGTTGGAAAATGCGATCAGCGTCGCCCATTCGGTTAATTGATCAAAACCTAGCACCACCACGGCTTCCTTTATTGTCGATATTTTCCTGGGTAGTGCCATGGCGGCGCTATTTAATACCCTGAAAAGTTTGTAACTCAATGCGGCGTCTTGACAGATCACTTTTTCCACTCGCTCTGCAGTGGTGTCAGGATTCTGTAGTTCCTGTATCAGTTTAAAGATCACTTGAGTGCTACTATCAAGTTTATGCCCCTTTATTATTCTCGGCTCGGTAAGAAAAAAACCTTGATAGGCGTCAAAACCCAGTTCAGTGCACTGGTGCATGGTTGTAAATTGCTCAATCTTTTCAGCGATGAGTTTTGGTCCAAGGTTTTTAAAACGGCTCACCAACGCTGCCAGCGTTTTAATATCAGTGCTTTGGGTATTGAACTTCAAAAAGTGGAAATCGACCAGTAACTGGTCATCACCTTGCCAATGTTCTATATCACAAAGAGCAAATCGGTAACCCTGCCTGTTTAATTTTGATAGCCGAGCCAGAGTATCCGCAGAAAGCCCTGATTTAGCCGAATATTTGTAGATGATTCGTTGCTGAAATTTTGATGGTAGTACACCACTGTCGAGCAAATTCCTGGTCAGAGTGATGAATACAGGATTGTCATTATCTGTCAGATTTGTTGAGCAAATACCGGTAAAAGCGTTCAGCAATACGTCACAGGTTGCACTGTCAGCATTGGTGAAATCCGCCTTGTTTTCATCTTTATCTCGAAATAATAACTCATGGGCTATAACTTCTAATCGAGCATTGTATACTGGTAAGGCTGCACAAATAACGCTGGTTGTCATTACCATTCTCCAATTATTCAGACAAACAAACCTTTATATTTGTTTGTATACGTAGCTTCTGCTGTGAAATATTTATAATTTTACTAAGGTCATCACTTTGCGGTTTTAACTATTCGATTACTATCTTTTGGCAAATCTCCAGCGCCTGATCAAAATCATAATTGCTGAGACAATCTTTAATTTTGTTATAATCTTCTTTCCGGCCGATATTTAGCAGTGGAGTACGTAACTGTTCAACATATTTGATAGCTGACGCGTCATAATCTTCCAGCAAAGCGTTAAAGTCGGTAAGCTGCTCAGACAATCCCTGACCTGTTGTTTTATTACTGTCAGTCAATCTCATATTGTCAATATCTAGACCGTCAATTTCTGAGAATACTAGCTCCATTTCCAGTTCGAGTTCATTAAGCATATCTGTCAAGGCTAGACTATTTTTAGACTTTAATTCCAGTTCAACATCTATTGCTATTCTGTGTAAGGTGGTAGCCGAAAGATTGCCAGCAACTCCTATAAGTTGATGAGCCAAGGCCCGTGCACTTTCATAGTCTGCTTGATTGACCTGCTTGTATATTTGTTCAATGAAGTCAGAAAAATTACGCCTGAACTTGCCCAGTAGTTTCAGATAAGCATTTATATTGCCATTTAGACGTGTTAGTGCTGTTAGTACATCAAATTCATGCAATTCAAGAGCATAGGATTGGGGTTCACGAACTATCGGTGAATCTTGATTTGTCGGTTCACTCATACCAAGCCAAAAAGATATCGATGAAAATAGTTTTTCGGGATCAATAGGTTTGGTTATATGCTCATTCATACCTGCGGCTAGGCAGCGATCGCGATCACCACTCATTGCATTGGCGGTCATTGCGATTATCGGCAACTCGGCAAATTTGTCCTGTGCCCTGATGGCGCGGGTTGCTTGAAAACCATCCATTTCAGGCATTTGGATGTCCATTAATACAAGGTCGATTTTAGTGCATTCGAGTAGCTCCAATGCTTCAATGCCATTGTTGGCAATAAATACATCTATACCGTTGCTTTTCAAAAATTCAGAGGCTACCTCCTGGTTAATAAAATTATCTTCTACCAACAAAATTTGATAGCCAGCCAGACAACCCCAGTCTTGACTATCCCTAGATAGTATCTCTGTATCCCTTATGGGTAGTTCATTTTTTCGATGAAAAGTAGTCATTATTACATCAAAAAGTGTCGAGCGATTGACTGGTTTGTTGATATAACCATCAATGCCTTTTCGTTCTGCTTCAAATTGAACCTCATCCCATTTATATATACTGTGCATGATGATCAGCGGGATTAATGATAGTTGACTGTTTTGTTTTATCAGCGTCGCAGTTTCCAGACCGTCTTGTTTAGGCATTTTCCAGTCCATGAGTACCAATTGAATTGGTGAGTCATCATCGGCTTCTAGTAGTTTTTCCATGGCTTGCAGGCCGCTGATCGCTATATCAACGTGAAAGCCAAAGGAGCATAGTTGGTAGCGTAGAATATCTAATACCATACGGCAGTCATCAACAACCAGTACCCGTAAACCACGTAGATCAATCGGTAAAGTGTGTAAATAATTGTGTTTACTACTGCAAAGAGAAAACTCGACAGAAAATTGAAAACAACTGCCTTTACCTAACTCACTGGTGACACTGATGCTGCCATTCATTAGTTCCACTAATTGTTTACAAATCGACAGCCCCAGTCCGGTACCGCCAAATTTTCTGGTTGTAGAGCCATCAACCTGAGTAAACGGATTAAATAGCTTTTGTATTTGTTCTTGCGATAAGCCAATGCCTGAGTCAGTGACCGAGAATATCAATTTGATTTTGCTTGGTCCTAATTGTTCAGGACGAATTTTGACCACTATTTCTCCTTCCTTGGTAAATTTTACCGCATTGCTGACCAGATTAAGTAATACCTGATTTAGCCTTAACGGGTCGCCTGTCAGGTAGTAAGGGGTGGTAGGATCGACATCAAACAGTAATTCGATGTTCCTTTCTTCAGCTTTATAGGTAATAACGTTACTAATGTTGGCCAGTACCTGATCCAGTTCAAACTCAACATTTTCTATGGTGAGCTTACCTGCCTCTATTTTAGAAAAATCAAGAATATCGTTAATGATACCGAGTAAAATTTCTGAAGATGAACGGAGCTTGTTGGTATAGTTGCGCTGCCTCTTTTCAAGTTGTGTTTCAGCTAATAATCGAGCCATTCCGATAATGCCATTGAGCGGGGTGCGAATTTCGTGACTCATATTGGCAAGAAATTCTGATTTGGTCGTATTTGCTAATTCAGCATCTTCCTTGGCTTGTTGTAGTTCTTGCTGAGTTTGCTTACGTTCGGTAATATTTTCCTTAATTGCCAAAAAATGGGTGATTTTTCCGTTGTTATTTTTAATCGGCGAAATGGAAGCCGACTCCCAATAGAGCTCGCCATTTTTTTTTATATTTTTAAATTCCCCCAGCCATTCTCCTCCTGCGGTGATGGTTTTCCACATTTGTTTATATTGTTCATCGCTGGTATAACCTGACTTCAGTAATCTCGGATTTTTCCCCAAAACTTCGGCATTATTATAGCCAGTAATTTCGTGAAAACGTGGGTTGACATACTCTATATTACCGGCTGGATTAGTGATTACTACAGAAACGGGGCTTTGTTCTATCGCCTGTGATAGCATTTTTAACTCTTCCTGCGCTGACTTGAGGGCACTCAAGTCATGGACAAAGCCAACAAATATGCGCTCATCAGCTTCCTGTGATTCACTTAATGAAAGATCCAAGGGAAATGTACTGCCATCTTTTCTTTGTCCTTCAAGTTCGATCGTACGACCAATAATGCCATTTTCTCTGCCTTGTTGGTAGCTGGCAAGGTAACCATCGTGCTTTGACTTGTGTGGCTCAGGAACAAAAAGTTTAACGTTTTTTCCCAGTACTTCATCTTTTGGATAACCAAATAATTTTTCAGCCGCACAGTTGATGAATAAGATCTTACCTTGTCCGTTAATTGTTATGACCCCTTCGACTGCCGACTCTAGGATCATTTTTTGTCGCTGCTCTGCTTCCTGTAATTCTAAATTCTTTTGTTTACGCAACAATTCCAGACGCTGAAGTTGATCCAAAGAACTCTTTTTTTTCAGCCAAACCAGTGCCAAAGTTAGTAGTATGCTTAAGATAATCGCCAAGGCTGTCAGTGCGATAATGACCTTACGGGTTTCATAATAGTTGGCGTAGGCCTCTGCAACATCCAGCTCGGTTGTAATTCCCATATTAAGCTGTTGATCCCATAACCATACGCCAACCACAGGCACACCTCGATAATCCCGGTAGCCATCGAGGTTTTTTCCGTTATTACCAGCTATAGCATTCTGGGCCATTAAGGTCAGTGGTCGCTTGGAATCGGAGAGTACTCTGCGCTCATTAGTAACAAGGTTGCTGCCCGGATCACGAATAGAAACACCTAATATGCCATGACTGTCAGCAGCAATTAGGCCTATATCCCGCAATTGCTGATCAAAACGGCTTTCACTGAGTAACAAGCCCTTTTTGTCGAAAGCATAGGTTTCTCCGCTTTCGCCAATTCGACCTCGTTGCAAAATGGCGGAAAAATCCTTGGCTGGATCTAATCTGAAGGTGAAAACAGCGATAACCTGACCTGAACTATTGCGGATAGGTGCACCGACAAACATACTATGCGAAAATTCCAACGATTTGCTATCAAGAGCAACGTCGGAACTCATCGGCAGACTCAGACCACCAGAGCCAGACCAAATGCGTTGTATAAATTGCGGTTGCTGGCTTAGCAGATTGATGGAGCCAATATTGTCATTCCTGCTTGAGGCAAGGCTGATATTATCCTTGTTAATAATAAAATAGCCTAAATAGCCTTTTCCCTTTAGCACTGTTCTCAGCCACTCTCTTAGTTCAGTCTGTGCTGTCACATTTGTCAAAGTCTGCGGCGTTCTTTGGCTGGCTAGCAGTGCCTCGGTTAAGCGTAGCATTTTTGGTGTGCTAGCCCAGACTGATGTTGCAAGCACATGCTCCTGCTGCCAGGAAAGTACTGCTTGTTGGGTAGTATTAAGGACAGTATTCAGTGAATTACCGATATCCTGACGAAATTGCTGAGCAATGTTTTGTTGCACTTGCCAACTGGCTATCAATAGTAATATCACAACTGTTGAAGCAATAATCAGTGTTGCAGAATGTATAATTTTCATAAAAATCCGTTTATTTTGATAAAAATAGCAATTTTGTTAGCCATGGCTGTAAATGTTGAAAATAACCATTTAAGTCAATTACTCAGAACAATTTTAAGAGTATAGCCAAAATTACACAAAATGTTTTTATACTACTATAATATAACTCTGCTGCTTTTATATCGTGGTAGAGTATTTTGCGAATAAGGAGTAAACGCATGATTTCAAAAATTATTATCCTTGATGATGCTTGTATGCCTCGGTTGTTATCTTTTTTATCGGACGATAGAAAATGAGCAGTAATTACCTTGATAAAGGAACTATTTTAGTTGTTGATGATGTAGTGGAAAATATTGATATATTGACTACGATATTAGATGGCATTTATCGCATCAAAGTTGCCACCAATGGCAAATTGGCACTAAAAATTGCTCGTAGCTCGAGCCGACCAGACCTCATCTTACTTGATATTGAGATGCCTGAAATGGATGGTTACCAAGTGTGCCGGCAACTAAAGGCACAAGCAGAAACGGCAGATATTCCTATTATATTTCTGACGGCCAAGTCAGAAAATCATGATGAAAGCTTGGGATTAGAGCTAGGGGCGGTTGATTATATAACCAAGCCCATTCGCCCATCTATCGTTATACAGCGGATCCAGACACAGCTGACCTTGTACAAGCAAAACCGTCATCTCGATTTGATTGTTAAAGAGCGTACTGCTCAGCTACATGAAACCCAGTTAAACATTATTAATTGCCTCGCGCGGGCAGGCGAGTATAAAGATAATGAAACCGGATCACATGTGATCAGAATGAGCTATTACTCGCAACTCATCGCTCTTGCCTATGGTATGGATGATGAACAGGCAGAGCAACTGAGGAACGTTGCTCCTATGCATGATATTGGCAAAATCGGCATACCAGATAACATTATGCTTAAACCCGGAAAGTTGGATGCGCAAGAGTGGAAAATCATGACGGCTCATCCACAAATAGGTGCCAAGTTAATTGGTGAACATCGGTGTCAAGTGCTCGAAAATGCTAAAATAGTCGCATTGACTCACCATGAAAAGTGGGATGGCTCTGGATATCCGCGCGGTTTGAGTGGTGAGGATATTCCTCTATTTGGTCGCATTGTCGCCATAGCGGATGTTTTTGATGCCTTAACTACTAATAGGCCATACAAAGATGCTTGGCCAATTGAGCGTGCAATAGAAGAGATTGAGCGTGGTAGTGGTCAACATTTCGATCCTGCGTTACTACCAGCGTTTCGTCAGGCTTTGCCCGAAATGTCGAAAGTAATGGAAAAATATACAGACTAATAGCATCGGACTAAATTATTGATCACTTTTTGGATCGCGCGAAAAATCATGATGATGTTTGTTAGATAGGGAAAGCGACTTCTAGGGTGGGCAGGTCACCTCTTTCTAGCCATTTGAATTTTAAAAAATCATTAGCTTCAACGTAATACCCTCCATTAATATTCCCATTGCTCGGATCTATCTATAGGAGGGATCTAGCTTAAATATGGTGGCTAAATTTTCTACGTTCCGCCGAAATCATAAGTTCATGGAACTGCTGTCCAGTAATGCATACCAAGTGCTGGTGATCCCCTGACTCAAAGTAAACTTCATCCTGCCGACCAAGACTGCTAGCGTGGTCCCAGATAGTTTGGACTGCGTAGGCAAATCCAATAGGCGGAACTGCCCCCACTTCACAGTCTGGAAACAACTTTCCTACCTCAGACTCCGAAGCTAATTCGACATTTTGCTGTAATAGCTTACACAGAGTATTCAACTCGATATGGTAGTCGGATGGCAACACAACTAGCAGAAAACTCTCTTCATCCTTCACTAGGACGCCCTTTGCCAAAGCATCTCCAGGTACATGAGCCATCTCCGCTGTTTCCATACTAGAGCCGGTATGAGGATGAGTGATTAGCCTGTATTCGATTTCTTGTTGTTGTAGGTAGGTTTTTAATATCTTTGCTATAGCCATAGTTTTTCCAAAGAAAGAAGGAATATATTTCTGAGTATAGGAATAATAAATGTTTTTTACTTTTATATTTGTCTTGAATGTGAAATTTTTACCATTAACGGATCTTCTTCAAAGTGCAAATAGTTAATGCTAACTCTAATTACAGGGGCATATTGTGATATAGAATTTTTCAATGATAAAGAGGATTAAGTTTTATATTTTTCCTGTCGACGACGGTAGGTTGGATAAACCGCGCATGCTTACATTGTGCAAAGTTTCTGGTTGACCACTTTTTAATGATTAACGAACTGGAAAGCTTAATGTCTTCTTACATGGAATTACGGTCATTGAAAGGCCACCATTATGTAAATATTGATTGTTCGTAAGTTCTTTATTAGTATGTTCTTTATAGAAAACTTAATATATAGAGAACTAAAATGGATAGATTTTTTCTTATTCTTATGCTCTTTTGGGCAAATTTAAGTTTTGCTCAAGTACAAACTCTTAGAGTTGATTTTTATCATACCGGCGATGCAAACCAGGAAATATTTTCTTTAGATCAAGTCGTCGTTGAACCCTTGGCTTGGCCAGGTTCCTTAGAGCAATCTTTAGATAATTTAAATCGTGGCAAGTACCGTTTTGTTGTTAATGATAAATACTCCAATAAAGTATTATTCACTCGCAGTTTTAGTTCTATCTATGGAGAGTGGGAAACAACCGGTGAAGCTAAAAAAATAAAGCGCACCTTTCATGAATCGTTACGGTTTCCTCAACCTGAAAATACAGTAAAAATCACCATAGAAAAGCGTGACGATACACATCAGTTTCAGGTTGTTTGGCAAACAGAAATTGATCCTAACCATTATTTGAATCATCGCGAATCGGCGATGTATCAAGAACAAGTGATCGCTATTGAGCAAAATGGCTCTCCCGAAGAAAAAGTAGATCTTTTGATCATGGGAGATGGCTATACAGTGGGGGAACTCGGGAAATTCAAAAAAACGGCAAAAGCGATGGCTGAAGCCTTATTTGCCACCAGTCCGTTTAAAGAACGTCGTAAAGATTTTAATGTTTGGGCGATTGCACCCATAAGTAGTAAATCTGGAGTGTCTCGTCCGTCAACAGGTACCTACCGTGATAGCCCATTAGGAGTTACCTATGATGCTTTTGGCTCTGAACGTTATGTATTGACCTCTGATAATAGAAACTTCCGTCGTATCGCTTCATCAGCACCTTATGATTTTGTTGAGATACTGGTCAATAATGAAACGTATGGTGGTGGTGGTATTTTTGGTTTGTTTTCAACGGCTGCGGCTAATAGCGATTGGGCGAACTATGTATTTATCCATGAATTTGGGCACCATTTTGCGGGACTTGCCGATGAGTATTATACAAGTTCAGTAGCTTATTTAACGCCCCTGAATATTATTGAGCCTTACGAGCCTAATGTCACTGCGCTAATTGCGGGCAAAACCAAATGGCAAAATAAACTAAATAAAAGCACGCCTTTACCAACAAGCTGGCCTAAGCAGGCTTATGAGCGACATTCTCATCAGTATCAGAAAATCAGAGCGCAGTTGCGTAAAGACAATAAACCGGAAAGTGAGATGGACAAACTTTTTCACGACAACCAAAGCATTGTTGAGAATATGTTTGCTAAAGCTGAAAATAATAGCGTTATTGGTGCGTTTGAAGGGGCAAATTATTCTGCTAAAGGATATTACCGAAGTGAAATGAACTGTATTATGTTTACCCGTACCACTGAGTTTTGCCAAGTCTGCCAGCACTCCATTATTGATATGATAAACCTGTATTCCAGCCATTAAACAACATTTTACTAGATGAACAAGGAAGTTCCGTGTTTTTAAGTGAAAAATAGAAGGCAGCTCTCCTTCGTTAAATTATATAACGTCGAGCCGTCGCTTGCCACTAGATAAGCAAGGGGATGGTATCGTATTTAAGTGAGCCATTGGCGGAATCATCTTGAACAATAAAAACTGACCGCTCTATGGCAATAGTGACGCTTGTTTTTACCTACGGGCATATATGGATCTGTGTTTGATGTTTTAAGTATTACTTCGATTGATTATGAAGATTTAGAGGGAGACTTTGCTGATCTGCTTTAAATAGTCGAATACATTGATCTATCATAACATTATGTGCAAAATTAGTAAGCACTGTCTGCTAGAAACGCTAGTATTGGCTATATTATTAACCGAAAATAATATTATTTCATAAATTAAAAAAGTAATAGATAGCAGCTCTATTTTTGAATTGTTCTTCTATTTGTAAGCTAATTTTATTTAACTGATCTCTAGGATGCGGAATAGAAAATGAAGCTAGATTTAAATTTACTTAACAAAACAAATGTTGAACTTAAACGAGCATTAGGCCACTTTGTTGATAGCATGCCAAACTCTGGCCCTTTAGCAAATCAAGTAGAGGGCATTGAAGAAGCATTAAAATCCAACGATACTATATTCACTTTTGCATCACTGGTAGAACAATATGCAAAAATGAAGCAAAGCCTTGATGAATTAGAACGTGAAGATAGCATTAGAGATTTAAATGCGCTCAAATCTCTAATGCAAGCAAGTGCAGATAAGAGCCTTTCTACCAGCCAAGCAGAAAAAATTACCGAAATATTATCTGAAATTAACCTTGAACAACCCGCTCATACCATTATGGTTGCTGTAGGCAGAGCATTAGAGTACTTCGCTAATGAGTTAAGCGAATTAAGAGAAACATCAAATGTAATCGTTTCGAATAAAGAAATAGCAACCGAAGAAACCGATGTTGTTGCCAGTGATGTATTTTTAGCAAGCAAAAGGTTAATTAAAGAGGTGGTAGCCATTTCAAAGCAGTTAACCCAAACCTATCCCGATGATAAGTTTATTAGCAACGTATTGCATGATGCAACTCAAATCCCAACAGGTAAAGGAGCTTTCTTCAAGTCCGTTGACCTGTTAGAGCGTTCGACCAAATACTTAGCATTGTTAATTCAACAAGAGCGTTGTAGTGCAGAAGAAATGCTCAATGATATTCATGCTAATTTAGTGGGCGTTTTCAAGCAAACCTCTGTCATTGATAAGCTAATGGCTTCGACTAAAGGCAATGCTGACGAGGTAAAACTCAGCATGGTGGCTGAGTTTAAAAGTATGGAAGTTAAAGCTAAGAGCATAGACACACTTGAAGGCATGCAAAAGCACATCAATGATAGTGTCTTATTAATGTCTGATATTATGGATGACTACGCTAAATCACAAAACAAGATCCACCAAACTAATACCAAAACTATTAAAAATTTAAACAATAAAGTTGAGAATGCTACCAATTTTATTGAAAAACTTGAGAATCAGCTAAATGCAGCCAAAGAAACTAACCTAGTTGATGAATTAACAACGGTTGGTAATCGCAAAGGTTATGTGCAGGCCATCAATAAAGAAAGGAGTACTTGGTTAACCTCTCAACAGCCCTTGGCACTTGTGCTAATAGATGTAGATAGGTTTAAAAGTATTAACGACAATTTTGGTCACAGTATTGGTGATCAAGTATTAAAAAGCTTAGGGAAAACCTTAAAAAACAATATTCGTTCTTCAGATTATATCGCTCGCTATGGCGGTGAAGAGTTTGTCGTTATTCTGCCTGAAACGGACTTAAATAAAGCCATTCAGATAACCAAAAAAATACGCAAAGTGGTTAATGGCTTAAAATTTGAATTACGCAAAAAGAATAAAACACTAAAGATAACCTGTTCATATGGCATTTCGAATTTCACCGACAAAATATCCAATACTATCGATGTTTTTAATGGCGCAGATGAAGCGCTTTATCAAGCTAAAGAAAACGGTAGAGATGCTCTTGTCGCTTTTTCAGACAATAAATTTACTTCCATAGACAAGTAAAAGAAAATAATTAGGAGCGATTACCTCTAGTATTATTTATTTGTAGTAGCTCATACCTGATTTAACTCTTTTGGTTTTTATTTCTGAGCCAACCCTACAACTAATTAGGTCAGCTATTGCTCTACAGTGATAGTTAACAACATCAATTTTGGCTCACTCAAAAGATCTTCTGTGTGCTGTTAGCGATCGTTAGCTCTATTTCGCAAAGAGGCACTTTACGCCCTAGGATTTAATGCTGTTCATTACTTTCGCGATGAGCTCTTTTACTTCCTTACTTTGTGCCAATTTGTTTTCAATAAATGCATAAGGTTTTTTAAACTCAGGCTCTTGTATGGCCTTGTTACTAATTGATTTTTAGCGTTTTTATTAAGATTTTTCAACGAGTTGATAATGCTTTGTATCAAGCAAAAAGAGCAGAAAAAAACTGTGCTGTAACGTCTGAAGAAATAATTGAAAATAGCTAACTTTTGCTTTCGTCAGCTATAACTAAGTGTAGTAAGTATATCCGTTGTATTTTGTGGGCATTCAGTAAATGATTTATTCATCTTTGAGACACTAATAATACTTTCTGCGCTTTGTTGGCAGTAGCGGCTAATAGCGATGAGTTTTACTTTTTGAACCAATACTAGACGTAAAACTAACAGCCATATTCAATTATTTAACGGACAAGTACAGCTCCGACCACCAATATACCGCTTTGTGTATTGAAGAATATTTGCTACTTTTAATATGTAAACGGATGTCATTTTTCCTAATTAGACTTTACATATGAATATAACCTCAACAGCTTATATGACTTGATGTAGTGATTTGAGGATGTTATGACTGAAATAGATAACAAAGAGATTCAGCTGCTTAAAGAAATTGAGCAATTACGTTCTGAGCTTGCCGCAGCGCATCAAACTAAAGACGTACGTACCGCTGAACTTTTCAATAGTGAAGAGCGCTTTGCTCTAGCCATGCGTGGTGCTAGCGATGGGCTGTGGGATTGGGATTTAGAAACTGATGAAGTCTATTACTCTCCTCGCTGGAAAAGTATGCTGGGTTATGGTGAAAATGAGCTCGAAAATAAGTTAAGTACCTGGGCTGCATTGGTCCATCATGATGATAACGACTTTGTCCTGAAAAAAGTTCAGAAATACTTATCAGGAGAAGCTGACTCCTTTGAAGTTGAAATGCGTATGCGTCATAAAGAAGGTCATGAAGTTTTTATACGATCTCGTGCGTTTAAAGTAACTCGCGGCTCAAATTGTGAACCTGTACGTTTAGTCGGTACTCATGTTGATATAACACGCCAAAAAAAAGCAGAATTGTTCGAAAAAAGAAATACCAAAATTCTCGAGATGATTGCAAAAGGAAAACCCGCATCCGACATCTATGATGAAATTGCTTTAATGTACGAAGAACGTCACTCTGGATTACGCTGCTCAATGCTCGAATTAGAGGGAAGTAAGCTGCTACATGCGGGTGCACCGAGCCTTCCACAAGCCTATTGCAAAGCAGTACATGGTCTTGAAAATGGTCCCGAAATTGGTTCTTGTGGAACATCTACCTATACAGGGAAACGTGTTCTAGTCGAAAACATTGAAACTGATCCTAAGTGGGCAGACTTAAAGCACGTTGCACTTCCTTTTGGCATGCGCAGTTGTTGGTCTGAACCCATCAAAAGTTCTTCAGGAAAAGTATTGGGTGCTTTTGGCATGTATCATGACTACCCCGCATTACCTAACGAAGAAGAATCTAATGATCTAACCTCGGCAGCTCGGCTTACGGGTATTATCATGGAGCGAGAGCAGAATCAGAAGCGCATTCGAGATTTAGCCTATACCGATGAGCTCACTAACCTTTCCAGCCGTAGCCATTTTTATATAAATATTGAAGAGTTAATAAAAATATCTGCTCGTGAGAAGCATAAATTCGGCTTGTTATATATCGACCTTGATAACTTTAAGAATGTTAACGATACTCTAGGGCATGACGTTGGCGATTTACTCCTCAAGAAAGTCGCTGAGCGCTTAAAAAAAGCATGTCGTGAAATTGACTATATTGCTCGCCTCAGTGGCGATGAATTTTGTATTGTCGTTAATAATGTGATGGATGACTATGGCGCAGCTCACGTTGCTCAGCGTTGTCTCGAACTTATATCAAAACCTGTAGAATTAGCAGGAAGGAAATTCACTCCTGCCTGTAGCATTGGTATTGCACATTATCCCGACGATGGAACTGATCTGCAAACAGTATTAAAAGCGGCAGATACTGCGTTATACGCTGCAAAAGATCTTGGAAAAAATAGGTATGCTTTTTATAACAAAGATCTAACACATAAAGCAGAATTCCGTTTTAAAATCGAACAATATTTAAGGGAAGCGATAGAAAAACAACAAATGTCACTGGTTTATCAACCAAAAATTGATATTAATACGGGTAGCATTGTAGGTGTTGAGGCTTTATGTCGGTGGAATCACCCCCTGCTTGGCCAAGTTTCTCCAGTAGACTTTATTGGCATGGCCGAACAAATCGGTATGATAAAACCACTGACCGAGTGGGTTTTAAAAACAGCCTGTAATCAAGCAACTTTGTGGAAGAAAGCTGGCTTTTCTTCAATTCGTATGGCCGTTAATATATCGCCCAGCCATTTTCTCGATAGTGATCTGGTACCACTAATCAAGCGTGTTATTAAGGAAACGGGAATGATCCCGGGTAATCTTGAGTTAGAGATTACCGAGGGAGTGGTGCAGACCAACCAGGAAACCCTTGCCATTTTTGAACATTTAAAAGAGCTTGGTATATTACTGGCAATTGATGATTTCGGCGTAGGTTATTCATCTTTTGCTTCCCTTAAACATCTTAATGTTGATTTCCTAAAAATTGATAAATATTTTATCGATGACATGCTTGTTGATCATAAGACAAAACTTTTGGTCGGTTCGATGATCGAAATGGGGCATAACCTTGGACATAAAATAACCGCTGAAGGTATTGAAAAAGAGGAACAGTTTGGCATGCTCCAAAAGCTTGGTTGTGACTCCGTACAGGGATATTTCTTTAGCAAACCCGTTAGTGCCAATCAAATTTCAAAATTATTAGGTAAAAAGCCATCCGGTTAGAAAGTGGCTGTTAAGAATTTTTCCAGCGACTGTGAATGCTTAATTAAAATAATAAAATAACAATTTAGTGCTATGCTTTATGGTGAAAATTATATTTACCTAATCATTGTTAATGTGGAGAAAATGAGCATGAAACAAATTGATTTAGATGTAAAAAGTGATGCGGGTATTAAAAATATAGACGAAGATCATAACGCCATTTTTAGCTATATTAAAAAATTACAAGCCATTGTAAATCAACCAAAAAATCATGAGTACGCCATTGTTATACTAGAAAATCTTCTTGCTTTTTTTTTGGAACATGTGATCAAAGAAGAACAACTATTACAACAGTATTTACCCGCTAAATTAGTAGAAGATCATATTTCATTACACCAAAGCGAACTTAATTATTTAGATGAAAGCATAAGAACTTTAAAAGTTAAACTGTCATCGGATAATATTCAAACTATTGCCGTACGATTAAATCAGGAATTTAAAAACCATATATATCGATATGATAAGAATATAATGCAAAAATTAATTGAGCTAAAAAGATTAAGGTAGAATGCGATAAAAAAATCACAACGACCTTTAAAAAGTTTCAGCTCAACCCACACAGAGATGACGGGGCGCTTATTAACTAATCAACTATTAAGTTAACTTAGCTGCCCTTAATGAATTTATAGATTAAAATAGGTGGCTTCGCCTTTTGCTTCAGCTAAATCTGCAGCGACAGAAGCAACGGCTAAATCTTGTAAACCAACTCCTGTACCATCGAATAACGTAATTTCATCATCACTCGTTCTACCTGGTTTCGTGCCGTTAATTACTTCACCAATAGGTACAATTTCTGTTTCTTGAATTAAACCTTCAGCGATAGCATGTTGAGCTTCACCAATAGTAATAGATTGCGCTAACTCATCAGTAAAAACGGTGGCTGCTGTGAATAATTTAGCGTCAACTTCTTGTTTACCTTTAGTGTCTGTTCCCATACAAGCAATATGAGTACCTGGTTTAATCCAATTTTTGTCTATTAACGCTTCAAAGGCAGAGGTTATTGTAATAATAACGTCTGCTTGTGCACAAAGTGCCTCACGAGTTACTGATTCAAAGGGTAAACCAAGTTCTTCACATATAGCACAAAGGTTACCTAATTTCTCAGGATCTAGGTTCCATGCAACCACTTTTTCAAAACTACGTTGTTCAACTGCTGCTCTTAATTGAAATGTTGATTGATGTCCTGCGCCAATCATACCTAGCACTTTAGCGTCTTTACGCGCTAAGTGAGCAATTGATACAGCAGATGATGCAGCTGTGCGCACGGCTGTTAAATAATTTCCACCAACAAGAGATTTTAACTTTCCTGTATCAGGGTCAAATAAAATAACAGTGGACTGATGATTCGTCAGATCTTTTTGGATATTACCTGGCCAGTAGCCACCAGATTTTAAACCTAATACCATACCGTCACGGTCAAAGCCTGATTTGAAACCATAAAGAGCATCAGCATGACCAATGGCTTCACGTATTACGGGAAAATTATACGCGGTATTTTTAGCCATTGCTGAAAATACATTTTCTACGGCTGTAAAAGCCTCTTCTCGGCCCATAATTTTTTGGCATACTGCTTCAGATATAACAGAGACGCCTTTGTCATTATTTTGCTTTGAGTTACTCATTGTTTATTTCCTAGAATAATGAAATACCCCTCGAATGAATATCAAGGGGTAGGGAGGAGTGGGCTAGTAAGCTTTACCACGAGCAGAAACAGGCCATAAAGTTTCTACTTTACCGTTGCGAACACCTACGTAGTAATCATGAACATTACACGTTGGATCACAGTGACCAGGTACTAGTTTCAATTTTTGATTAACTTTTAATGCGCCAGTTGGATCTGAAATCACACCGTGCTCATCTGAACATTTAATGTATTCAACATCATCGCGACCAAAGATATAGGGTAAACCACTGTCTACAGACTGTGCTTTAAGTCCGGCATCACAAATTGCTTTATCTGCTTTTGTGTGGCTCATTATTGAAGTTAAAATGAATAATGAGTTTTCAAATTCTGAAATTTTCTCGCCACTTTCATCATGAATGGTTTGATAATCAGCATCCATAAATGCATAAGATCCACACTGCAATTCATTGAAAACACCAGAGTTACCTTCAAAGTAATATGAACCAGTACCGCCACCACCAACAATATCGCACTCAAGCCCTTCGGCTTTTAGCATTTCTATTGTGCGTGCAACCATACCAATGGCAATATCTACTTTCTCTTTACGTTCTTGATAGTTTTCTAAGTGCTGCATTGCACCTTGATAAGCTTGAATACCGGCAAAGGTTAGACCTGGCGTCGCGGCAATTGCTTTAGCGATATCAACAACAGGTTGACCTTCGCTAACGCCACAACGACCTGCACCACAATCAATCTCAACTAAACATTCTATTTGAGTGTCGTGCTTATTAACAGCTGCTGCTAATTCAGCAACGTTTTCAATATCATCAACACAACAAAGCGTACGCGCGCCTAATTTGGGTAAACGTGCTAAGCGATCGATTTTTGCAGGATCACGTACTTGGTTTGATACAAGAACATCTTTAATGCCGCCACGAGCAAATACTTCTGCTTCTGAAACTTTTTGACAACATACGCCACAGCTATCACCAAGCTTTTCTTGTAATAAAGCAATATCAACCGACTTATGCATTTTGCCATGCACACGATGGCGAACGCCCATGTCTTTCGCATATTTTCCCATAGTTGTTATATTGCGCTCTAAGGCATCTAAATCGACTACCAAACAAGGCGTTTGAATATCTGCTTCATTCATTCCGGGTACTGCTGGAACGTCATATCCTACTTCTAATTCATTTACTGTTGTCATTTTATTCTCCAAAATTCTTAATTAAATTTACTTAGTTTAAGTCTTACTTGTTCATCCACGGAAGCTTGTCTAAATCAACATTACCCCCAGTAATAATTACGCCAATTCGTTTACCCTTAAATACATCAGGGTTTTTTAAAATGATTGCTAAAGACACAGCACTACTGGGCTCAATCACTATTTTCATTCGCATCCATATGAGTTTCATTGCGGCTACTATTTCTTCTTCAGTTGCCGTTAAAATATCGGTGACATGATTTTTGACGAAATGCCAAGTTAAGTCTTTTAGTGGTACTTTTAGTCCGTCAGCAATAGTATTGGGCGCATCATCAGCGATAATATGACCTGCCTTAAATGAGCGAGCTGCATCATCAGCATTCAGCGGCTCTGCGGCATAAATTTTAATGTTCGGAGCAATGGTTGATAGTGATAAGCATGTGCCTGATATCATGCCGCCACCACCAATTGGCGCGACTACAGTATCTAAATCTTGCACCTGACTAACGAGCTCTTTTGAACAAGTCGCTTGGCCAGCGATAACACGAGGATCGTTATAGGGATGAACAAAGTCAGCACCTGATTGCGCGACAACATCTGCAAATACCGCTTCGCGAGAGCTTGTCGATGGCTCACATTCAACTATGATGCCGCCATAACCAATAACCGCATCTTTTTTCGCTTGTGGTGCTGTTCTAGGCATTACCACGGTAACTGGAATACCACGTTGTCCTGCTGCATAGGATAAAGATAAAGCATGATTGCCAGAAGAATGAGTGGCGACACCCACTTTTGCTTCTTCGTCTGTTAATCCAAACACTGCATTACAGGCACCACGCACTTTAAATGCGGCTGCTTTTTGTAAGTTCTCACACTTGAAAAACAACTCAGCGCCTGTTAACTCATTTAAAAAGCGAGAAGTCAGCACCGGTGTTTTATGGATGTAGGGCTTAATACGTTCATGGGCAATTAGCACATCATCATAAGTTGGAATGTTCATTGTTGGTTGGGTTGAACTGCTCATATTTTCCTCTTCATATTCTTGGTTTAATTGCCTGGTAACCGTCATCTACTTTGTGGCGCGTTAACTTTTAAGTTTTAAATCACTGTAGGGAGAACAGCAGTTGACCGCAAACAAGTTTATTTTCACAATGTGAAATTCGTGAGGCATTTCACAAAATGGAATTCGATAATAATTTGAAATTAAAGGATATATTTAAAAATAAAATAAAGCGGAGTTATATATTTCACAATGTGAAACCAACAAGGCCCAATTTAATCATGGTATTCCTTTGCTTTTCGCTATATATTTAAAACAAAAGTTGACACAAGAGTCAAGAAAATAAATACTAAATTGCCAATTAGCTATCAAACTGAGTAGTAATATTATGAAAAGAGCAAAACCAGAGTCTAGAATTCAAGTGATTGATCGGGCCGCATTGTTACTGGATGCTATATCACGCTATACCCTACCGGTAACGCTTAAAGCGCTTAGTGCAGATACTAATTTGGCACCTTCAACTGCTTTTCGAATATTACACTCGCTTATTGATAACCACTTTGTTGATAGAGACAACACAGGTAAATATCAATTAAGCGGTCGACTAATACGGTTAAGTAATTATCAATACAACAATGTTGATTTTCGTAAGATAGCGTTACCTTACATGGAAAAACTGCGCGATAAATTTGGTGAAACCATTAATCTCACCGCGCGTGAGGGCGATGTCGTTATTTATGTAGAAAAAGCTATTCCTAACAGAATGATGCATGTTCAACAAATTATTGGTAGCCGCGCTCCTTTACATGTAACAGGGGTAGGAAAAATGATGTTAGGCATGGAAGGAAAAGAGGGGATTAGTGGATATGCTCAACGCACGAATTTACCCGCCTACACCCGTAAAACATTTTCAACATTTGATACCTTAGAGCAAGAGTGCATGTGTTGTGTTGAGCAAGGATTTGCTTATGACAATGAAGAAGCTGAGATAGGTGTCGGTTGCATCGGCGTACTTTTATATGACAAATACGGTGAAGTTGTGGCAGGTCTATCAGTGTCTGCTCCAATTGAACGACGTAAAGATGAGTGGGTCAAAGATCTAATCAAAACAGGAAAGTCGATATCAATTGAACTGGGTTATGTTAAAAGTCAGTCAACTGCGGAAAAATAGAATCACCAGATTTAAACTTAAAGAGTGAAATAAAATGCTAACAATTAATAGACTAAACCAAACGGAAGCTAAGACAATTATTGACGGTGCAGTGCAAAAAGCAAACGAACTGGGTGTGCCTATGTGCATTTCTGTTGTCGATGAATCAGGTAGTTTAATTGCCTTTGAGCGTATGGATGGTGGTAAAATCCACAGCATTACCATATCTCAAGATAAAGCTTTTACTGCAGCATCAGCTCGCAAGGGCACACATGAATTTAATAAAGCGTGTATTCCAGGCCATGAAAATAACTTATTTGGCATTCACACTGCTTTAGGTGGGCGTATGTGCATTGTGGGAGGCGGATTGCCAATTCTTTCCAGTGGTAAGGTAGTGGGTGGTATAGGGGTAAGCTCAGGATCGCCAGATCAGGATTTAGGTTGTGCTCAAGCCGGAGTTGATGCGTTTTCGTTGCATAATTGTTAGGTAATATTGGCAATATGTGTGTTTGATATGTACGCTGTTTAGCAATATAAAGTAATAGTCAGTAATAGTCAGTAATAGTCAGTAATAGTATAAAATAGGATAGTATTATGAAATTTAATGTATATCTTTCAGGTGAAATTCACACTGATTGGCGAGAACAAATTATTCAAGGTTGTCAAAAGCATGACTTAAGCATCAACTTTTGCTCAGCTAATACAGATCATGAATCAAGTGATAGTGCTGGCGATATACTTGGTGCGGAAAATCAACCATTTTGGCGGGATCATAAATCAGCAAAAGTAAACGCTATCAGAACAAAAACATTAATTGAACGTTGTGATATTGCCGTTATTCGCTTTGGCGATAAATATAAACAATGGAATGCAGCTTTTGATGCTGGTTATTGTGCAGCGCTTAGTAAGCCCTATATTACGCTTCATGATGAAGAGATAGTTCACCCCCTTAAAGAGGTAGACGGAGCAGCTCATGCATGGGCTACAACACCGATGCAAGTAGTGGAAACATTGAAGTATTTAGCTAGTAATTAGTAACTAGTTAATCGATTAGCAGGGATTACATAAGTATAAATTTGAATATGAAGATCCCTGTTAACCCATTTATCAGTAATTTTTTAGCTAGCTTTTTATGTAGTTTTTCTCAGATTATGCTGCAAAAAAACGTAGTTACTGGTTTATTATTCGTTGTGGGTATTGGTTTAAACTCACCAATAATGCTACTTGGTGCAACTTTAGCTGTGCTTTCGGCTTTGTTTGTTGCACAGCTTTGTCAATATGACTCCGACTCTATAAATACTGGCCTTTATGGCTTCAACGCAGCACTTGTTGGAGCTGCTGTATTTTTCTTTTTTTCTGCCAATTTATTTTCATTCACTTTAGTTATTCTCGTGGGAGCAATTTCCACCGTTATTATGAACTTTATGTTACTGAAGTTTCCTGGCTTTCCTGTTTTTACTGTTCCGTTTCTCGTGTCGACTTGGTTATTATTACAACTGAGTGAAATACAACTGATTGAAACGGTTGTAATAGATAGCCAAATTACTCCTTTAGCTGTAACTGCTTTCGAGGATTTCTACGCGGTAATGCGTGGTGTAGGGCAAGTCTTCTTTCAAGGTTATTGGCTTTCGGGAGTTGTTTTTATTGCAGGGTTACTATTGCATTCATACAAGGTAGCAGCTTGGGCCATTATTGGCTCTGTAGGAGGGGTGCTTGTTGCTAGTACTTTTAATTTTCCCGAAGATATAGTCAATCAGGGACTCTATGGCTTTAATGCTAGTCTTAGTGCTATTGCGTTAGCACAAAGGTTCACTAAAACATTTTCTAAAACGAAGTGGCCTATACTTCTTGGTATTCTAATATCGGTCTTGCTCACTAGGACTTTCGAGCTGTTAGCTATACCAGCATTAACAGCTCCTTTCGTTTTGGCGAGTTGGCTAATCATCATTTTTACAAGAGTAGACTCTACTTAGCTATTATCTTGAAACTTATCACCTTGAAAGTTTCTGTTTTAAGCAATTCTCTTTTTTAAAAAGTTAAGTGCATCAAGCCTTGTGTCAAATACAAGTTCTGCTGGAATTTTGTCGAGCAGCTTTAACTTATTAAAATCATTACGCACTCGTTCACAAACACTTGATAATAATATTTCACGTCCCTGACTTTGATAACCAACAATAATTTCTTCAATAGCAATAGTACTGGTAATGCCAACAAACTGTGCGTCAGTTAAATCTATCAATAAGGTTTTACTTTGATCAGACTTTGAGGCGCTCTGCTTTAACCCTCGTGCAACACCAAAGCCAATGGGTCCCGAAATATTAAGCAGTTGAACACTATCATCCATTGACGCTAATAACTGTTTTTCAGATTCAGACAGATGCTCGGCATCTTGTGCAGTGCACAGGTTAATATTATCTAATTGAATTTCAGATATACGGCGAATTGTCACTAAATTGGCAACAAATACCCCGATTAATACAGCGGTAACCAAATCAAAGGCTACTGACATAACCATGGTTGATATCATTAAACCAACACTAAATAATGGCACCTGATGAAGTCGTTTAAGAAAGTTCCAATCAATAATACTAATGCCAACATGCGTTAATATTGCCGCTAGTACAGCCACCGGTATATAGGCTGTGTACTCACCAGCCCACAATACAATGGCAAGGATGAAAAGTGCATGTAAAATACCAGATAATGGTGTTGTGCCACCCGCTCTTAAGTTAGTTACTGTTCGCATGGTTGCGCCACCGCCGGGCAATGCTCCGAAAAAACCAGCGATAATATTGCCAATGCCTTGACCTACTAATTCTTGGTCAGAATCATGTAAATCGTTACTAATACTATCAACTGTCAATGAGGTCATTAATGAATCCAGCGTACTTAAGGTTGCAATTAACAACGCTGACTTAATCATTTCACCAGCTAAGCTACTTTCCCAAACCGGCATACTAAATGAAGGAAGTTCACTAGCAATGGCACCAACAACAGGTAAATTCACATCAGAAAATACAAAAAAGAGTGTCGCACCAATTACTGCAATGATGCTGGCAGGAACTATTCTACTGTATTTTTGTGGCCATAAAAAAAGCACTAAAAGACAAGCAAAACCAAGCAAAGTAGGTGGACTGGTTAAGGTACTAATTGACAAGCTTAGCTCAGAAAACGAACTGCCAAATAATGGTTCTATTTGTGAAAGGATGATTAAAACACCTATACCAGAGGTGAAACCCGATATAACGGGGTAGGAAACCAAAATAAAATACTTACCTAACTTAAAAAATCCAAATAGCATTTGGAATATTCCAGCTAGACTTACTACGGTGAAGGCTGCTGCAATACCATTTTCAGGAGATTGTGCAACAAAACTGGTTAATATTGCGACCATTGCAACTGTTAAGCCGGTATTAGGCCCTGATATTTGTTGATTCGTTCCTCCAAATAATGAAGCAAACAACCCAGTTATAATCGCACAATAAATGCCAGCACTGGCGCCAGCACCGGATGTTACACCGAAAGCTAATGCAAAAGGTAATGCAACAATTGTCGATGTTAGTGCGCCAAAAATGTCGCCCTTAATGGTTTGTTTATTAAAATGTGATAAAGAAAGCATGGCTACCTAATTTTAAAATGTTTGTTTAATGTCACTAATTACCGGGTAAATGTTAGGAAAATACTCTTATCTAACAACATATAACGGTTATTGTTATAGCTCAATATTGAACCAGATGTGAAACAGTATAGCAAAAAACAAAATACTTGACACTATTGACAGGTTTTCTAATTTAGGTATAGGATGGGGGGCTGGTATAAAAAAAGCACAAAAAGAATAAGGGTATTAAAAAAGGTAAGAGCATCTTAAAACTTACGGACTATACTGAGATCTGTTGGTTGTTAGTAATTAAATGTAGAGCAATTTTATTATGTGAAATTTGAATGCTTTTATTTCGCACTGTAGTCTTTATTACTAAAGGATATAGCGCATATAGCTCTGGGGATATTGATTTCATAATGTGAAATTAGTAAAGAGTTTAGCCTATTAACTTTAGTGATTTTTTATGCTTTTATTAAACCAGCTACACAGAAATAGGGTCCAACACAGCCTCTTTCTAACAATTAGCCACCGCTGTTATTATCGTTTTATCGGTAGTTCAGCAATTAACAGGTCACACTTTAATAATATAAAAATAAACGACCTTATTTTACAATCAACGAGAGAACTGTAGTTATGGAACAAGTTAGTAAAAATTACGAAAATAAAGAGGGTGAGGTCAGTTTGTTAGAGCGTCTATTCAAACTGTCTGAACATAAAACTAATGTGAAAACAGAGATCATGGCGGGTCTTACCACCTTTGTGACTATGTCATACATTATGTTTTTAAACCCTATCATTATGTCTAAAACGGGCATGCCTTTTGATGGATTATTTCTAGCCACTTGTCTTGGTGCTGCCATTGCGACTATTTTAATGGGGCTTTACGCAAACTGGCCGGTAGGGCTTGCGCCGGGTATGGGGCTAAATGCTTTTTTCACCTTTTCCGTCGTTGGGGGAATGGGCTATAGTTGGCAAATCGCGCTAGGTGCAGTATTCCTTTCAGGGGTTATCTTTGTCTTGATGAGTGTCACCCGATTAAGGGAATGGATGCTTGATAGTATTCCTTTGAGCTTACGACTGGCGATGACAGCTGGTGTAGGTCTTTTCTTAGGCTTCATTGGTTTACGTTTTACTGGTATCGTTGTTGCTAATCCTGATAATGTTGTTGCTCTTGCTGATTTAACGCATTTTGGTTTTGGCGCTTTTGGCCCAGAAGCACCTGCGTTAGGTTTTTTAAGTTTCTTATTAATAGCTGTTCTTAGTTACCGTAAAGTTTTTGGTGCTGTTTTAATTGGTATAGGTGTAACAACGTTTATTGCATTCGCGATGACATGGGTACTTCCAACTGATTTCTTCGTAATTGCTGATGCGGCTAAATCTTTCGCTCCAGAATCTGGTTTTGTTGCTTATAAAGGTTTACTAGCTGTTCCTGAATTCTCAGCACTTGAACCTATATTTTGGAAGGCAGACATCGCGGGTGCTTTTGAAGTAGCGCTGATCCCAGTTATTATAACTTTCTTGTTTGTTAACATTTTTGATACAGCCGGTACGCTTATGGGCGTTGCAGAGCGTGCTAATCTTCAAGATAAAAATGGTAAAATTGAGGGATTAGGAAAGTCTTTAAAAGCTGATTCTGTTTCTTCTGTTATTGGTACTGCCTTTGGTTGTCCACCGGTGACTTCTTATGTTGAATCTGCTGCAGGTGTTTCTGTTGGTGGTAGAACAGGGTTAACAGCTGTTACTATTGGTTTGTTATTTGCTGCAGGTATGTTTTTCTTACCACTTGCACAAATGCTTCCAGGATTTGCCGTTGATGGTGCCCTTATCTATGTGGCAATGTTGATGATGAGTTCTTTGAAAGGGTTAGACTGGGATGACTTAACTGAATATGCCCCTGCGGTATGTACTACTATAATGATGGCGTTCACTTTCTCTATTGCCAATGGTATTGCTTTTGGTTTCATTACATACACCGTACTTAAAGTAGGTGCTGGTAAGTCTAATCAGATATCTGGTGGCGTTTGGGCACTTACTGCTCTGTTCATCGCTAAGTTTATCTTCTTAAATTAGAAGCTCACAATGGTTGAAAAAAGCCTTTCTTAGAAAGGCTTTTTTGTTTGTGTATTGCTAAGTTTAGAAATAAAACTACTGTTAACACCAGTCGATTAAGTCATTTCCTTGTCAAAGAAGGCTCTGCACCCATAAGAAAACGTAGTTTGTTTTAACTTGGAGTTCTGTAAATAACTGTACTAACCATTGATTTTGTGTAGACAACTAGGT
>Ga0209184_1000366_pt1 | contig 51959 bp, 38 predicted proteins | sample EN8Hudsemesocosm_2_FD_184627 | JGI IMG/M metagenome (GOLD analysis project Ga0209184, IMG submission 184627) | Methane-oxidizing microbial communities from mesocosms in the Hudson Canyon - EN8C Hudson Canyon (SPAdes) (version 2) | ecosystem: Environmental > Aquatic > Marine > Cold seeps | place... | reverse complement strand
AGCCCTCTCTTGTTGGAGAGGGTTGGGTGAGGAGAATAAAATCATGCCTTTATAGCTCCCCTCATCCCAACCTTCTCCCTTTGGAGAAGGAGCTTATTCTTAAGTCAACAGCATTGGCTCCGACCGTAGGGTTTTAGACCAGAGATCGACCAGAGGAATTTTAGGCAAAAAAAAGCCCTGAAAGAGATAAACTCCATCAGGGCTTTATTTATTTGGTCTTTAGCATGGTGCCCAGGGGCGGAATCGAACCGTCGACACGAGGATTTTCAGTCCCCTTAACAGCAATGAAAAAATTATTATCCCAATTTTAAGACAGGTATACCTGTCTTAAAGCTTTTAAATTGTTTAAAGGCAGGAAAGTCAGTATGAAAATTTTTAACAGGGAAAGAGACTGAACCTTAGCCATTTTATGGTGAAAAAAAGCATATTAGGATAATTCTTAATTACCCATATTTTTCAAGAAGACAAGAGAAAACTCTCATCTGAATATATGTAATGTACTGATATAGCATGTTAATTCGAGGATTTAATTTATTTATTTGTCTTCTTTTTTAGATAGGGAAAACTGTTCAGAGAAAGTGCATGATAAATAAGTATTAAAAATAGGCAACTTGTTGATTAGGCTTAAGTATGCAAAGCAAAATTTAAGGAACACTGTTTAAATTTTCTTGTATTACAATATGATATAGTTAGACAACCTATATTATAAAAATAATAACCACGTCCTCAGGACGTGGGTAGGTTCGTAGGCTTTAGCCTGACGAATTTTTAGGTCTGCTCATGTAACTTAATTTGTGTTGTCGCCACAACACACAAATTTAGGATTAAAAACATGAACAGATTTAGTAAGTTATCACATGTCCTTTGGCATTGTCAGTATCATATTGTATGGGTTCCGAAATATCGTTATCGAATTTTGGTTGATAAAGTGGGTTTTGAAGTATCAAAAAGCATAAGGATTTATGCGGAACGTTTAGGGTGTGAGGTGGTCGAGCTTAATGTTCAGCCAGACCATGTGCATTTATTAGTAAAAGTTCCACCTAAAATTTCCATATCCAAATTGATGGGAACTGTTAAAGGTCGAACAGCATTGCAGATATTCAGACAATTTCCTTATCTCAAGCAGAAACCTTATTGGGGTAACCATTTTTGGGCGAAAGGCTATTGTGTAGATACAGTAGGAGTGGATGCGGAAATGATACGAAAATATGTAAAGTATCAAGAGAAAAATGAACGACAGTTAGAACTGGACTTCGATTAGTCGAAGATAGGCGACAATATCATAGCTAGCCTTCTCAGAGGGCTAGCTTTAAACACCCTTCTAGGGTGTACTAAAACCACGTTCTTAGAACGTGGATTTTTACTTTCTATCTAAAATGCTGAAATCTCTACAAAGCCAGTATTACCCCCCGTGCTTTTATCAACATCCAAGCGAATACTCGATGTTGTTCGATCGATAGGAAAGTCATAAGCTTTCTGAGTGTCAGGCAACTCAAACGGCCCTAAGACTACTCCGTTATCAATTGTCACTAGGAAGCTTAATATTTTTGCACTATTACCCATTGATCGTGACCAGACTCTCAAAGTAGTAATGTGCTTTTCGTCTGCTAATCTAACCGTAATAAATGCGTTATCTCCGTCACCAGAAGAGGACCATGCTGTTCCTGCTGAGCCATCAATTGCACTATTAGCGCCCCATTCTTCATCATTGCTAGCGCCGGCGAAATTACTACTAACCGCATCAATAGTAGTACCATTACTTAAGGTAAGGATATTATCTTGCTGCTCATTTTCAGAGAATGTTATAAAGCTTGAGATAGGGCCCCAATACAACTTGCCCTGAGCGTCACTGCCTTGAACTCGATAATAATATTGACTATCAGGGTCTAGGTTGGTCAATATTGGATTATGATCAGTAATTGCACCACCATTCATATTGCTATCTGTAGCGACCGCACCAAATTCATGTGTTTTACCATAAACCACTGAACAGGCGAGAGGAATGCTTGAAACAAAGGTTAAGCGCGCTGTTGTAGCGCCCTTATCTACAATCTCAGGCGGATTATTTTCAGTTACTTGCGCTAAATCAAATAATTGTGGAGGTAAAGTTTCAGGGGCTAAAACAGCATAATCGCTCACTACAAAAGTTAAGGGGGTTGTGGCATTAGGTAAATACTCTAAATCTGCCGAGTAATATTGGCTTTGCTCACCAGATTGAAAATGAATCACTGGAATTTTTAACTGAAAATCAGAATTCAAAGTCGTAGCTTGAGCAAAAACAGCTCCTGAACTGACAAGAGTTACACAGATAAATAAAATTCTTCTAATCATTAAGTTTGACCTCGTATAAATAATATTTTAAATAAAAAACAGGGCTAAACCATCTGGTCTGCCACCTAAAATCATCACTTCGCTATCGCTTCGTTGGTGAGTAGGCTACAGGGATTTACCCCTTAGTTTCTCGATCATACCGCTCCCATCAGGCAAGAGCACCTTTTATTCGAATACGCCAATGTAAACAATAAGCTTAAACGCATTTTAACACTTTCCTAATCATCCTCTGGTACATTTGCAACAATTCGAAACCAAAAAAACCACTGGCGAGTCATCCTAGCTCATGAAACATCATAAATGGCTAGTAATATATAATGTGATTTAAGCCAGGGTAAGGTGCTCTTTTTTTAAAATGTAAAAATGTAAAAATGTAAAAATAGCTCTATACTATACCTCTATAGATGTTTTGCATTAGTTCGTAAGGTACTGTTATTGAACGGTAATATTTATAGCGATGAATTTTTATTTTTCTCTGTAAATAGCTAAATCTCATGAACTATTTCATAACCGCCTGTATTGGTACCTTACCCACAAAGATATAAGGATTACCGGTTAAACAGGGTAATCCTTCCAATACCGAAATCGCCATCGCATTTAAAATGATATGCCGTTGAATGCATGTAATGTACTGATATAGCATGTTAATTCGAGGATTTAATTTATTTATTTGTCTTCTTTTCTAGATAGGGAAAACTGTTCAGAGAAAGTGCATGATAAATAAGTATTAAAAATAGGCAACTTGTTGATTAGGGTTAAGTATGCAGAGCAAAATTTAAGGGACATTGTTTAAAATTGTTTGTATCACAATGTGATATAGTTAGACATGAAAATTTTATCTACTAAATGGTTTAATAAGTGGGCCAAAAAATTAGGACTCAGTAGTACTGGTTTAACTGAAGCCATAAATAACTTAGAAAGCGGCTTATCAACAGCAGACTTAGGACATCATCTGTTTAAAGTTAGGGTGAAAAAAGAACACAGTGGAAAAAGTTCAGGATTTAGAACCATTGTCGTCTACCAGCAAGGCAATAAAGCAATTTTTCTATATGGATTTGAAAAAAATGAAAAAGCTAATATCGATAGCTCGGAATTACAATATTTCAAGAAATTTGGTAATGACTTACTAGCAATGAACAACAAGCAACTTGAGCAGTTTGTAGAACAAAAAATACTGTTTAATATCGAGGTGAAAAAATGAGAGATTCTATTAAAGACGCGATAGGGGGTACTGTTCAGGAAATGATGGACTCAAAAATTAATGTCTCCTTTACAAAAAAAGAGCTGAATACCTTAGGCATTACAATTCCACGAATTGAGGAAGTGACAGGTAACCAGGTTCAGTCCCTTAGAAAAAGCATGAATTTAAGCCAAAGTGTTTTTGCTAAACTGCTAAATGTTAGCGCCTCCTCGGTAAGGCAATGGGAACAAGGCAAAAGGCATCCAACAGGAGCTACTAGAGTTCTATTGGAGCTGCTTGAAAGATCACCTCACTTACTGGATTATCGCTTGAGTATGTAGCTAAAAAGGCATAATGTAAAAATCTACTTATACTATTTGTTTTTGTGCCAAAATACCGTTATAAAATTTTAAAAGGAGACTTTGGGAAGTATGTTTATCAAAGCATTTATGCGCATACTGAGAGAGCAGGGTGTGAGGTTATTGAATTAAATGTACAAGTTGATCATGTCCATTTGATGTGGATACACTATTTAGGACAAAGAAATTAAATATTAATGTCTAATTTAGAGGTTCCCCTCATGAGTAAAAGAAAGCAATCTATTTATACGGATGAATTTAAGGAAGAAGCACTAAAATTGGTATCAAATTCGAGTGAATCAACAGCCCAAATCGCTAAAAATTTGGGGATTAATGCGAGCACACTTTATACTTGGGTTCACAATGACTCTAAGCCTCAGGAAAATAAGAAAGTGACTCCCCGTTGACGATGAAATAAAGCATTTGAAAAAACAAGTTCTTAGACTGACCCAGGAGCGTGACATATTAAAAAAGGCTGCAGCGTACTTTGCGCAAGAAATCGTGTGAAGTACGCTTGGATTGATCAGCATAGTACTGAGTTCCCAGTACATCTAATGTGTCAAATGACAGGTGTTTGTCGTAGTGCTTTTTATGCCTGGAAACAATCGCCCACCTCCGCTAAAGAGCAAGAAGATAAGTCGCTCTCTAATATCATAAAAATCAGCTTTAATGAAGGGCGTGAAACCTATGGTACTAGAAGAATACAGCAGGATTTAATGAGTAAAAATTTAACAGTGAGTCGTCGTCGAATTGGCCGTCTTATGGAGTCCGAAGGTTTAAAAGTGAAAACTAAACGTAAATTTAAGGCCACTACCTATTCTGATCATGATGACCCTATTGCGCCTAATCACTTGCAGAGACAGTTTGATGTTGCTCAACCTGATACGCATTATGTCGGCGATATTACTTATATCTCAACGAAACAAGGCTGGTTATACCTTGCAACCGTTATTGACTTGTATTCACGCAGGATAGTCGGTTGGTCAATGGCAGATAATATGAGACGAAGCTTGTTAATGATGCATTATCTATGGCTATTGAGCAGCGAAAACCTAAGGATGACCTATTATGGCACAGCGATAGAGGGAGTCAGTATGCTTCCGGCAGTCATCGTGAATTGTTAGCAAAATATCATATCAAGCAAAGTATGAGTCGCAAAGGAAATTGCTGGGATAATGCGGTCGCCGAAAGCTTCTTTCATAGCTTAAAGACAGAGCTGGTGCATCATTGTGATTTTGAAGCGCGTTCAGAAGCAAAGCAAAAAATATTTGAATATATTATAAAAATAATACCCACGTCCTCAGGACGTGGGTAGGTTCGTAGGCTTTAGAGGCTGTGAAAGTATTCCGAAATTAGGTTAAAAAGCCTACTTCGGCAACGAGAAATCAATAAGTTACGGCATATATTTTGCTGTTTTTAGTCGCTTTATTGAATACTTTCACAGTCTCTTCAGCCTGACGAATTTTTAGGTCTACTCATGTAACCTAATTTGTGTTGTCGCCACAACACACAAAATTAGGATTAAAACATGAGCAGATTTAGTAAGTTATCACATGTCATTTGGCATTGTCAGTATCATACTGTATGGGTTCCCAAATATCGTTATCGGATTTTGGTTGATAAAGTGGGTTTTGAAGTATCAAAAAGCATAAGGGTTTATGCAGAACGTTTAGGGTGTGAGGTGGTGGAGCTAAATGTTCAACCAGACCATGTGCATTTATTAGTAAAAGTTCCACCTAAAATTGCCATATCCAAATTGATGGGAACTGTTAAAGGTCGAACCGCATTGCAGGTATTCAGACAATTTCCTTATCTCAAGCAGAAACCTTATTGGGGTAATCATTTTTGGGCGAAAGGTTATTGTGTAGATACAGTAGGAGTGGATGCGGAAATGATACGAAAATATGTAAAGTATCAAGAAAAAAATGAACGACAGTTAGAACTGGACTTCGATTAGTCGAAGATAGACGACAATATCATAGCTAGCCTTCTCAGAGGGCTAGCTTTAAACACCCTTCTAGGGTGTATTAAAACCACGTTCTTAGAGCGTGGATTTTTACTTGAGGTTTTTTATAATCGGAAACGACGTCATTCTGCTAATGATTATATGTCTCCGGTTGATTATGAAGAACATCAGAAAGTTGCATGATTTCGTGTTCATAAAAGTGTTGACACATCGATTTACTTGTGAAAGTTCCCCCAAAGGTTTCAATATCAGATTTGGTTGGGAGAGTAAAAGGAAAAACTGCAATTCAAGCTTTCCAGAAATTTCCCAATTTGCGTACAAAAAAATATTGGGGAAATCATTTTTGGTCGGCTGGTTACTGTGTTGATACCGTAGGTATGAATGCAGAAATGATAAGAAAGTATGTAAAGTTCCAAGGTAATAAATAACCACTGAAATATTGGGAACAATTTGATCTTATTTCAGCAAGGCTCCAGAGGGGTTTTTCTGAGAACGGCCATTTAGGTCGAACTTAAACCACGTTTTATAAGCGTGGTAGTTAATTAACCTTTTTATTGCTTCAAATATATGGGTTAAGATGCAAAGGTATGTTAGATAACTCAAATATTATCCGTTAGAATGAATCTCAATTCTCACATCTAATGAATAACGTTTGATGGTACAATTAATTGCAACCAAACAGTGCTATTGCTGGAGTTTTGAGTGTGTTTTTCGGAAGTGGGTCGGGTGGGTTATCTAGTAACCTATTGAAATTAAATATTAAAAATAATTAAAATTTATGAATATGTATTCTAATGTCATTCATTTCCGTATTCTTGTTTTGTGTGTCGTATTTTCTTGTTGCTACGCTGATTTCTGTTTTGCACAAAAAGCACCTAGGATAATTGGTGGGCATCCTGCAAATTCAAGTCAGTGGCCTTGGATGGCTGGTTTAGCATATAAAGGCGATACAGTATTTTGCGGTTCTAGTTTAATTGCTAAAGACTGGGTTTTAACGGCTGCACATTGTGTTTTCAATGAAGATCCGTCAAGTATTGACGTTATCATTAATCGAGCTAATCAAAATAGTACCGAGGGGGAGCAGTTAACTATTGACAAAATCATCGTGCATCCTTTATATGATCCTTTTACAGAGGATCATGATTTGGCATTGATTAAATTAAATACACCCTCTCAATATGCTCCCATTAAATTTTTAGAACCCTATTCATTTCAAGATTCTGCAGGAAAACAGGCTTTAGCTCTGGGGTGGGGCAATATGTCTGAATCGGAAGAGGTTTATCCTGATGAGTTGCAACAAGTTGAATTATCGATTATTGATAACTTAAGCTGTTCATTGGTTATGTATGGTGTTACTGAAAACATGTTATGCGCAGGAGATGACATAAATAAAAAAGATACTTGCCAAGGTGATAGTGGCGGTCCACTGATTGTATTTGATACTGAAAGTAATTCTTGGCGTTTGGCAGCTATTACTAGCTGGGGGTATGCTTGTGCACAATTATACGAATATGGTGTCTATACTCGAATACAGCGTTATGCTCAGTTTATCTCCAGCGTTATTTGCTCAGACATAGAGACGCCTGATCCAGTTTCTCTCGAAATCAATGTTGATGGTAGTTTGGTTACTGCTCTCTGGAGTGCAGATAATAATATATCCGGATATCGCTTAAATTATGCGCCTTATCCACTTGCAGAAGCTATTTATAGTATAGATATGAATAAATTAACAGAGTTCTCTATTGAGCTTCCCGCCAACAGTGCTTTTTATGTTGCTATTACCAGTTATAAGGGTAATTGTTTAAGCGGTTATTCAAATATAGAGCATTTCATTGTTGAATAGTGACCAATAGAAACTAGCGAGCGTTACAACAATTAAGCATAATGACTGCACTGTTTTGAAATGGCAACACGCCCTAATACTTTTTATCAGTAAAAAAACGGGAAGGCGAAAATAATATTTCGCCTATGGCAGTGACACGAACAATGGAGTTTTTTAAACAATGACATTGCTCTCATCTACTTAAATATCCCTAACTCAGGAAAACTGATGTCAACTAATTTATTGAAGGTAATTACACTATATTTTTGTCTTTTTTTTCTCTATTCAACGGAGGCGTTTAGTAGGGATACTGCAAATTATGGATTGGAAACTGTATTTACAGTAGACGATATTATAAATGACCCTGATGGAGTATTTGATTTTATTGAGGATAAAATAAATTATCTTTCAAGTGATATTAAATATCTTTCAAACCCTAAAAATGCTTGTATTATCCCTAGTTGTCGAACACACCTTGAACACGCAGAGTATCTGCAAGTGCTTGCTTCAAAAGCAATTTATAGTTTTTACATTTTACGCGATGAAGAAGATTTTAGTTCATTGCAACTGGCAACCTCAGGCTTTATTTTTAAAAAGAAGTTAAGCGATGAATATCTTACATTAATTAGTAAACTTGATTATGCACTTATTAATGTAATGAATTATCTCCCATTGAAATGGGATTATTTTGAATTAAGTAAAGTATTTGGTAACTACTCAGTGTAATTGAAAAACATATACCATTGATTTTAAATAGAAATTAATGTATCTCACTACTTATTAGTAAGATTTTTACCAATTTTCAAGCTAAAAATAGATGAAAATGGACTTTTTAAAATCGTATACATTTGATTTTAAAGTTAAAAAATACGCTGAGTAGTTACAGTATTTGATGATAGCGGAAGTTCTATAAATGAATTTTATGTACAAACTGAAAGTCAATTACTATCTACCAACACAGAATGTAGGAATGCAAGTACCTGTTATTATGCCTACTCAGTGGCCTATAATATTATGCACTCGATTGATTATTATGAGAGATCACTCTTTAGTAGTGTTGAGGGTTGGGTTGATCAAAACAAAGACTATACCGATGAACAAAGGAAAGCTCATTACGGTCATGTTATTACCCTACTAGGTGCTGCTAAACAGGTGGAGTTGATGAAATCACCTAAAGTTGCCGCGGGTTATGACGAATATATAGAACTCATTAATCAAGCTCAAACAGCTAATATGGAAATGATTGATTATTTGGGAAATAATGAGCATACAAATAATATTTTAGACTCTGTTGGCGAAGCAGGAGAGCTATCCTTTCAGTATAGCCAAATGGTGGGAGAAGTTATATTCGGAATAGGCGTGTTTGGACAGACTATCTCATTGGCCGAAACCATTATTCATTATGGTAATTATTTTGATAAAATTGAAAATACATTAGGAGACTTGATTTATACGGCAGCTCAAGAGACAGAGAAAAGTTATTGCCGTAATTCAATGCCCTGTTTTGGCTCAAAGACAGCTTGGCGTGAATATACAGTTGATGAAAATATATACTATATTCCACAAGAGGTAGATGATCGTTTAAGCTATATTCAAAATCGTATCGATGAGGTTGAAGAGAAATATCGTAACCCCCAACTGATAAAACCAAACACACATAGTGATTACCAGGCTATATTGAACGAGAGTACAGGTACTGCAAGTGTTGATTTAACCGAAGAGACTGTTATTATTAGTCATCCTCCAAAAGTAATACTTGCTAGTGCTGGTAAGTACTTTGAGGTAGGGCATACGATTAGGTTTGACGCATCAGACAGTTATGATTCAGACGGGGATACTCTTCAATATACTTGGAAATTATTTTCACCTTCAGGAAGTAACGCGACATTAACGCCTGTTAATGTAAATCAGCAAGAATTTATTGCGGATATTGCTGGAAGTTATACGGTGGTTCTTCAGGCCAGTGATGGTATTCATTTAACACAAAATAGTCTTTCCGTGTATGTTAAGCCACAAAAAATAACAGAACCTGAGGAAATAATTGAGAGTGAAGCAACTTGCGAAGTGGGTGGTGAGCAGCCAGAATTAATAGAAGGACAATTGACCTGTGGGCTTTCCGGGAAAAGCGAAAGTCAGACATATTTTGATTTTGATTTGCCTGGAAATGTCGAAAAATTAACTGTCTGGCTAAGTGGAAAGTCTAAGCAAACGGCAAAAGCAGCAGATATACATATTAGTTATGGTGTGAAACCAGAGGTTATTTGGGGCGCGGACAAAATTGGGCAAAGAAGGGTCTTTATCACTGCTGATAACAGTTCTGCAACAGATAAAATAAATGAAACGATAGAAATAATTAGCCCAAAAGCAGGGAAATACTGGTTACTATTATTTGCTTTTATGGAAGACTTTAGTAATGTCAGTTTATTTTATCAACTTACACTAGGCGTGCTCGACAGTGACAAGGATGGAGTACTCGATAGTCAAGATCAGTATCCTAATGACCCTCTGGAGTGGGCAGATACTGATGGGGACGGTGTAGCAGACAACCAAGATTCCTTTCCAAATGATGCGGCGGCAAGTACTGATACTGATCAAGACGGCTATCCTGATAGTTGGAATGCTGGCTATACCTCAGATAATTCAGAAACCGGTCTTATTCAAGATGAAGTACCTAATGATGCAACGCAATCACTTAGTGACAATGGGCTGATTCCATTCTTCAAAGATAAGGCAGGATTTTCGCTTACTGCAAATACACTTTATTTACCCAATGTTAAAGTTAATGGTCAAGGTAGTTATGAAGCTTATTTTAAATATGATGGTGCATCACTCACGCTCATTAAAATAAATCCAATCGAATCCACTAATAACTCAGTGGCTGAATTTGACCCTTCTTCTGGACTATTGACAATATCTAGTATTGAATTGCTCGATTCATTAAGCTTGAATGGGCAGGTAAAAGCAATATTGAAATATGTTAATGATAGCAATCCAATTCGGTTTGATGTTGTTGAGTTGGGTGGTGCTGGAGAGCAAGCTGTTATTGATCCTCTTCTTGCTGCCGAGGATAAAAAAATTACTCTAGTTGCTGCTTGGGAATATACGGGTAAATATGATTATTGTGATAGTTATGCTAAGGGAGTGCTTGATATAAGAGTGTCTACAATTCAGTGGTTGGGTCAGGAGTGGCATCATGATTGCCGAGTTACTAACGGTATTTTTGATGGCATTTTCCCAGCTGAATTTGGAAGTCCTTTAGCTGAACGGGAGTTCGAAACTCTAATCCAAGGTTTTTATGATGCATTTTTTGGTGTAAGCGCTTTTGAGATTAAGGTTTTACATTTTGAATTAACAGAAATTATTTTTACGGTGAATGATTCTAGGGATGGAAGTGTTGAAATTGTAACCTTAAATCGTTAGTTTGTTTCGTATGATGCGGGTAGCTAGTGCTCTGTCTTCGCTGTCGGTTCTGGGGTAGTTGATACTCGATGTTCAATTTTTTGTAACTAATTGATTTAATTTAATATTTTTTTGGTTAGACTAAGTTTATTTCCCTTAGTAATCAATATTTTACAAAAATATAATAAAGCCGGTTATTTCTTAGCCCAGTTATAGCTGGAGGAAATAGGGTGTCAGGTCTTGCTTTTTGCTGCGTAAATGAAAGGTAAAAGGCAAGACCTGATACCTTTTCTTTTTGTTTGTTACTAATCGTCTAAAAAAACGAAGTCATCAACTCCTTAGCAGAAAGCTCGCCTTCTTTAATAACAGGGATAGGGCCGTAGGATGTACCAACTGTTCCAATAAATTGGTATTTAATGCCACCTTGAAAAAGTGCGCTCTTGGCAATACTCATGAAGTCTGTGGTATCCAGCTGAATTGGAATAGTAATCGTTTGAGTCTCCTGTGCTCTCAGGGTATTACTTGGGTTAGTGGTAGCAATATGCCCGACAGGGACTTGATTCAGCTTAATATCACCATTAAGCGTCGTCACAGGAATATCAAACAGGTTAGGGTTGTAAATGTCCACATCAAAACTAGCCTGTTTATCACTCGCAGAAAATGAATTGAGCTGAACGTCTTTTAATTGCGGTGTCTGAACAAAACTTTTAACCAAGCTAGAGCTACAGCCGGATAAAGTAAGTAGCATTAAAGAGAGTGCGAAAATATTTTTCATGACAATATCCAAAAATTAGACAATTAAACAGCAAGCCCTGACCGTGGGACTTTAGACCAGAGATCGACCAGAGGACTTTTAGGCAAAAAAAAGCCCTGAAAGAGATAAACTCTATCAGGGCCTTATTTATTTGGTCTTTAGCATGGTGCCCAGGGGCACAATCGAATTGAGCTAATAACCATTTGAATTCCTTGATGAAAATTAAATATATACGAAGTGATACTGTAAATAATACTGTTTTTTTAAAATAAATGTATTACATCGTAATTGAGCGACTCAAAAGTAGAATCTAAGGTACTTTTATCATAAATTTTCCGAAAAGAAAAATATTTTTATATTTTTCTTGCTTTATCTATTAACGCTCGAAAGATTGCAATGTATTATGGTTTTATCAGCTAATAAATAGCTTTTAACTTTTTTTAACCGCTCATTGAGCCATAAAACAGAATTAACCATGAATACACCAACTATTGATTTATCGCAGCGTCTTTTTATTCGCCCCAAAGAAATTCAGCAACTCTATGGAATTAGTAGAAGCACCGTTTATCGCTTGATGGATAAGGAAGACTTCCCTAAGCGAACAAAGTTATCTGCTCGTTGTGTTGGTTGGCCAAAGGCAGTATTAGATGAGTATTTTAATTTAGCAGCATAAATATAGTCTTTTGTAATCACCAGCTATTTTCAGCTGGTGAACGCTTTTTATAAGCAAATGAAGTCCTCCAAAGAATTTTCTATTCTTTTTTTCCATCATTAATAAACTCAAACAACTCTTCTATTCTGCAATCAAAATAGTCACATAATGTATCAATAGTGTCTTTTTCAATGCGCGTATATGTTTCATGATACAAGCGCGTAATAGTTCCTCTATTGATCTTTGTGTCTTTTGAAACATCACTTATTTTTAGCCTCTTTTCGCCCATCAAGCGCGATAAATGACACTTTAGCATCTCTAACTCCTTTAAATGATCTACTAAAGACTATAAAAGTGCATGAAAGTCTTGCAATAGATTAAAATATGATTATAATGGCTTCCTGTAGATCAAATTAAGTATTTTTGATCTCAATATATTTTACTACAAATCATAAAAGGAAAGCCGAAAAGATGTATTTAATTTATTTTGCAGTTATCAGACTAAGTTTAAATTTTTATAAAGTGATAGGTACAGCTTCATTACTTATTAATAATATGAATTTGAGTAAACAGTTGTATTCGTTCAGTTGCGTAAGCATGAATATTATTTCGATGATTAAGGGTGTTCTAACTATTATTGATGGAGGTGTGTAATGAGATTACACAAAATTTACTGCCCAGAAAACAAAAAAACCACTCCGGTGCCTAAATCTTTAACAAGTAAAGAAGAACCTAAAGATACTTTAGTTTGTCACTTAGAGTCTATTTCAACTGTACAAGTAGCGAATGGTAGTACAACTCTATTAACAGTGAAAACAGTTAAAGACGAATTATTTACCCTAGAAAAAAATAAAGAAGGTGTTTTACAGCATCAAGTTGGCAGCATTTTATTTGTTGAGTACACGACTATTAAGACTGATGGTGATGAAAGCAAACTAAGCATTAATAGTGTGCAAACTATTCCTTCATTTTATGATTTAAGTTATTTGACTCAGCTATTTAATGAAGCAGAAGAGATAACCGACTTAATCCGCTTATTACAATTTATTGATCGTTTACATGACGTGCGTATAAAACAGTTATTAATTGAGTTGTTTCAAGATCCTAAAATAGCAATTCCGTTTATTACTATGCCCGCTAGTCATAAACATCATCATAGCTATCCAGGAGGATTGTTGTCACATAGTATTGAATGTGCTGAGTGGGTAGAAAATACAGCTTACTCTGCATTAGAAACATGTGAAGCTGAACTAACCATAGTGACTGCATTGCTGCATGATCTAGGAAAAATAGAAACCATAGCTACAAATAATAGTCGTCAGCTAGTGCCACATGAAACGCTGTCGTTATTACTAGTAGAACCATCAATATTAAAAATGCAAAAAAAGTGGCAGCAGGGTGCTGATACTTTGAGAGCAATGTTAAGTTTTTCCATAAGTAGTGAAAAATTCCCCAATTTTCCTGGGTGTCTTTTAGTGAAGATGGCAGATCAATTTAGTACCTCTGTTTCTGCTAGAAAAATAGCTTTTGAAGATGTACCTAATTACTTTTATTTTAGTAAATTACAGACTTCAACAAGCACACAATTTTTTAATCGATTAACTGTACATTAGTTCTGAGTAAAGTGAGATACCAAATATTTGAAATATTTTTAATAAGGAATTAACATGAAATTACGAACAACTATTAATCCTGTCATTTTTAATGCGCAAAGTATTCAAGAGGATTTATTAACCTATTTTTCGTGGACAGAGAGATGGAAAATACAAGTGTCTAGTGGGCTACAAATACCTTTAGGCAACTTGTTAGTTGATATTCAGGACATTTTAGGCAGTGAACTGAATATAAGTTTTTTTAGAATCGTTGAAGAGCAGGTGCTCGATGAATTATTTGTTAGAAAATTACGAGTTTTTATTGAATCGAACGATGCAAATATAGCAAAAAATACAGCGATTACATATGCGATCAATAAAGCAGAAGTTGCATCAGAAGAGATATGTTACCGATGTGGTAATAGCTTTCATCATGATACACATGTTGATAAAGGTTATTTAGCGCACTATGCTTCAATGCATAACATTGAAAAATATAGTATGCAGTTCATGAAAATATGTCTGTACTGTCTTAAGAGAACTTTTGAAGAGTATGATCCTGAAGCTTCGGATGATGATAGCGCATCGATAGAAAAGCTTAAAGATGCAGAGACACTACTACAAAATGAAATAGAAATACCTGAAATCAATATTGATACTGTTACTGAAGAAGAACAAGAAAAAGATAATGAAAAAACAGATCAAGAAGATCTGAATGACAAAAAAAGTAAACTTGGAGGTGATCAAAACATTATTTTATATGATAGAAAAGTGCTGAAAAAATTAGAAAAAAACTATGAAGGTGCATCACGAGAACAAGTTTTACGTATTAAAAATTTAATTAAGCGGCTTAAAGAAAGTAGTGCTGAAAAGTCACTTGCTTTAATCCCTCAGGATTGGAAAAAACATTGTGATGAACTACAGCATAAATTTCCTAACTTTAACGAAGTAACGCAGTTTATTCGACACCAGTTTGCACTATCAAATGTGAGTGATCAGAAATTACGCTTTCCACCATTTCTATTAATAGGGGATGCAGGAATAGGAAAAACAGAGTATATGCTTACAGTAGCTAATTTATGCCATACAAAACTAGAAGTGATTGACATATCAAGTGCTCAAAGCGGGGCAGCCTTGTCAGGGTCGGAAAGTTTCTGGGGGAATACACAGACAGGGCTAATATTTAATACATTGATGTTTAGCGATATGGCAAACCCAATTTTCATGCTCGACGAAATAGATAAAACAAGTGAAAGCGCATCTTATCAACCTTTAGCTGCGCTACATGGCTTATTAGAAGAAAGACAAGCAAAACAGTTTAAGGATTTATCGGTACCTGAACTTTTAATTGATGCGTCACATATTATTTGGATTGCAACAGCAAACTCTGTAGAGAGCATAGAGAAACCAATACTTGATAGATTTTTAGTTTTTCATGTTGAAACACCGACGGCGAAACAAATGAGAAACATCGTGAGCAATCAATATGACCGATACCTTGATCAATCAGCAGCAGGGCAGTTTTTTGAGAAAGAAATAAAAAGTGATGTGATTGATGAGTTATGTAAACATCATCCTCGTAGCGTTAAAAAAAGATTAAGTTTAGCATTTGGTTTTGCTGCTAATGAGCAAAGGAATTATTTAACCGTAGGTGATATACAAAATAATAAATTGAATGAAGAAAGAAAAAAGAGAGGTGTTGGTTTTATGTGTGTCGATATTTAATTTTTTGAAAAAATAATAGACTAAAAAATTATCTTAAAACCTAGAAATGATGTTAGATAAAATCTCGTAGTCTAAAACTACTCAACAATTTATGATTTTATAAATTATAACCATAGGATAGCAGAGTAGCTTTAGAGCAGAATAAATCTTATGCTGTATCGAAACCTTTACGGAGCAATCCTTAGTGCACGCTGAATCAATGAAGGCGAAACCTCTAAGTCAATTTCAGTTTTTAAAATTTCAGCGATTTGTTTAATTTTATACCCTTTTTCTAATAAAATATTAATTTGATCTGCATGTTCCTTAATCAAGGAGGTGGCAGAATGCTCTATTTCAGGTGTTTGTGATTCTAGCTTTGTTAACGCACCAGCAAAGCCGCTAACGATAGTTGGCGTAATTTTCTTACGGCCAATGTTTTGAGTTTGTTCTGTTGTCATGATTAATCTCAATTGTAGTTAAAAAAATAACAAATAAATTTTCTCAGTTTATTGTGAATAAGGTAGAGGTTATTTACTTTGTTAAAACTATTAAACCATGAAAATAAATAACGCTTAATAGTGAAATCCAGTTTTTTTTAAAAAAATTAAAAACTATTTTATGTTTGTTAAACAAAAGCTTATCTAATGCTTAACATTAAGTAAACATTATTTTCAGATGTTAAATGAATGCTTAACATTAGCTTAACAATTGATAAGCAAAGGTCAGGCCTGAATAAAAAATCAGCTGTTTTTTTGACTCATAAATGCGCCACTTAAGAAAAAAAATAACATGAAAAATTTAATATAAGAATGTCTACAAAGTTAGTAAATACAGGTAATACTTCAAATATTACTAATAGCTCGACTCAGAAATCAGGACATTTAGATTCTCTAACTATTAAGTAACTAAAGGAATAGCGCTAAATTAGTTAGTAGAAATATAACTCCACAATTTGTGGAATTATATAGACATCAGCGTGCTTCGATGATGTCGCAAGCGATAGCTTGCAACTAATTTTAAAGAGAAGCTTTTAGGAGAATTAAATGGTCGAGCCTCAAATTATTAACGAAAAGTATTACGTTCAAATTTTAAAAGAAGCAGAACAAATAATAGAAGGTGTTTCTGAAAATATTCAAGAAGCAACACTAGATCAATATAAACAAGTGGTTAAGCGACTGGTATTACTAGGTAAAACACCGATTCAAAATGCAAAAAGCAAAGGAAGCTATTATGCTTATCGTGCTGCATGGATTGGATATCACTCAAATTTCATTAGAGAAAAACTTATAGTGCTAGGTTCTATAAAGATTAATGACACTGACAGGTGGATTACTGAGGTAAAAGGTTTGCAACACTTTATTGATCAGTTAAAACTCTGTAAGCCGGATCCTTACCGAAAACAACGGCAATTAGCCATTGAATACGATCAAGCTGTGGAAGCAGGTCTAACGCCGAATTTTGAATACTCAAATGAGTGGCGGAAAAAGGAAAAACAAGGCAAAATTGAAAAAACAAAAAATTCTAAAAAAGAATTAACAAGAAAATTACCTATCGGATGGCGAGATAAATTTTTTCAAGCAGCTCTTGATAAATACTCAAAACATACGTTAGCAATTGCCGTAATGATGTGTACTGGGTGTAGGCCTAAAGAGTTGGCTAATGGTATTAATTTACAACTCAATGAAAAAACTGGTGAGATAAAATTTCTAATTACAAGTGCGAAACGCAAAAATGAAACTGTTGAAATTCGTCAATTTACTTTAAAAAATGACAGTATGGCTTTTCGCTACCTTGTCTCTCAATTAAATTTTAATCAGAAAAACATACTACTTCGTGATATTAAGTTTAAAGCAGTATCTACAGAAATTACTCGGCTAAGTATGGAATCTTTAAATCTTAAAAAAGAGCAGGTTTCACCGTACTGTTTTCGACATGCATTTTCAGGAGATTTGCATGCAGTCGGGGGAAGTAGAGTTGAAATTGCGCAGTGCTTAGGACACGCTACAGATAAAACACAAGCTTACTATAGTCACTCAATTAAACACTCGAGTAGTGGCTTTAAAATATCGAATGTTGATTCTACAGAGGCTGTTAAAGAACTAACAAGCGATAAAATAGAGAAGCTGTTGATGCAAAAAAGTTTACGTGATGAAAATGATTCTAAGATGAGGTAAGTGTATGAATTAAGGTGTCTAGAAAATTTTAGCGCTGCTTTTCTTATATAGTAAAAACTGATTATTAATCAGCCCCTAGCGCCTTAAAAACAGCATCAACAGGATCTGAATAAAATCCTGTTTGAAATTTAGCAAACAACTCACCTCTAACAGTGGGAATATCGCTAACACTGGCCATGGGTAATAAAATACGTTTAGCACCTGAGTCAAATGCCATTTGCAGTGTCTCGGCAAGATTTTCTACAGGAATGATATTTCCGCCAAGGGTCATACTTCCCAGAATAACCATTTGTCCTTGAACTGGCTTGTTTAGAATATTAGAGCAAAAGGCTATAACACCTGCCATGGTCAATGTTAATGATGGGCCGCTATTATGTAATTCAACTAAGTGGAAGTGATAATCCCAGTCAGCTGTTTTTGCAGAACCGCTGATTCTTGACATATTACCTTTGTAATAATCAAAGCTCACTTTGATCGCTTCTTTAGCTTCTGTACAGCTACCAAACCCAGATAAAGTTAATTTGCCATTACCGGCTGTTGTTTGTGTTTCAATTCTATATAAACCTAAATGCCCTTTGAGACCTTGAGAAATAGTATGTAAAACGCCAGGCTTTAATGCCCCTTCAGGAATTAATTTATCGCCACCTTGCTCAGGCACAGTGACAAAATGTTCTTCCATAGTATCTTGATCGATATAACTGAAATGCACATCATAGAACTCCATACCACCAATTTTCTTTAGCTGTTCTTTAATGCGCCTGCGAGTCTCCAATGCATATTCTAAGCATTCTTTAACGCCTTCTTTATCGTAATCCCCAGCAGGAAAGAGTAATTTTAGAAAACCAGAAACAGTCCTTCTTACAGCAATGGTGTCACGCTGATTTAGATTATTACCCAGCTTGTAATATTTATCTATTGCATCAGCAAAATTACGTTTACGCATTTCACGCATATACTCAGCCAGGTAATCAACGATCAAACCGTACTGATTAGTAAAAAATTCAGGTCGCATTTTTGGTACTTCCCAGCCAGGAATATAAGCATGGAAACGATCAAAAAAAGCAGAATCAATCATCACCTCAGGAAAGGGTGTTAATAAATGGCTGGTTTTAACCAGAGTATCAACCGATTGATTAATATTACCGACAAATACCATACTGGCAGAAGCCGTTACGGCATCACGGCCTCTAGCAAAAGAACCTGAAGCCATAAAATCCTTCATGATTTGGATACCATCTTTGTCTTTGAAGGAAATGCCCGCCACTTCATCAAAAGCCACGACATCCCATAAGCCAACCAACCCCATAGTTTGTCGGCTTAGGTTATAAAATAAATTAGCAACAGTCGTTTGTCCGCCAGAAATTAAAATAGAATTAGGGCTGACTTCCTTATAAATATGACTTTTACCTGTCCCTCTTGGTCCAAGCTCACAAACATTGTAATTATTTTCCACAAAAGGAATCAGACGAGCCAATAAATGCCACTTTGCTCGCTTATCGAGTAGGTCAGGTTCCATGCCAGTAGACCTTAGGAGTACATCTCTCCACTGTAATGTATCAAAGGCTTTTCGCCCCTCAAATAAAGCCTCCATATCCATGTTAGGCATTTGAATAGGTTTCAATTCGGTGATCTGAAAAGGGGAGCCTTGCTGCCCCTCTTCAAAATAATACTGCATGCTAATAATGCACCAAATTCCACCGGCTAAGAGCTTCTCAAAGTCTTTTACAGAGCGATCAGATATTTCAACACCTTTGACGCCTAAATTAGATAAAACAGCCTCATAAATATCTCTACGCTCATTTAACTTAACAGTGACTTTATCAATAACTTTATAACTGCCACGTTCACGGATTTTCGACTTAATTTTTTCAGCTTCATCAGGGCGAACATAATTCTCAGCTAAAACTTTTTTGACGGTCTCTAAGCCTTCACTGATGATAACTTCATCATCAGAAGCACAATACATACCGAGAAGGTATTCAAGTACATATACGGGAACATTAGCCCCCTCTTTAATGAGCTTTGTTAAGTCTTTTCTAACGACACGGCCAGCAAAGTGTTGATTAAGTAATTGGTTAATAGAGTCAGTCATAAGTATGTTTAAAAGTCGTTTGAAAAGGCTAAATCAATAATAACCTCAATACGCTGTTCTTCAACACCTGTTTCAGTATTGCGTAAAATTAAATGGTACTGTTTTTTATTATCATAGACTTTACCCTGTAATGATAGGCTAACCCACTGGCTACGGTCGTTCATATCAGTTGATTGACTGTCAAATGTAACCGTTTCAATACTGGAGATAATACTATCAGCGTCATAGATGGCAACTTGCAAAGTAACTGCTTTAACTCGATCACTGACTGATTCCGTTTGAATTAATTGAAATCGGTGGCGATTGGTTGTAATTTTAGGTTGAGACCCTAATACATGAACAGGCACTGTTTTAATCTTGGTCTTTTCTGCTGACTTTCCTTTAAGCTGCTGTACCTTTAAAAGAGGGACAATAAATTCTTGGGGCATTGCTCCGCCATGGAAGAATCGTGCTCCACCCACAAAATGAAAGCGATTACAGCCTTTGGGTAGCCAAAATTCCATACCGCCTTTAGCATCAGCTGTTATCTGTGCTGAACCATGCCAAACTTGTTCTTGATCACCCAATTGCTGGCCTAACAAATAGCGTTTTTTGGCTTTCACAGTACCTGATGGTTTCTCGACTAATAAACTTTTATCAGTAAGCTCTGGCTGTTTTTCTTGAAAAATAAATCCATGGTCAGCAGTAACAAAAACATGGGTACCATTCAGGCTATTAATAATAAACCTGACTAAATCTCCCAGTTCAGCAATCGTTTTTCGTACAGCATCAAAAGTATCTGCTTCAGTTGATGCAGTATCACCTATAGCATCAATGACATTATGGTAAATATAAATAACTTGCGAAGTACGGACAAACTCACGGCCTTCATCTTTTTTCATTTTAATAAAATCATCAGCTTTGATTGCACAGCCTTTAGAACTAGATAGTATGTTGCTACGTTGATCTAAAGAGGCGCAAGGTTGCCCATCAATCGAAATTTCGGATTTTTGATTATATTCAAGTTGCTGATGCGGTAATAATGCAGCCATACCTAAGGCTGTATAAGAGGGTAATACACCTAATAAGCTACCCAAGTTTGCCTGAAATCTAAACTTACCATTCAATTGATTAGTTAATTCATTAGCCACCTCATAACGAAAAGCATCACTAATAATTACATAAACTTTTCGATTCCCAGCCTTATCTAATAAGGGTTTAACGGCTGAACTATAAAAATTCTGTTGATTAATTTCTCCAGAAATTTTCCATTTGTCCAACAAGCCAGAACTTAAATGTGTATCCCAAGCTAAAGAGAGGGGCTGCAAGACCTGTTCATTATAAGTGGCTTCAATTTTCCCCCGTAAATCTTTAAGAATATCCCAACCTTCAGCTCGCGCATGATCGGCATATTCAGAAAACAGCCTGTACTGTTGGTCAAAAAGGTAATGATGCTCACAATAAAGCTTATATTGAAGCTCAGGTGTCTTTTGTTGCCAGTCAATGCACTGATTGAGAACACTAAAAAATTCGATAGCAATAGACAGTGCCTGGTAAACATAATGCAGTGCCAAACGAGGAGTATTATGACTAGACAATAAATGTTTTGCACACCAATAACCATCTAAACGCTTACGAATAATAGTTAATAATGCATCAGGCTGAATGAATGCTGAAGTATCTAAAATATGATCTCGTAATAAACGGCAAAGCTGCTTTTCTACATCCAAAAAGCTCATAACCTCAGCAAGTGATGCTTCATCTAAATTATGTAGATAATCTGTTAGTTTTAATAAATCAGCTACCAGCGATGATAATACGTCATAAGAGCCGTTACGACTTGTGCTATCTCGCCATTGCCCTAGAAACACAGAAATAGATGCGCTATATTTTTCGGGTAGAACGAAGTGCTTGAAAGTCGTTGGTAACTCAGACTGTAAATGATAAGAAAAGTCAGTGACGAACAAACGAATTAATAAATTGCGCAAGCTAGGAGACTCTTCAGAGTATCCAAAATGCTCAGTCACTAAATTCCAAAAACTTTCCTGAAGATTATATTTCTCCAGGTCGTCCCAAACTGGCGGATAAATATCCAAATCAGCTTGTTCAGATAAGGGCTGGAATAATGCTAGCAATACATTATTAAATTCTGGCTGATCAGATTTAACAGTCACAGCAATCATTTTTTTACTTAATTCTTTCTCGCTATCATCAGGATGAACCCAGTGTTGTAAATTCCTTAAGCGGCTTTTGTTAGCAAAGAATTTTTGATGATGAACAATGTAGTCGTGTAACTGCTGTTGTTTTAACCCTAGCTCATCAAGGATGATAGAGGCTCGATCTGCTTTAAATGTGTAACTATAATAGCGGCAGTCCAAAAACCAGTCTGTCTCAGGTTCGGGTTGTCGAGTAGGAGAATACAATAAAAAACGCTGATCAGGCTGTTTACGCTCTATGCGAATTTTTATACCTAGAGCAGGTTCTTGATCCATTCGGATAAGAACCACATTATCAAGATCAGGAATACTATCAGTAAATTCAGCATCAGGGTCATGCCAGAAAATAAGCCGGTTATTTTCTTCAAAAAATAGCCGAGACAGGGTTTGTTTGATTTGTGGAATGTCCATATAAATCACATAGTCCTTCTGATGTTTTATTAATTAATCAAAAACTAAGGAAGATTTTCGCGGTAAAACGTTAAAATATCGATTTGATCCGCGCTAATCCTATATAAAATTGAATATTTTTGATAAGACAGCCGTCTAATGCCTACACCATATTTTTCCATTGGCGTGCCCGACTCTGGAAACAGCGTTAAAATATCGACTAAATAATTTTCAAGTTTTTCTAAATAAGAAATAACAAATTCTGGTGACTGAGTTTTCTCAAATAGATAATCGGCCAATTCTTCTAGCCGTTGTACAGCTTTTGGAGAAAAAACAACATGATAATCAGGTTTACTCATATTTTTTACGAACGGATTTAAAAGCATCCTTCATAGATATGGTATTGCCTGCATCAATTTGTTTAGTGGCATCTTGAATATCTTTTTTAATGCGACTATCTTGGATAAACCGAGAAAACTCTTGTTCTATTAGCTGCTGGTTATTACCAAAGGATTGGTGAATCAGTGACTCAAGTTGTGGGTCTGTAATTGATATATTAATCATAGGAGCCTCCAGTAATTGATGTTTTGGCTTAGTATCATACGCTATAAAGTAAAGGCTTCATTCAAAGAAATAACGGTAGTGGCATCTAAGTATATTATTAATACTTGCTATAGATTTTATCAGAACTGATCAACTTTCCACTGATCAGTTTTACCTGCCACACCATGAAATTTTGCATAACTAGGGCCTTGCTCTGGTAATTCAGAACAAGCTCCACCAAGAGCAACAGCTAATTGAGGATATTCTTCTTCAAAATATTCATAATTATCAATTACCCAGTCAGGGACTAAAGTAGCCATTTGACGGTTGAATGAATAATCATTAAATTTAACTTGCCCATCACCTAATCCTTGAATCATAGGTAAGGTTGCACCGCCACCGGTTAATACAACCTTGATAGAATGGTGTTGAAAAAAGTCCAGATAACTACTATCAACAGACTGCATGATTTTCTCAAAAGTAGATTCTAATAAAGATTCAAATTTTTTAACCTGCGCTCTATTTAAGAAAGCTTTAAGATCAATGGTACCCTCAGAATCATCAGCCAATGTGTAATGCAAAGTCCCCGATTCAAACAGTGTTTCTTTATAGCCACGAATATAGCGTTGCAGATTACTATTGATTAAATCATAGTGTGAAGACTTATTATCAATATGGCTGTTTTCCAAAATTGCAATTCGTAATGCATTATCAATAGCATCACCAGCTTGGCGTACACCTTTAACGGTATCAGGAATCAAAAAGGCTTTAAATACCTCTTTATCAGCATCCTGATTGACTAAAAACAGAGCGAAATCTGTCGTACCGGCACCTACATCAACAATCATCACTAACTCTCTGGCTGCGCCTTCATCACGTTGAATTCGGCTACTGGCCGCTGCGATAGGCTCTAACACAGAATCACCGATTAAATAATCAGGCAGTTTATCCAATTTTAGTAATTGTTGGTATGCATCGCTAATCTCACTTAACTTAATACCCGCATGCCATTCGCCATGAAAGGTATCGGCAAGAATTTGAGCGCGTGATAATAATAGCTGTAGTTGCTGCTTTACCCAGCGAGAATGATTCTCCTCAAAAACAGGTAAAGCATAACGCCGTTTTACATAGCGAGAAACGTGATGTTGATCTTCCAGTGCAGAGCAAGCCAAATCGGTCAGGTAGGCTAAATAAATAGTAATTAGGCAACCTTTAGTAATTTTTAACTCGGTAGGATTAAATTTATCTTCGACTAATTGATTATCTAAAGAACTATCCGTATTGCCCAAGGTGATTTCTTGTTTTAATGAATCAAAGCGTAAGGTTTCAGCAATATTAGCAATCATGCTTTGTTTGATAGAATCTTGCCCAAAATGAACCGTACCGGAATCAGAAATAAAGATAGAAGAGACAACAGGGTAGGCAATACCATCTTGTTTAGCTTGCTCACCTAGCTTTAATTCCAGAAACTCATCTTCAAATCCTCTGGATGCAGCTGCTTTAGACATAGCCGTACCAAAATCAAGACATAAAGTAATATCAGGATTTTGTGGTTCATTAAAATCTAAAGACCGTGTATTTAAAGTAATCGCTTGATTAGCAGATTCATCATCGGTTTCTTCCGTTGGTATCTTTTCTTCAGATTGGTTTGGAGCTTGTTTAAGAACTTCCACCTCAACTGGTCCAGGAATAATTTCAGGTGTTACTTCTGGGGGAACTGAGGAAGGGGGGACAACATGTTCAACAGAAAGTTCTGTCAATATCGTTTGTAATGCATCCATTTCTAACGCAGAAATTGAACCTTCTAACTTCCAACGTTTAGCATCACCTTCCTGTTCCATTCTACCGATAAGGTTTTCCAGTAGAAATTTTGCATTACCTAAATCCATGTATGACTCCTGTTATAAATTAATACCCTTAATCCAACGCTTCAACCTGAGCTTGAAGCACTGTACTGACATTGTTACGAATAACTCTTTCAACTAGAGGTGTAATGATCTTTACTTTTCTTACACCTAAACTATTGCCATTAATTAACTGATGCTCTAACGGTGAATATTCAACCACATCACCACTATTCCCGCGTGTTTGTAGCCCTCGTTTTGCAGCTAAACTCTTAACATTATTTAATACCGACCGGCCTCTAACAAACAGTGTCTGGGTTTGTGACTCCAATGCAGGGTCAAACATTTCTACTGACGAAGTGAGGTTGTGTTCGGTATTACTGACAATTTGTTCAAAACGTAACGCATCTAATAATAATAGAGCAATAGACTGATCCGCATTTAATAAATTACTCTCATCAGTTTGCTTATTATTGTTTTGCCCCGTATTGGTACCCGCTGACATCAGCCATGTTTTAACCTCAGAAGGGATAGATTCACTACTATTAGCAATTTTTTTAAATAATGACTTGGCTTTATCGCGTGATGGATAAGTAAGCTTTAGAACATTCAGTAAATCAGCATCAGTAATGCCTTGTTTAGCCAGAATTAAAACAGCCTCAGAAAGATCAGACTGAATCACAGCAATGTTTTGAGATTTACTTAAAAAAATTAACCAATCAGTTTTACCCAACCAAGATTTTAAATGACTTAATGCTGAATAAGTTAGTGCATCAGTAGCTAAGGAGAAGCGCACTTGGACTAAAGAATGAATAAAAGCGATCACTTCTTCAGCAAAAGAAAACTGGATTTTATTGTCTTTTATTCCTGATGTACCACGGGTAGCGGTAATCAATAACTGTTTAAAAGACTCACCGGATTGTTCATGACTTGTTATATCCGCCGTAGCAATCGCTTGTCTGAGTGTTTTAAATGCCAGGGTATAACGTTTAATAATTTGATCAGCAGATAAATCACTGGATTGAGCTTTAAAGTGCTCAATGCTACAAACACAAAGAGATAAAATATCATTTAAATCATTAGAACGACTGACTAAATCAGTCACTACAGAGCTGCGAGTTTTTTCACCTTTTTCTTCTAAAAACAGTTCTGATGCTAAATAGCCAGAAAGCCAATCTACCGGCTTAATGTACTCAAAAGATTTAGCAACATATAAGCGATCATCTGCTTCATCTAAGATTTGTAAAGAAGGAATAGGCGTTTCAAATACAGGTTGTAAGCGCTCAAAAAAAGGTGCTCTAAGTGCTTTAATAAAGAATGCAATACGGGTTATCGCACCTATAGCTAATAATTTTTGAACAGCATCATTATCTTCAGACGCAATAACAAATATCTCATCAATTTCTTTTTTAAAGCTGTCTTCTTTAACCGCTTGAAAGAGAGATTTATCTGTCATCATCTGGGTGATAACTTCGTTACGTTGTTTCATTGAGTTCATGAGATTAATGACGTAATTTTGATCATGAGTTGATAATATAATTATTTAGCCAGTTATCGGCTTCTTGAATAGCATTGTTAATAGCGGTTTTAAATTCATGATATGTTTTTTCAGATATATTTTCAGCTGAATGAGCAATGGAATTACGGCGCTTACGAAATCTTTCATTTGGATTTAGTACCTTGAAAACATTGGGAGCATCATCTTTACTTAATATATGTTGTAGTAGTGTTTCTGAAGGTATTGTATTTAGCTTTTCTTTCGGAATATCAAATGTTCGCTGTGTAATTGGTTTAGGTTTCTTTTGGTTTTTATTCTGTATATAACCAAGCCATTCTTGTAATTCTTTTTTTAATGCTATCTGCATGCAAATAGGGCCTAATCGTTTAACAAAATCTTCTAGAATTGCCCAATAAGCAATGTAAGCCATTTGGTAATTGTTGTTGTTTTCATAGTCAGTGGCTGAAATAATTTGTTTGTCTCTCAGTTCAATAAACTTAGTATGTATTTGGGGTATTTGAGTTGTAATCATTTATTTTTTACCTGTAACCGCTTTCACTTCAGCCAATAACGGGCCAAACTTGCCATAATTCACTTTTACGCCATCATCTAAATCGAGTTTTATTTTTAGATCAGCATAATGGCGCAGTTGTTCATCGAAGGCTAATAATTCGGTGTGTTGTTTGGATAAAAGATCGCGTTCTTTTTGCGCTTTTTTAGCGGAAGCTGTAGAGCTGGCAGCGGCTATATCGCCTTCCAGTTTATCTATTTGATTATTGATGCGGCTTTGCAGTGGCACCACATATTCCATGCGCATTCGGGATAGCGTGCTTTCGTTGTAGCGGTGTAGGTATACCAAACATTCAAAAGCTTTTTGTTTGCCTGAGCTGAATAGCCAATAGATAGGACGTTTTTTATAGGTTTTTAGGTGGTCTTTAAAAAAACTACTGCTGAAATAACGGCGAATGGTATCAACTGAACTTTCACAGGCTTTAGGTTTTAGATTGTCAGCGATAAAATGCAGGTTTTCGTTTAATGATTCATCAGACCAGGCGACTTTTACAAATTCTACTAGGCGATTAGTGGCATCATCAGGAAACCATTCACGATCTGTGAGCGGAATAATGCCATCGTCATCAGCTATGAAGGGGTTTTCAGAGTATTTATCCTGAGTTTCGGAATCAGAGGAAGGGGCATTGTAGATTTTATCAAAGTCAATGTTTTCGCTATGGGCATAAATAAGCCCAGGTTTATCCAAGCGATAACGTCCCATCATGCAGCCCAGTGCATAGGAAATTAACTCTTTAATAGTGTCTTCACGGAAACGGGTTTCTAGCTCTTCGTCTGATAATTTAGTGCCGTAGCGGTATTTTGGGTTGATGGTTAGAGTAATTTGTTCCAGCAGTACATCAGGAGTGAGTTCGTCTTGTAAGCCGTAAGCATCGATAAACAAGCGATTGTTTTCTTGCTCTAGGCGTTGCATTTCGGTGATGGTTTGTTGGTTGTATTGTTGCCAATTTTGGTAGATTGTTGAAAGATTATTTTCACCACGAAGGACACGAAGATCACGAAGGGTAGAGCTTTTAAAGTTTTCTTCTTCGTGATCTTCGTGTCCTTCGTGGTTAATTAAAGGGTTGTTTTGGAAATCCCATGAGATTTCGTAATTGTTCCAATCGATTTTAGCTAATTCAATTGCTGACTTAACAATATTGACAAGGTTTTTATTTTTAAAAATAACTTTATTTACTGGTATTTTATTGAAATCATCTAGTTGAAAACTTAACGTTGGGTTCAGTAACCCTGTTATTTTCTCAACAAATTTAGAATTCATTAAACCTAAGATATGAATGTGTAATCCATCATCATAAAAAGCTGATGGTGCTTTTGCATCAAATAAATTATTTTTAGAGGCAAGTCGAAAGGATGACTTTGATGATGTAATATCAGACCAAGTAATACCTTCTCTAAAAAAATAATTTCTATTTTCGGTTCTACCTCTAGTTAAATTATTCCCGCTTCCATTCCAGCGCAATACATATTCATTATTTCCATACCATTTGTGATAACTTCCACCTTTGCTATAAGGAATCCATGTTGCAACACTTTTAGCATCTTCGTAGCACCCAAAATCCCATGAAATAGAACTTTTACTTATTTCAAACCAAAGCCTTAAAAAGTAGTTATTATCACCAGTAATAATTCCTTGAAAAGAATGGCTAAAAATTTTCATTTTTTCATGTTCAACAAAGCATTCAACAGTTCGATTACCTGCCCAATATGCAATCGGACTGCCTGATATTTTTTTAAAATCATCTTGTTGTATTGCACTATAAGCTTGCTCTTTATTCAACAAGGTTTGCTGTTTTTGCTCTTCATTACCGCCAATCAAACGAAAAAAAGTCGGTTTATAATCTGAAATGTGATTTTTCGTTAAAATAAACGCGGTGGTTTGTACTACTTCCCCTGATATTTGCCCAAATGCCCGCGCACCTAAATGCGCCATTGTGATAATGGTGTTTTTCTCTAATAGCTTTATTCGTAAGGCTTCATAACTGGATAAAAACATCCAGCTTTGCATATTGACCTGAGCGTTATAACCACTCGGCTGTAGTAAATCAAAAGCCCGCTCCATAAACATGGCAAACAAATCCGACTTACTATCAGGAAATTGTTTTTTAGCAAAGGCTTTTAATTCTGCATTCATGCCTTTGCCACCCATGTAAGGCGGATTCGCAACCACCGCATCATAGCGTTTCGCTAATATCTCTGCTTGTTGAGTAAACGGTAGTAAACGATTTGCTGTTGGTTTTTGAAAAGTATCGCCGTGTTCAGCCAGTTGCTGTAACTGTTCCGCTAATGATTTTAATTGTGCTGCTAGGTTAGCGGGAACTTGGATTAATGAACCTAAGGTTTCCGCTTGTTCAAATAAGGCTAAGGTATTTTTTAAGGTGTGATATTGGCTATCATCAATGACATCGGCAAGATCGGTTTGTGCGTCTTCAAATAAAGAACTGGTGGTACCGAGTTTGCTTTGTTTGTTTAAATCCAGTTGTTGCCAAAGTTTCTCAATGTCAAGGTCTTTAGTGGATTGAATCGCCAATACATTCAACTTTATTTCTCGATCAAAAATATGTCTGTCATCCGCTCTGGCTTTCATCATTAAGGCAAAGGCTGACATTTGTGCAGCGCGTTCATCTATATCTAAGCCGTACAGGTTGTTTTCCAAAATAATTTTAGGAATATCTCGATTACGGTAGCCGCGTTCCAGATAGATCGCAGTTAATAAATCATAAGCTTCGACTAAAATATGCCCAGAACCACAAGCAGGATCAATCAAGGTCAGGTGTTCGGGGTTGAGTTCTTTGGGTATTTGTTGGGCTAGTACGGCTTCTACAGCGGCTTCTTGTTTGGCGGGTTCAATATAATAATCCATATTAGTTTTAAGGCTGGACTCTGGATAGGTCATCATCCATTGTCTGCCTAAACTATTTTGCACCATGTATTTTACAATCCAATTAGGCGTAAACAATTGGGTTGCTGCTGGAATGTCTTCTGATTTAATAACTTTACCAATCACCTGATCTTTTTTTTCTGAAATATAGAATTGGTACAGCCAGCCAATAATTTCAATATTAGCCCAGTCCGCTTCGGGAATCGCTATGACTAATTGACGGATTAATGAATCGGAATGCAGTAGGATATCAGGCAATAACAATTCGGTTTCATCGTCAATTTTCTCAAACAAAAACGGCACTGCCTGATGTAGGGCGTTACATTGGGCGGTGAGTAGTAGACGGTAGAGTTTTTCGTCTTGTGTGCCATCTAATTTAAGCTGAATAACGGTTTCTTTGTCTAAGTCTGCTAAATCAATATGCTGAGCATGTTCTAGTATTTCAGGTTGTTGCTTGTCAGCAGGGTGGCTGAGTACCCGATAACCATGCTCAAGGTAATCGTGCAATTCCATATAACGAATAGCTATAAACCGGTTAAACCAGGTGTAAGCAATTTGTTCGATGGTGTGCTGATAGCCGTGCTGCTCCATGCGTTGTTGTAAACGATTACGCAAGGTTAAGGTTTTGGCTGGAAAGGATTGTCCATGCAATATGGCAATGTCCCCTTGCCGCTCCATAGGATCTACATGCAGCCCGTTTTTATCCTCTGTAATACCCAACTTGGCAGCTCTATCACTAATGGCATTGATAAAGGCTGTACGAGCTTTGGGGGCGTAAGCTTTTAGAGGGGCGGTGTTCATGGTATTTCCTTATGTTTTTGTTTGTATTTTAAACCACGAAGGACACGAAGAGCACGAAGAGCACGAAGGGCAGAGCTTTTATTTTCTTCTTCGTGTCCTTCGTGCTCTTCGTGGTAAATTTTCTACTTATTCATTCGTCGCGTGTTTCTTAGTGAGCTTGTTTTTTATCATAGGTGTATAGCCAGATTATTTAAACCACGAAGGACACGAAGAGCACGAAGGGTAAAGGTTTTCTTTTTTATCATGTGCTGTATCGTCAGCTTTTTAAACCACGAAGGATAAAGCTTTATCTTTCTTTTTCTTTTCTTCGTGCTCTTCGTGTCCTTCGTGGTAAATTTTTCTTATCACCACCCGTCGTGAAACTTTATAACACAAACCGTTTAAGACCATCTTTTAGGCGTAGTTCATTGAAGTTAATAAGCAGCCCCGTTTTTACGTTAGCTAATTTCATGTAGGTTAATAATTGCGCTTCATGAATTTTTTGTAATTTACTGATGCTTTTTAATTCAATAATCAAGCTGTTTTCAACGAATAAATCAAGACGATAACCACAGTCAAGCTTAACGTTTTTGTATTTTACAGGTATGGATTTCTGTAACTCAAAAGATAAACCAGCTAAACGTAATTCATGTGCTAGACATTGTTCATAAGTTGATTCCAGTAAACCTGGTCCTAATGTTTTATGCACTTCAATAGCACAACCAATCACTTGTTTAGAATATTTATCAAATTCCATTGCTTAGTATTTTGTTGGTTATAAACCACGAAGGACACGAAGAGCACGAAGGGTGGAGCTTTAAAGCTTTCTTCTTCGTGTCCTTCGTGTCCTTCGTGGTAATGTATCTTTTTTAAATTTATTTAGCTATTCTGCTATCTGTAATTAGTTGAGTCACTGCCTTTAAAACTGCCTCTAGCTTCTTTTAATGAGCGAATAGGGGCGAGTTCAATCACATCACCTTTGGTGATAATGGCGAATTGTTGACCAGCTTTCAGGTTCATCTGCTCGCGGATATCTTTAGGGATAGCTAATTGGAATTTACTAGATAGTTTAGCAGAAGTCATAATTTGCTATTTATCGATCAGTAAAAAGTAAAAATATAGAGGGTGTTGGGAGGTTTGGCAAGTTTTGTTTTTTGATAGTACTAATGATTGTGTTAATGGAAAATAATTATTATCCGTATTTTTTTTACGGCAGACTTAACATTTGGTGGATTAATCGCTAAACTATCATGTTTATAGATCAACAATTATCCTATAAGGCAGAGTTTTCTCATGTTATTAAAATTTGAAGTTAAAAATTTCAAGGGATTTAAAGACTGGTTTTTATTGGATTTTTCTAATACTAGCGAATTTAAATTTAACCCAGAGTGTATTAAAAGCTCTGTCGTCAACAAGGCCATGATTTATGGCGCTAATGGTTCTGGTAAGTCTAATCTAGGGTTTGCTATTTTTGATATTATTTCGCATTTAACCAATAAGGATTACGGCAGAAGTATTGATCAGAACTTTTTAAATGCCAACACTGATAATGATTTAGCAGAATTTAAATTATTTTTTAAATTTGGTAAGGATATCGTTGAATATCAGTATGGAAAACAGAGCAAGACAGCACTTGTTTATGAGTATTTGAAGGTTAATGATGAACTTTTTATCTCGCTGGATAGAAGAAAAAGCAGCAGTGCGGTTGTTAAACTTGAAGGTGCTGAAAGCCTGAATACTGAGATCGGTGACTCGAAAATATCGATTATTAATTATGTAAAAAATAATACGATATTGTCTGATACGCCAGTTAACAGCGCATTTTCTAAATTTATTGATTTTGTGGATGGCATGCTGTTCTTTAGATCATTGAGTGATAATTATTATCTAGGCATTGAGCAAGACCCAAGCAGTATCGCTGAAGATATCATTCAACATGATAATATTTTAGATTTTCAAACTTTCTTAAATGATGCCGGTATTGAGTGCATATTAACGGTGATGGAAAGAAATGGTGAGCCTAGTTTAGCTTTTTCTTTTGATGATAAGCCGGTGTATTTTTTTGATGTGGCATCAACGGGCACTTGCTCGCTGGCCTTGTTTTATTTTTGGTATCAGCGTTTAAAAGAGGATTCAAAAGTATCCATGGTTTTTGTAGATGAATTTGATGCTTTTTATCATCATGATTTGTCAAAGTTAATTGTTTCTCGGCTAAAAGAGATTGATGCTCAGGTGGTATTAACCACGCACAATACGAGTCTTATGACTAATGATCTGCTTAGACCTGATTGCTATTTCTTGATGAATAAGGAAGAAATTAATCCGTTGAGTCAATGTACTGAAAAAGAGTTAAGAAACGCCCATAATCTGGAGAAAATGTATAAGGCGGGAGCTTTTAATGTCTAGCTCTATCCTTTTTATTTTTGAAGGGGAAAAGACTGAGGTGCAAATTTATGAAAGCTTGAAGAGGAGCTTTTCTAAATATGACCAAGCTACTCATATTTATGCAACCTTTAATGCTGATGTGTATGAATTATACCGTCAGCTTAAAGAGGATGAATTTCTGGACTTGATTGAAATTATTAGAGGGAAGACTGATAAAAATAAGGCATTGTTGCAGGGCGTTTACAGAGATGATGTGTCTGAAATATATCTTTTTTTTGATTATGATGGGCATGCAACCAAAGCTTCAAATGAAGATTGTAAAAAGCTGCTTTCCCATTTTAATGAAGAAACAGAAAATGGTAAGTTGTACATTAGTTATCCCATGGTAGAAGCGCTAAAGCATTTAAAGCAGGACGTATGTTTTAAAGAAACGGTTGCAGTTATAGAGGATGGTTCTGGATACAAAAAAAGAGTCAGTGAAAATTGTGATAATGAATACCTGCATTTAAATAAACTGACTACTGAAGTCTGGAATAAAATTATTACACTACACAGCTGGAAACTAAATTTTATCGTTAATGGCGAGTATAGCTTTCCTGAGCGGTATATCTCTCAAGAAGAAATATTTGATTCGCAGTTACAAAAATATATCGACCCTAAAGGGGAAGTGGCTGTGCTAAGTGCTTTTCCTGTTGTTATTTTGGATTATTATGGGGTGGAGAAATTTCGTGTTGGGATTAGTGACGTTTAGCTACATGTGTTCATGAAAAACAGTCTTACAACTTATGACCGTTGGGCGATAGCTAATACCGGTGTTTTTCAAAATATTTTTCATGGAATCGAATTTTAGGCGTAGGGTAAATATCAGACTTGTACAGAAAATGGTTAGATTGCGGTTCGCTTCGAGATCACAATCTAACCTTGTTCATTAGGCGCTATAGGGGCAGTATTATTCGGCACCTGAAGAATTTGGGTCATTTAGCTCATCGAACTTGGCTACCATAGTCGGGTTGTGTCGAGTAAGTTTCTTGATCGTTACATCCTGTGCTTTGTTGTTTGCAAGACGAAGGTTTCGATCCGTTCCGAGTAGAGCATCCTTCGTCTTTTGAAGGTGATCGATTGATTTGTCAATCTCATCGATTGCTGTTTGAAATTTCCTAGAGGCAAGATCATAGTTCTTCGCGAAAGCGGTCTTGAATACGTCGAGGTCGTTTTCGAAGCTTGTTATGTCAACGTTCTGTGATTTAACCAGTGCAAGCTCTGTCTTGTATTCAAGTGATTTCATCGATGCATTACGTAGCAGTGTAATAATGGGCAGAAAAAACTGCGGTCGAACGACATACATCTTCGGGTAGCGGTGGAACATATCGACGATCCCTGAATTGTAGAGTTCACTATCGGATTCGAGCAATGATACTAACACTGCGTACTCACAGCCCTTCTCTGTACGATCCTTATCGAGTTCTTTTAGAAAGTCTTCGTTCTTTTTCTTAGTTGCTGTGGTATCGCTTTCGTTCTTCATTTCAAACATGATTGAAACTATCTCAGTATCAGCCTCGTCTGAGTCGCGAAAAATGTAATCACCTTTACTACCTGTGCTTGCGTCATTGTCCTTCTCGAAATAAGCTCTAGGGAACGCTGCCGATCGAAAGCGGTTGAACTCAATTTCGCAGTGCTGTTCGAGAGTTTCGCCAACCATCTTCGTGGATAGTCGGGCTTTCATATCGCGGATGCGCTCAATTTCGTCGTTACGATCCTTTATCTGTGTCTCGTATTTATCTTTGAGTGACGTCTCCGAGAGTTGTTTTTTAAGTTCAGCTTGTTTAAGGTCACTTTTTAGTTTGTCGCGCTCCTTCTCAACTTTACTTACAGCTTCAATGACTGCGAGTTGCTGTGCTGATTTGTTGGCATCGAGACTCGAGTTTAGCTTTTGAATCTCCAAATCCTTCTTTGCGGCGGTCTCAAGTACATCTTTAGATAGTTTTATCGCTGCGAGGTTTGATGCGGCCTGGCTATCTTGCTTAGCCTTATCTAATTCCGTCTTAAGCTTTTGAATCTCTGTATCTTTCGCTGTGGTAGTTTTTTGCATTTCATGGCTGATTTCGCTTTGTGCGAGTTTAACTGCACTTCTTTTTTCTTTTTCAGCCAACTCAAGTCGCTCGTTCAACTGTTGTTCAAATTCGCTGTCATGAACTTGTTTTAATATGTCTGCATACCCAGCATCGTCAATTTTGAATGCTTTGTTACACTGTGGACAGGTAATTTCGTGCATGTTTTATTCTCCTTTTTTACGAAAACTCATAGATGCGTACCGTGCTCTGTTATAAAGCGAACTTTATTATCTAATCTCAATTTTATCGCCGCTATCAATAGCAGATTTTAATTTTATTCTAAGTTCAGTCAGAAAATTATCCATTTGCTCTTCATTTTCCAAGTAGGTTTGGTGAGTGAGTTCGCGTGGTTTTATGATGACAGGTTTTTTATAGATGGGGCTAGGATTGTCTTTTACACCAGGTTCACTTTTTTCCTGTTTAGCCTCCATTGCTTTTGCAATTTTCTCAAAAGCAGTATCTTTTTCATCTCGGATAAATGATTGCAATTCATAGAGGTGAGCAATACTATTATTGTTTGATATTTTTTGTTTGAATTGCTGAAGCGGGAATAGGCATTCATTTTTTAAAGTAGCATGGGCTTGAACGGATTGCAGTTCTTTATTGACTTGTTCAATTTGTTTATCTAATAAAATTTCAGCGCGTTGCCTTTTTTCATCAATCAGTTGTTCATTAATGACAGTGATTTTTTCAATGAGTTGTTCTGCTTGATTAATAATCGGATAAGGCGATTCAGATTTTAATATGTTGTCAATTTGTGACAGTACTCTAACTGCATCAGGATTTTTATCGAGAGAATGCCGGTTTTGATTTGCTGCTTGATAGGCAGTCGTTAGTTTTATCCAAATAGGTTTCTGATTTTGATAAAAATTATGTAGGTCGTGATAGTCATCAGATAAGTCTAGTAAATTATTTTTTAAGGCATTAAATTTTTCTATAAAATCGTAGCTGTCTCTGTTATGCAGTAATTGGTCTAGTAATTTGATGGACTGGTCAATGGTTGTTTTACCAGGGTAGCTTCCTGTATCTGCTAGTGGTTTAAAGGATTTAAGTTGTTCTTGCCATTGCTGTGCTGATTGGTGTAAATAATTGAATAAAGGCTCTTCGCCATCTGGGCCCATGGTGGAAAAAATATCTTTCCCTAGTTTCCTGGCTTTTTGTAAGGTATTGCTATCTAGTGTTTTCTTGCGAATGATTTGAATCTTTGCCCAGCTACTTGGTTTTTTTATATTTTCAAAAATGTGGTCTCGGCTAAGTGGACTGGCATCTAATAATAGGTTTATTTCATTGCTAACAAGTAAGTGCGTGAGTAAAAGCATAGAGTCCCACTCAGGCCAACCATAAGGCCTTTTTTCGTAACGACTAATAATGTCTTTTAGAATAACCTTATGGCTGCTGTGAGTGCTCATTTCAATGTATGAACGTATGTCTTGTAGTGCGTCTGGGTTAGTGTCAGGCAGGTTGTCGAGCACGGTTTGTTGGCTGATATCGTTACTGCGTAGTAAGGTTTGGATTTCTTTTAGGTGATCGCCTTTAAACGGGACTAGGTTACTTAGCTTAGAGAAGCTGTTTTCTACTAGATAGTGCAAGGCTTTATCTAGTCGATTTTTTACAGAGGCTGTTGTTTCCGTTAGTGTTTGTCCGCAGGCATAGCATTCGCCTTGCTGCATGGCAGCTTCTATTAAGGTTGTCAGGCGCTTGTGACGTTGGCGATTTTCATCTGCTCGATCTTGAATAATACGTTTTGTTGTTAGAGGGAGGGTATCGCTATTTTTAAGTCGAATATACTTTGCTGTTTTTAGGTAGGTGCGTAGTTCTTGGCCAAGTAATGCATCATCAGTTAATTTGAAGAGAACTTGACCATGTTCTTGTGTGCTTTGCATAATACAGCGTGAGGCTGTGTAACTTTGGTAATCATCTGCTAACGGGGTAATAATTGATACGGTTAAGTCGTAATCTAATTTATTACCGATTGGGTGTGCGTCACAGAGTCTAGCAAAGTTAAAATCTTTATTATTGATTAGGTAACGAAATTTAGTTTGGCCTTTTAATAGGTCTTCATAAATCAGATCACCCATTTCTTTGGCTTCTTCTGTGCTGCTAATATCAACTGTTTTAATTTCTTTGTTGATGTCTTGTTCTTCGTTAGTCAGAAAGAAGTAGTCTTCTCCATTTCTGCTAATTAATGTTTCTCTCTCAAGCCTGAGTAGGCTATCTTCAATTTGTTGTTTTAATGCCAAGCGGTCTGCATCTATTTGAGTAATACAAAGGGTGGTTAAATTAGGGATATTTCCTTTTATTTCTTCGACATAACGAATGAGAAATAGGATGCGTAATAATTCAATATCAAAGGATTCTAGGCTTGGGTTGTTGGCTGCTTGGTTGATAGTGCGTTTTACGCTAGTATCAAGAAATGATTCTATGGAGGGGTAGAATCGGTAGAGTGGAATTAAAATCCCTATCTCTTGTTCTGCTACTTGTAGTGCGGCTGTTTGAAAAGCATCAAGCATGGAGCGTTCGCCACGAGCCAGATGTTTTCCTGTGGCACCTACTTTACGAATTGATTCAAAAACTTTCTGAATTAGTTGAAATTGGTAGGGAGCGAAAGGGTAGTGGTTAATAAAATCTTGTTTATCTTTGTAGGTGTTAAATGTCATTCCTACTTTGTGAAAACTAAGCTGACTTTTAATAATGTCGGCTTTTTCTTGGTAAACAATCTCTAGTTGATTGCTAACGTCATTTGTTTTCTTTAATAATCTGGCTTGAATGACTTCATCGACATTATCACTAGAGAGTGATAACCGTGTCTTAAATCGCCCCTGAATTTTAGAAAAATCATTTGCTTTTGATGCTTTGACTTCACCTAAAACAGCATCAATATCTTCTTGTGATGTCACTACAACCCAGGCTCTGCCATTACATAGTGTGCCTAAGTTTTCGGTAATGGTTTGTAGGCTAAGCATTAGGTGAGTATCTTGACCAATAAATTGGCCAATTTCATCAACTAGGAAAACGATTCGATGTTGGTCACTTTTTCGATCTAAATACTCTTTTACCCATTTACAGAAGTTCTCAACAGTAAGTGGGAATTTTTCCTCTGCATTATCTAGCCATTTCTGAGTGCTTTCTTGGCTTTGTTCTAACACTTCAGAAAGGGCGGCAATTAAATCATCCCCTAAAAAATCGTATGCATCTCTTTGTTCTAACCAAGATTCTCCGTTTATTTTTTGAAATGCAGTATGGAAATCTTCAAGTTTGTTTTTTCCTGTTAGATAGCGTTCCATATTTGCGATATGCGGGTGATCTCCGCTATATCCTTGCATAGTGTTAAATACCTTTAAGAAAACAGTTAAAATTGCATCACGGTTTTTACTGGTATCGGCTTTGCTATCGATATTAAATAAAATTACATCAGAATTAGTTGATACAGCGCGTTTTATATCACCAAATAACATTGGGTCTTTAATTTTATCTTCAAAGAATTCTACGGCTGTTAATGACTCTCCATTATGTGTAGTAATTTGATTTGATAAAAGGTATGAGAGTACTTTTATGAAATGTGATTTACCCGATCCAAAAAATCCTGAAATCCATATTCCGACTTTTCCTGATACATCAACGTGATTGGGGGAGTCTATTGCAGATAAAAATGCGCTAAAAAAATCTCTAAAATGTGTGTCTAATTCTTTGGTGACAACGTATTCATCTAATTCTTGGTAAATTGAATCTTGGTCTAGCTGGTCAGCTTTAACAACACCATTAATATTTCTATTAAGTTTTCTTGCAAATAGGTCTTTAATTTTCATGTTATCCGTTTCCGTTATGGAATTAATTTAAATGCGCGATAGTAGTTGTCGTCTTGTAAGGAGCCAAATAGTTTGAGGGCTTGACCATCGTATGATCCTGGAAAAAAAAGTATTAATGGTGTTTGTCCCATTATTGGGTGTAGGTTGTTTAATAAGCTATGGGTGCGGAGTAAGGGGTAAACACTACCTACACCCGAGACGAATACTAGGTCATTTTTATCAGGTGCAGCAACTTTCTCAAATAATGGGAGTAATTTGCTGGCATGTAAGGGGGCTGCAAGTGCTTTTTGAACAGCCGCATCACCTTTTTGTTGTTGCATTTTCAGAACTTTGTCTAAAAGCTTTCTTTCTTCAAGGTAGTCGAGAATTAAGTCAAATAGGTCGATGTGAGTGACTTTTAAATTAGGTGCTGCTTTTGGTATTTGGGTGAGTAAAAAGTCAATATGCTCTCTTATTTGTAGTTCTTTGTTAGGCTCATAGTCAAAAATATAAAAAGCGATTTCATTACCAAGACCTTTACCTTCAAGAAAGGTGTTCGTCGTAATGGTGGGTAATATCTGATTAAGTCGATCTGTTAATTGCTGGTTCATGAGGAGACCTGTATGCAGCGTAAGACTTTTTCTTCTTGCTCATTATTTAGATAGTTCATAACTTCAGGGGAAATTTGAACCGGCTGCAAATATTTTTTTCTTTTATCTGATAGGTAGCCAACCTCGACAAGAATACCCCAAATAGATGATGCTAAACGTGATTCGGTAGATTCAGCCCATATAGGCATATTTGGATCACGCGAATGGCAGCCGGCGAGGTATTTTTTCCAGTGAGTTTTAGTGAGGGCTTCGCTGTAAGCATTAAATTCTTCTCTTGCAACTAGGTCAAGAAAATCAGCCAGCAAAAGGCTGTGCTTAATTGCTGCTGCAAATACAGCATCTGTAGTGACTTTCTTAGAGGCCTCTTTAACAAGACTCCATAGTTCTGGTTTCATTAACGATAATCTTGCACGAATAAGGTTAGATTGTCTTTGTGCAAACGCAGGGCTTTTATGTTGTAAAACATTATCTATAACAATAGCCTGGTGCCAGCCTTTGGCATCCGTGTTATCTAAAAGTAATCCAGCAATAATACGGCTTTCTGTGATTTTTAATTCACCGCCGCCTATATTTGCTTTGTAAATAGGTTCGTTAGTCATCCGTTACCATTTTTAAAAAAATTGGATTGTATGTAAAGTTAAGTATTGATTGTTATTGAATCCTAGTTCCAAGTCAATTTTGATTAACTGCTTTCAGCTGCTCCCGCTAAAATAATAATATCTATTAAAAAATAAATCCCTAGGTTTTGCATATAATTGATAGTGCTTAGGAGACAGAAAGTTCTGCTGATTAAATAACCTACGAGCCTAATTTTTCTAAAAAACCTGACACTAAACTATTTGGCCGCACTTTCCTTGGCGGTCATTGTTCAAATGAAGAAGAGCAAATTAAAACACTGCTTAACAAGCTATAAAAAGTAAACTGTTTAAGACTTAGATATAAAGTGGTGAAATCCAATATGTAGTTAGTTGGGGGGAGATGAGTATTTTGCTGAGAACGGCCTTTTAGGTCGAGCTTAAACCACGTTTTATAAGCGTGGTAGTTAATTTTGGCAGTAAATTGGGGGTTAATAAAACACGTTATTCTTAACGTAGTTTGCACATTAGACAGAAGGTTAGGTTATGTCTACAATAGCTATAGATTCAACTTAATTGTTAATTATTACTGGCATGCAACTATGCTTATTCATGGAATGCAATGAATAAGCCTCACATTTTAATTGATCGAATACAACCAAGTGAAACAGGTAAATGGAGTAGTGCTTACCCTATTAATTATCAGCACCCTAGCGGTGCAGTGATTTGGGTAAACCTTGAAAGACAGGTACAGGAAAAATTAGCGATTGCGATGCAGTAACGCTCCAAAAATTAAAAGGATAAATAATGACAGACCCAATTTTGTTGGCAAGTGTAATAACAGGCGTAATACTTTTCTTTATTTTGTTATTACAATTTTTTGTTTTGCGAAAAGTAAATGGCTTGGCCAGCTCGGATGCCGAACAAATTAAAACTGAATTAGTTGATCGACTAGATAAAAATGAGGCGGCCTTAAAGGAAGGGTTGAATGAATCGCGTAAAGAATTACGTGAAGTTAGTACTGAAAACCGTAGTGAATTAACTGAACTATTTAAAAGCTTTCAAGACACTCTATTAAAAAGGGTGGGTGAAAATAGCAGTGAACAAAACCGTCAAATGGATGCTTTTAAAACTGCATTAAATGAACTGTCAGTAAAACTGATTAATAACTCCAGTGAGTTTAAAGATAGCGTTAGTGCATCATTCAATAGTTCCAGTGAAGCATTAATTAAAAAACAGGATGAATTTAGAGAAAAGACAGTTGAAAAACTAAATGCGTTTGATGAAAGTATTAAAACTGAGGCCAAGGACAATCGCCAAGAATTAAAAGCCAGTTTAACTTCATTTGAAACAAAGTTTGCTGAAGCAATTAAAGGCTTTAGTGAGCAGTTAAGCAGTCAATTTATAACCTTAAACAAACAGCAGGAAACATTTGGTGAGAAAACAATTACTAAGCTGAATGGTTTTGAAGAGGGAATACAAAAAGATGCAAAGGATAACCGTAAAGAATTAAATGATGGATTAAAATCATTTGAAGCTAAATTTTCTGACGGTATAAAAGACCTTAACGATGAACTAAGAAAAAAGTTTTCTGATTTAAATGAACAACAGCAGGACGCAAATAAACTGGCTAAAACTAGCATTACTGAAATCAAAGATGCGATAGAAAAGCAGTTGAAATCAATTAGAGAAGACAATACCCAGCAACTGACTGAAATGCGTAAAACAGTTGATGAAAAACTGCATGAAACACTGGAAAAAAGGCTAGGTGAATCATTTAAACTGGTGAGTGATCGTTTAGAGCAAGTGCATAAAGGTTTAGGTGAAATGCAAACGCTAGCTGTTGGAGTGGGTGATCTTAAAAAAGTCCTATCCAATGTAAAAACACGCGGCATTTTGGGTGAGTATCAATTAGGAAATATTCTTGAGCAAATTTTGTCGCCAGAGCAATATGGTGTCAATGTTGCAACGAAAAAAGGTAGTCAAGCCAATGTGGAATATGCAGTTAAACTACCTGGGAAATCTGATGAAAAAACCGTGTGGTTGCCAATTGATTCTAAATTTCCATTGGAATCTTATCAATCACTATTAAAGGCGTTGGATGATGGCGATACAGCTAATATTGAAATAGCACAAAAGGCGTTACTCAAAGCCATTGAAAGTTTTGCTAAAGATATTAGCGGTAAATATATTGACCCACCTAATACAACTGACTTTGCCATTATGTTTTTACCCGTGGAAAGTTTGTATGCAGAAGTATTACGCCACCCAGAGGTTTTTGAAAAACTACAAAGGACGTATCGTATAACGATTACTGGCCCAACAACATTATCTGCACTACTGAACAGTTTAAATATGGGATTTAGAACGCTGGCGGTACAAAAACGTAGTAGTGAGGTTTGGAGCGTATTGGCTGAAGTGAAAACTGAATTTGTTAAATATGCTGATCAGCTGGAGAAAGTGAAAAAACATTTAAATACGGCTTCCAGTTCGTTAGATAGTTTACAGACCACCCGAACAAGTGTGATGGAAAGAAAATTGCGAGGGGTGGAAACATTAGAGATTGGTAAACAGGCTGAGCCATTGCCTTTACCTGAAATAGAACCTACAAAATAGGATGTTTATAGAATGAATAAAACTACGTTTGATTTATGGAGCTTGGTTCCTGATTTTTCTTTGATATTGAACGGGGAAATTAGTGGAGGTGGCGGTTTAAGTGCTTTGTTTGTCTTATTTTTAATCATCATAGGTAGTTCGTTCTTTATCTATGCCATTCGTGGCTGGGTTTCTGCAAAAACTAAAATTAGCTTTTACAGAAATTTAGTTTCTAAGGTTGACCAAAAGGAATTAGCAAAGAAACAAAGAGATTTACGTCATGAAGCCTTAGAGAATAAAGCGTATGGTCAATTATGGAGGGAGTTTGATGAATCGCTTGTTAAATCAAGTGATGGGGAGCGATTATTTAATACTTTAGATGCTGCGCATTTCTTTAATGTTTCGACATTAGCAGGGAGTTTAACTCAAAATCGTTTACTGGCAGCAGTACCTGGGTTTTTAACAGCGGTCGGGGTTGTTGGTACCTTTGTCGGTTTACAGCTGGCATTATCTCAATTGCAATTACAACAAAATGCTGGTGTTGATGAGCTTCGTGATGGAATAGGAAGCCTAATTAATGGTGCTTCAATTGCTTTTATGACATCTGTTTGGGGTATAGGGACTAGTTTAATATTTAATTTCATTGAAAAGGTTTTAGAGCGGAGTGTCAGATCAAAAATTCATAAATTACAGAACCAGATTGATTATTTGTTTCCTAGAATTAATGCTGAGCAGTCTTTAGTTAGTATTGCTGATCACAGTAAGTCGGCTGATGAAACTTTACAGGGGCTTGCGGAGAAAATTGGGGATAGACTGCAAGAGGCTTTGGTTGAAACAACATCCTCTATTCAAACGGGATTGGAAAATAGTTTAAATCAGATTATGGCACCTGCAATTCAATCTTTGGTTGAAAATGTAAACCAAGGGTCTGAACAAGCATTAGATGGATTGTTAACAAAATTTATGGAAGGTGTTGGTGATGCAGGTGATTCTCAGCGACAAATGATGGAACAAGCTTCAACTAATGTTGAAAATGCCGTAAATAGTATGGGAAACCAAATGCAGGGGTTTGTTGGGCAGCTTCAGCAACATCAAGAAAGTGGGAAGGGGTTAATTGAAGAACAGAATAATGCAATATCACAAAATATAGAGAAAATAACTTCGGCTAGTGAGCAGGCGTTATCTTCTACTACGGAGAATATACAGAGCGTGCTTGAAAATTTACAGGTAAAGCAACAGCAACAAATGGAGTACATGTCAGAAAATATAGGTAAAACTGTTAACGGCATGAGTGCGCAGTTAAGGGATTTTATTAATGAATTGGGTGATCAACAAAAAGAGAGTAAGAGTCTGATTGAAACTCAAGCTGATCAAATGGTTGCAAATATCCAAAATATTACAGATGAGAGTCAAAATACTTTACTGAAAACAAATGAAAATGTTGAAGCTGTCTTGAATGGTTTGAACCAGCAATACCAACAACAATATTTGAAACAACAGGGCGTTGATCAACAGCGGCAACAAGTTTTTGAGCAAGGGCTGGAGAAATCTACTGAAAGTCAGAAAAGTATTTTGGACAGAGTCAATCAATTGGTTGAAATGCAAAATTTAGCATCAACTAAATTATTTGGGGAACTTAGTCAGTTATCTGATTCTTTTAAACAAGTCGTTGCTGAAAATGTTATTGCTAGTCAAAGTATGATGACATCTAGTCAACAAATGAATAGTGCTTCAAATCAGCTGGGCGTATTGTCGTCAAATGTTAAGCAAGCTGCTGACGCAATTTCAGAACCTGTTACACAGCTGATGGAAACTAGCCAACAGGTTGCTGAAGGAAATAAGGCGGTCTTTGAACAAAGTCAAAACTTGATATCAGAAATGAGTCGTTTAAATGAACAGTTTGGTGTGGTTAGCAAAACAGTATTACAGGCTGCTGAACATGCTGAAACTGGATTTACTGCGCTAGATCAACATCTAGAAGCATTTAAAGATGGCTTGAAAGTACATATTAATGATTTGGAAGATGAGTTATCTAAATTGTTAACAGGGTATTCTGATCAAGTTCAATCACAGACCTATGGACGTTTAAATGAATGGAATGAACAAACACGAGAATATACGACATCTATGAAAGATGTGGTGAACGCTTTAGCATCAGTAGTTGATGAAATGGAAACAAAACTAGATAGGAGCTAAGAATGAAGCTAGGATCAATACATCATGATGAAACTGTTGATGAAGAGAACCCTTATTGGATTTCTTTTTCCGATATTATGGCAGGACTGTTAGTTATTTTTATAATGGCTTCTTTGGCATTAATTCTAGAGTTAATTCAAGTACAAGAGAAATTAGAACAAACTCAAACGGAGGTATTAGAAGCAATTAAAGAAATTGCTAAAGCAGAGCAGGTAAGGAGTGATATTCTGTATGAGATTAAAGATGAGCTGATTAAAAAAACTATTTTAGTTGAAGTAAGTGATAACGATAGTGTTTTGAGAATACCAGATGAACAGCTTAGCTTTAGAACGAACCAATATAATATTCCGTCAGATAAAATGGCTCAGATGATTGTTATGGAAATAGGTAAGGCTTTACATAATTCAATAACTAAAGGAAATCGATTCAAATATTTAGATACCATATTTGTTGAAGGGCATACTGATAGTCGTCGATCTCCTAGACATATGGGAAACTGGGGGCTATCTACATTTAGAGCAATTTCTATTTGGAATTTTTGGAATGATAATATGGATAAGGGTAAGCCATTATCAGGCTTAAAAAATCATGATGGTCACCCTTTGTTTTCAGTAAGCGGTTACGCTGAAACAAGACCTGTAAATTTTTCCGAAAGTACTGAAGCAGAGTTAAGGCAAAATCGTAGAATTGATATTCGATTTACAGTTAAGCGGCCGACTATTCACCAATATGAACAAGTCAATAAAATGATTACTGATTGATATGCTAATAAAATTTCCAGAAATCAATTTTAGTTTGCCTGAATGGGAATATAAACGAGATTTTTCTATTTATGCGGACGTAACGAAATCTTTAAAAGAAAAGACTAAGTCGGTTGGCTTTCAGTCGCTGGTTTTTTTAAAAAGCACGCGTGCAATCTTTGCCAAAGCAAAAGAGGGTAAATCCTCAGAAATTCCTGATTTAATTAGAAAGCCCGTAGATGTGAGAGCTTTAACGACATTATGGTTATCAGATCTATTTTTTAATAATTGCTCAGTTACGGAGGAATTATTAAATGCTCTGTATAAGCCACGACCTGCTTTGAGTAAGTTAGTGATACAGCAACTGTTACGGTTGTTTTTTAATCGATTTGATGAAGTGGGGGATTTAGATGCTCTTATTTTATGTTTGCATGCTGAGCTTAGCCGTAACGCAAGGAAATTAAATAAAAGTGACTTGGCTAAGTTGATCAAAAATAGAACAAAAATCATTAGTATTGATGGGCCTGCGTGGATTGCAAAACAAGCAATAAAAAAACAAACTGATTTAGATAACTTTATTGATGAGATCGGTTTAAACAGCTTCATTAATACACGGTTTTATTCTCTTTGTCAGAACCATTACTATCTTGAGCAACTGCGCTCAATAGAGCCTGGTGTAAAGCATGCGATACTTGAAGAAATTGTAAAACCTGCTGTATATGAGTCTCCATATAATCAAACAGAAATGTTGGGGCATGAAATTTTAAGGATATTAATAGATCGGTCACCAAAAGAAGGCGTTGATGAGCAGTGGCAAGGAATTATTCTGACTATTGCAGGGGATCCGAGAATATCAAAAACGGCTCCAAAATATCAGCTTTGGTGGACGGCATTAAATACCGAACAGATTCAAAAAGTGAGAGGGTGGTTATCACGGTTCGACTTATTGTTGTTTTTAAAAGTTTTGGAAGATTACGGCTCAGTGAGTGGAAAGTCTGATATGAGTAGAATGTTTCCAGCTAGAAAGAAATTCTTAGAGGGTTTATTTGAAATGGGTTTGGTGGAAGATAGCCGATTATTTATTAATTATAAGGCGGAGTCTTATTTAAGAAATAATTATAAAATATCAGAGTTGCCCGTATACGCAAACGTTAAAGATGCTAGTAGATCGATGATTTATTTAAGAGTAGCAGGGAAGCATATGATTGAAGGGACGCATAATTTTAAATTGTGGCTATATGATGATTTGCCGCCTCGTAGTGCAATATTTGATTATTCTAAAGATACATTTAACCATTACGAATTAAGTTCGCATCTTGAAGGACACTTTTATAAATTTTTTAAAGATGTAAATAAAAAAACTCCAGTATCTATACCTCATAATGGTGATTGGCAGCATAAAGCCATTGATGCATTTGAAAGTTTTGGTGTTCGAGTTAATCCAGAAAAGGTACTCACCGAACAAAATTATCTGATATATAAGAGGCGGTATGGTTTATCGAGTAATAATAAAATAAAATCATCGTTTTCAACGAAGCCTAAAAAAACAATTGCAGAAAAAAACAAAACTAGAATTGGTGACATGAAAGATAAAGATAAAGAGTTAATGAGGAGCTTTATCTCTGGCTCCTATTCGAAGGAAGAGTGATTTTATGGGCATTAGAGAACTAATAAAAAAAGTTTTGAGTAATGATTCTTCAAATATAGCTTTTTCTGTTTTTGCAGATTTAGAAGGATTAAACCTCTTTGTTGAACATGCTTTATTACAGGAGTGTGAAAATGGTACAGCAGATTTATTGTTACTGAATCAATATGCCTGTTTGCAGATGCTGGTTGAACAAGGCTTAGCGGAACGAATACGTAACGGTTTTGTTATTCCTTGTGAGGATGCTGTATGCCTAGATGCTGATATTAGATTTTTGTTGAAACTGCCAATACCATTCGATGGGACGATTTCTGCAAAGGTTGATGGGCAGACTTCACAAGCTGCATTTACTGTCCTTTTAGTTCTTCATTATTTGGGTGAAGATATTTATAACTATGAGCTAAATGGCCCCTGTTTAAAAGTTAGTGAAAAAGAAGTTTTTTTATTGAATCCGCAACAGTGGTTAGCCTTTAGTAGCATACAACGCCATCAAAACTTACCTGCTTCTGATAAGCATGAGCAACAAAATCTTTTGTTACTGAATCATCTACAGCAAGCTAAAAATGCAGGACTTGATGTTGATCTGGCTCAGTTTAATAAACTTAATATTATTCATCCAGATAAAGTTGGAGTAGCTGCTGAAGAGGATATTAATGGTGACTTGGTACTAACTCCGACTTATGGTTCCAATATAAACCCTTCTGATACGTCAAGGCGGTTGGGCCAGTTGAAGGGGGCAAATAATATTGCTTCCATGCGTATTAGAGATGATATAGTTTTATTGGATGAGGGGCGATTTAAAGCTACACAAGAGATTCTTACTAATCGACGTATACCAAAAGATCAGATCAAACATTTTTTATCGACTCCATCGGCTTTTTTAGATGCGGCATTAGTAGATTTAGATACGGGATTTTCTTTACGTGTAAAAGGTGCAACGGCCTTTCATCATGGATATTTTGGTGATACCGATGATTCAGGCATTGAATGGTTTGGTCAACTAGCAGAAAAAACATTACAGATATCATTATCCGACAATTTACGGGATATGAATGATGTAAATGAATTTGAAGAAGTATTTAACGATGCTATAGAGCACGGTGCTGAAACAGTTTTTTTTAATGAAAATAATATCGATATTTCTAAACCTGATGAAGTTAAGCAGCAACTTAAAGAGCTTAAGGAAAAATTCAGTGAAATTAATGAAAATGAGGAAATAGTTGCCGAGCCTGAAGAAGAAACTATTTTAGAGAAGGCGGTTGTTGATATTGCGACTAACGATGATGATTTAGAATATGGTGATACTTCATTACGAGAGCAAGTGAAGCAATCCAGTTTTACTGAGGAAATTGATTTTAACGAATACCGGAGGCAACCCTTTCCTCACCAAGAGGAGGGGGTGCGTTGGTTGCTGGGGTTAATGCAAAGTGCATTGAAACAACATAAACTTGGTGAATCTGATTCAAAAGTTCGAGGTGCATTGCTGGCTGATGATATGGGGCTAGGTAAAACTTATATGTCTTTGGTAAGTATTGCAGAGGTATACAAATTACCAGAATTGCAGGGTGAGACTAAAAAGCCTGTATTGATTGTTGCACCATTAAGTTTGATTGAAAACTGGATTGATGAATCAGATAAAACGTATTTAAAAAATCCATTTAAAGATATTGTCGTATTGCAGTCAGGCTCTGATCTTAAAAAATTTAAAATCCAAGGAGCTACAACAGAAACTAAGCAGGCAGTTTCTGATGATGTGCCTCTTGAATCTGATGGAATCAGGTATTCACTAAAGGTAGGAAAGGCGTTTGGTGATGAGCGCCTTGATTTACCTCAGCGGTTAGTCGTGACGACATATCAAACTTTACGAGATTACCAGTTTTCATTATGCACTATAGATTGGCAATTAGTAATATTTGATGAAGCCCAGAATATAAAAAATCCGAATGCTATGCAAACTAGGGCAGCAAAAGGGCTGAAAGCAAACTTTAAGCTTTTGGCGACTGGTACGCCTGTTGAAAATAGTTTGGCTGATTTTTGGTGTTTGCTAGATACGGCTCAAGAAGGGTTACTTGGTTCCTATCAGGAATTTAGAAGTCAGTTTATTAAACCGATTACAAAAGCTCCTTTAGATGAGGTTGCTGAAATTAGGTCTGAAATAGGGAAAAAATTAAGGCTAGATGTCGGTGACTTTATGCTGAGGAGGCTTAAAGAAGACCGTTTAGAAGGTTTGCCAATTAAAACTATCTTTGTAGGGTCTGATAATAATCAAGATGGTTGGGTATATGAGCAATCTTTAACTTCCGTTATGAAAAACAGCCAATTAAAAGCATATGATGCTGTTATTGAAAATATGCAAGCCTCTAAAAATAGAGGTGGTGGGACGGGAGGGGCAATTCTAAAAGCTTTACAAGAATTACGAGCCATTTCATTGCATCCAGAGTTAGTGGCAGCAGCAGACTCTCAAGATGGGTCGTTAGATCCCAAAAAGTTCATATCTTTATCAGATAAATTATTGTGTGTTTTAAATATAATAAATGACATTCAAAAAAGAAAAGAGAAAGTTATTATTTTTATTATTAATAAAAACCTACAGAGATTGTTAAAGCTATGTTTATCTCAAATATACGCGACACCAGTTAGTGTAATTAATGGTGATACTAAAGCAGTCGCTAGCAAAAAAGGAGCTGAAACAAGAAAGCAATTAATAGAACAGTTTGAGGCTAAACCTGGATTCGGTATTATTATTATGTCTCCAATTGCTGCTGGTGTAGGCTTAACAGTAGTTGGTGCAAATAATGTCATTCACCTAGAGCGCCATTGGAATCCGGCAAAGGAAGCGCAGGCAACAGACAGAGTTTATAGAATAGGTCAGAAAAAGAATGTCAGTATATATATCCCTATTTTGTTGCATCCACAACATACATCATTTGATTTGAATTTGAACGCTTTATTGCAAAACAAAATTGATTTGAAAGATGCTGTAGTTACACCTCAGATTGTTAGTGCTGAAGATCTACAGGGTGTTTTTAATTAATTATATTTTGTGCTCCCAATAGAATTCTGAGAGCACTTTCGGAATTGTCTAACCCACTGTAATTAGATGCTTGCTAAAATTAATGTGTTTTTATCCTGTTTTAATTTATAAAGAAAATCACTCCACTCTTGCATCATTGTACGGCGAATACCTAAGTGTTCAGCATAGTTGTATGCGGCCTTTACTTTGTTACTTTCTGAATGTGCTAACTGTCTTTCAATGGCGTCAGTGTTGTAGTTCATTTCGTTGAGTAGGGTTGATGCCATGCTTCTAAATCCGTGCCCCGTCATTTCCTCTTTAGTGTAGCCAAGGCGTCTGAGTGCTGCATTAACTGTGTTTTCACTCATGGGTCTAGTTTTTGATCGAAGGCTGGGGAATAAATATTTCTCATTTCCGGTCAGAGGTTGTAGCTCTCTAAGAATGGTCATTGCTTGAGTTGATAAAGGAACAATATGAGTGATTTTCATTTTCATTCTGTCTGCAGGAATGCGCCATTCTTTGCCTGCTAAATTAAATTCACTCCATTCTGCATTCCGAAGTTCTCCAGGGCGTACAAATAATAGGGGGGATAATTGTAATGCACATCGAGTTGTAAATTCGCCTTGATATCCATCAATAGAGTTAAGAAGTGCATTAATTTCTTTCGGATTGGTGATGGTTGAGTGGTGTTTTGCTTTTGCTGGTGGGATGGAGCCTTTTAGCGCTAAAGTAATATCGTGTTTTGCGCGATCAGTCGCTATAGCGTATCTAAAAATAGCACCACAATTTTGATGTATGCGATGAGCGCTTTCTAGTGCTCCTCTATCTGAGGCTCTTTCGATAACAGAAAGGAGCTGACCTGAGGTGATGTCTTTTATTTGTCTCGGTCCAATCCAGGGAAATACATCTTTTTCAAGGCGTCTGAAAATTCGTTGCTTGTGCGAGTCAGACCAGTCAATTGAGAATTTAGTATGCCATTGAAGCGCAATAGCTTCGAAAGTAGTCTTTTCTAGGTTATCATTTTTAAGCTTGCGGTATTGGTTTGGATCTATGCCTTCACTAATTAATTTTTTTGCATCAGAACAAAGGTCGCGTGCTTCAAGAAGAGAGGTATCTGGAAAGGCTCCTAAAGCATGGGTGTTGCGTTTATTATTTAATGTGTAGTCTAAGCGCCATAATTTTGATCCACTTTTTGTGATAAGCATGTACATGCCTTTCCCGTCAGTAAGTCTGTATGGTTTAGCTTGAGCTATTGATTCTTCTATGATTTGTGTTGTTAATTTCATTTTACAGTATCTCCTTTAAGAGAAGTATAAGATACTGTTATGCGTACTGTTAATACGCTGAAATGCTGTGGAACAAAAAGAGATAACGTGAGACAAAAAAAATCCCTCGAAGCTAGGTTGTTCCTGCTCGTTGGGATGTTTTTATATTTCTTGACACTATAGCGTGGTGCCCAGGGGCGGAATCGAACCGTCGACACGAGGATTTTCAGTCCTCTGCTCTACCGACTGAGCTACCTGGGCTTGCTAAAGAAACGCTATTATGTCAATGAAGCGTTTTTGTGTCAACCCCTA
>Ga0209184_1000363_pt1 | contig 52420 bp, 55 predicted proteins | sample EN8Hudsemesocosm_2_FD_184627 | JGI IMG/M metagenome (GOLD analysis project Ga0209184, IMG submission 184627) | Methane-oxidizing microbial communities from mesocosms in the Hudson Canyon - EN8C Hudson Canyon (SPAdes) (version 2) | ecosystem: Environmental > Aquatic > Marine > Cold seeps | place... | reverse complement strand
CGTAGGCTTTTCATAAAATTCGCGACGACGAACTTCAGACAATACGCCTGCTTTTTCACATGAACGCTTGAAGCGACGTAGAGCAATATCAAACGGCTCGTTTTCTTTAAGTTTTACTGAAGGCATTCAAAAGTACCATTGTTTTGTTAGTTTTTGTCTTACTGCATCATTTCGCTAGCTTCATTATATTACAAAGCAACGATCAAAATATACACACAGCTTTACTTGGGGCGCGAATTTTAATGGTAAACTTTCTCCAAGTAAAGACCTGTTTATCATTATGTGCTCTTCCGAAGGTAAATTATCCCTATTTTTAAATCAAACTTTTCCTAAAAACCCCTCTAACACTAGCTTTCCAACCATATCTCCTTTTTGAATTCTTTGGTGCGCTTTACTCAAATTTTCGGCATTTATCATCCCATAATGCTGAGTAAGGGTTGTTTTTAACAACCCAGCATCAACCAGCCGACCCACTTCATTCAATATTATTTGTTGGGCGTTCATATCTTCAGTTTGAAACATAGAACGGGTATACATAAACTCCCAGTGTAGCGAAATGCTTTTACGTTTAAACACTTTTATATCCAGTTCAACCGGGTCATCAATAAGTGCGAATTTTGATTGCGGCTTCATCAGTTCAACAAGTTTTTTATAATGTTGATCGGTATGTGTAAGACTAGCGACGTGAGTAATAGATGAAACCCCATACTCTTTAAGCTGTAATTCAAGGTTCTGATGATGGTTCACTACTAGGTCAGCCCCCATACTCTTAACCCATGCCTGACTCTCTTCTCTAGAAGCTGTTCCAATAACCTTCGCAGCAGTCAAGCACTTGGCTAACTGAGTAAGAATAGATCCAACCCCCCCAGCCGCTCCTGTCACCATAATCACATCATCGCTTGAATCTGAAGTACTTTTTAACCCCAGTCGGTCAAATAGCAACTCCCAAGCAGTAATCGCAGTTAATGGTAAAGCCGCAGCTTCTGAAAATGATAATGTCTGAGGCATCTTACCTACAATACGCTCGTCTACACATTGGTATTCTGCATTACAACCTTGTCGCGTTAAATCACCCGCAAAATACACATTATCGCCAACTTTATAAGTTGAAACCTTCTCTCCTACAGCGGTAACAACCCCTGCGGCATCCCAACCAAGTATTTTTTGCTTGCCTTTTTCTGGGTTAACATTCTGATGAATTTTACAATCAACCGGATTCACTGAGATCGCTTTTATATGAACTTGTAAGTCATGCCCCACAGGCTCAGGTTTAGGAAGCTCTTCATCAACTAAAACACTCGGGCTATTAAATTCAGAATGACAATACGCAACAGCTTTCATAGAAGGACCTTTTAAAATAAGTAAGAAAACTGGCATCTATATTTCTTAGGTGCACACAAAGCAGGTATTATCTCGTCACGATACAAATACTCAACAACACTTTATTTAAAAACACCGGAAATTTAGTTATGACAGTAGAATTTTTTTTAAACACGTTAGCACAGTCACCTGAGACGATCGATTTTAATGACACAATGGCGGTAATTGATACTCACTATGATTTCACACCTTGCGCGTTTAGTAACGGCCAACAACAAAATGAATCGGAGCAAAATTCTGGCTCATGTAAGCTTTTTGCTTTTGCAAAATTACACAATCTCGATCAACAGCAAACGTTAGATTGTTTTGGCCAATATTATCGAAAAGACGTACTCTCAAACCCTGAAGGCACAGACCATCAAAACATACGTAACTTTATGGATTCTAGCTGGGATGGCATTCGCTTTGAAGGCTCTCCATTAAAACCGATTAAATAACATTAAAGCCAAAGAATGACGCACTGAAAACACAGACTTTTGAGACTATACTAATTCGCCCATTCAACAGGAAAAGCGCATGATTGCTCGTACATTATTAATTATACTGCCTTTTATTTTTTACATTAACCACGCGCTAGCAGAGCAAATTTCGCCTAAAAAGCGAGATATAGTCGATCAAATTTTAGTTATTAATCAAACAGCCGAGCTTATCCCCTTAATGACATCGGCGCTAACCGGCCAAATAATCACAGCCGTCGCTAAGGGTCGTGGCGACATCGACAACAACCTTAAGCTAATCATTCATAATGAAGTAAAAACAGCAATAAAAGAACAGTTTGTACTCAACAACAAATTTAATGATATTTTTTATGGTTTATATGATGAGTATTTTTCTACCGATCAAATGCAGGACATCGTTAATTTCTACAATAGCCCAGCAGGAAAGCAACTCTTGAAACATTCTCAAGACATCACCCAAAGAAGCCAAGAACAAGCTAAAGCTCACGCCAAAACCATAGGCCCAATCATTCAGAAGCGACTTATAAAAATACTTGATAACATCGATGAAAAATTCGAGAAGCGTAAAGCCGTCCAATAAGAATAAATAAGCGCAACACCGCTCTAAGCTGCTCTGTGGCATGCATATTATTCTTTAATCATCTTCCTGCTCTGCAGCCTCGATCTCTTCACTCAGTTCGAACCAAATAAGCTCGTTATTTTCAAGTGCTTGCTTGTGCTCAGTTTGACGGTCTAGTACTTCTTTAAGTTTTGCCTTATTTTCGGTTTGATACAAAGCTGAATCGGCTAACACGTCTTCTAATAATGCCAATTGCTCTTGGTGCAGTGTCATGTCAGTTTCTGCTTTCGAGAGTTTCTTTTTTAATGGACTTAAACGCTTACGTTTTTCCGCAGCTAATCGTTTTCTTTCTTTTTTGTCCTCTGCTGACTCTCCCTGAGACTCAACCAGTTTATCCTCACCAGACCCCGCCTTTTCTACTCGTTTATTATCGCTTTGATAAGCCTGCAGCCAATCTTCATAATCGTGCAGATCACCTTGAAACTCTTCCACTTTACCGTTCGCAACCAGCCAAAAAGCATCCACGGTATTTTTCAGTAAATGCCGGTCGTGTGAAACGATTAGTATCGCCCCTTGAAAGGCTTGAAGCGCCATCGTTAAGGCATGCCTCATTTCTAGGTCAAGGTGGTTAGTTGGCTCATCCAGCATGAGCAAATTTGGTTTTTGCCAAGCAATAATCGCCAAAGCCAAGCGCGCTTTCTCTCCTCCAGAAAAACGCGTAATCACTTCTAAAGCGGCATCACCTCGAAAATCAAAACCGCCTAAGAAATTACGAACTTCATGATCTGTAGCTGAAGGTCTAATTCTCTGAAGATGAAGAAAGGGGCTCGCATTCAAATCAAGTTCTTCTAATTGATGCTGAGCAAAGTACCCAATTTTTAGATGTTCACCTTCTGAACGCTGACCATTAATTTGCGCTAAATCGCCAACCAGACTCTTTACCAAGGTAGATTTTCCAGCACCATTTGGCCCCAGCAAGCCTACCCGCGTACCTGGCAAGATACTGGTCGAAAAATTATTTAGAATAGTTTTTCCGTTATAACCTAGGTCAGACTTTTGAATACTCAATAAGGGGCTAGAGACCTTCTCCGCCTCAGGAAAACTAAAGTTAAAAGGCGAATCAATATGAGCAGGCGCAATCATTTCCATACGCTCTAATTCTTTCATCCGACTCTGAGCTTGTTTCGCTTTTGTCGCTTTTGCTTTAAAGCGATTAACAAATGATTGAATTTCACCAATTCGCACTTGTTGTTTTTCATATTGCGCTTGTTGCTGAGCTAATTTCTGCGCGCGCTGCTGCTCAAAGTCGCTATAGCTACCTTTATACTGATTTAGCTTTTTAAACTCAAAATGCAGTATATGCGTCGCGACCGAATCAATAAAATCACGATCGTGAGAGATAAATAAAATGGTTCCGGTGTATCGCTTAAGCCAATGTTCTAACCAGATCACCGCTTCTAAATCCAAGTGGTTAGTTGGCTCATCGAGTAGTAATAAATCTGACGGACACATTAATGCCTGCGCCAAATTTAAACGAATACGCCACCCACCCGAGAAATCATTAACAGGTTTAGACAGCTCGTCCTGCTGAAACCCTAAGCCGTGCAGTAGCTTCTCAGCCGTTACCGACGCTTCATAGGCACCAATCGCTTCCAGCTCTCCATGAATTCTTGCGATATTATGATGATCATCAATTTCTTCTGCCGCTTTTAATGCTTCTTCGAGCTCCCTTAAAAGATGATGCCCATCCAGTACATGATCTAAAGCTAAACGCTGTCCCGCTGAAACTTCTTGCTCCATATGAGCAATTCGGCAACGCCCTGGCAAACTAAACTCACCGGAGTCTGGCGTGAGCTCGCCCAAAATCAGTTTAAATAAGCTCGTCTTCCCAGCACCATTAGCACCTATGATGGCAACACGCTGACCACCATGCACAATGGCATTTGCTTCATCTAATAGGGGTTCGGGTCCCCGCCTAAGGGTTAATGCATTAATCTTCAGCATGAAAGAATGACTCGCAAAAACCGAGACGTTAACGGATATCTGCCCTAACATCAATGATGCTTAAATTTGAATATCAGGTTATTCTTACGCTATGACCATTCAATTACCCGACAACCTCCAGCTAGACAATGACTTTTGGCAATTTTCATTATCGCTCTGGCAGGACAAAAAAGCACAAGAGACCCTACTCCGGCTGCAAGATAAGCAGCATCTCCGTGTTAATTTACTGTTGTATTCCATGTGGCTAGGCATTGAAAAAAAAGCGATAGCCAATCACCTTATTGCCACGCTTGAAGCAACAGAGTCTTGGCACCAACAAGTTGTAGCACCCTTACGTAAGGTTCGTAAAATATTACCTTTGCAACCACACACCACCATACTCAAACCTCAAGTTCAAAATAGCGAGCTATTGGCCGAGCAAATTGAGCAATCACTATTATTTAATTGCGCGCGTAAAATTCCTGCCACGACCCTTAACGCAAGCCCCACTCAGCCTTTTAATCACACGTTATCTATTTTGATCAAAAATTTATTAGCCTGCACAGTCCATGCGCAAACCATTAAACAATTAAAGACGATCGATAATCTTCAAAAGAAAAAATACAGCACACTTAGCCCATCAGACCTATTATTATTAGTACAAACATGCCTTCCCATACATCCTGCGTCACATATTGCGGCATGCATCGAATCGCTAACGACATCACAATGAGCCGATACATATTATGAAATGGATTTATCGTTTACTTACCATCGCTATGATTGGTGGCGCCATGCTCTTTCCTTTTTTTATGAATAATAATGAAGGTAAACCTATGTTTTCATTGCCCGAGGCGAAGGATTTCATTCCGTCCAGCCTAACATCTGGAAAAATATCAGATAAAACAATCCCTTCTTTACCGTCGAGCTCTCAAACCTTCTACAAGTGGCAAGACGAACATGGCACATGGCACTATGGCGATACCCCTCCCGTAAATGGCCCTCTCTTTTCTACCATCGAGGTAGATAGTAATACTAACGTTATTCAAAGTATTTCCGCGGAACCGGCTCCAGAACCAGCTGCGCCATCAAGCACCCTGAACACCACCAACTCTCCAGACATTCCGCTCAGTAATGTTCTTTCACTTGAGCGCGCAATGAATGTTTTAAATGATGCTCAAAAAGTTCAGGGCTTAATGGACGGTCATAACGCACAACTTGAAGCAATAAACAGTAACAACTCGAAGTAAATTGGCATAAAATCACAATTTAAGGCTCTACAAATAGTCAACCACACACCTAAGAATCAAATATGTATCGAGTTAAAGAAATGTTCTACAGCCTTCAAGGTGAAGGCGCCCGTGCAGGCCGAGCAGCTGTATTCTGCCGATTCAGTAAATGTAATTTATGGAATGGCCGAGAAGATAGTCGGGCTCAAGCCATCTGTAATTTTTGTGATACGGATATTTTAGGTATTGACGGACAGAATGGCGGTAAATTCGATACTGCTGAGTCATTAGCCACTGCGATTCATAAAATATGGCCATCCATTCATCTCTCTGAAAATACAAAACCTTATGTTATTTTTACAGGAGGAGAACCCTTACTGCAGTTAGACGAACCTGTGATTAAACACATGCACCAACTCGGGTTTGAAGTTGCCATTGAAAGTAATGGCACACTACCTTTACCTAAGGGTGTTGATTGGGTCTGTTTGAGCCCAAAATCTGACGCAAAGGTCGTATTCGATTACTGCAACGAGCTAAAGCTTGTTTATCCCCAAAAAAAAGCACTGCCTGAACGTTTTGAAAACTTCAAATCAACTCATTTCTTTTTATCACCAATGGCCAGCCCGCTTATTCGTTGTGGTGATGACCCTCAGAAAAAAAACAATACACAGCTAGCGCTAAACTATTGTTTAAACCATCCTCAATGGCGTCTTACCTTACAGCTACATAAGTTACTAGGCATTGATTAAGGGTATTAGAAAGAAGAACCGGGCTCTTGTAAAAACGCCAGTTCTTCGGGTGTTGACTGTCGATTTAAAATCAAATTTCGGTGAGGATAACGCCCAAAACGTTCAATAATTTCTTTATGTTTTAGCTCAAAGCGATAATTATCTTCCATACCAGGCTGGTTAAACAATTCTACAGCCTGCTCATGCACTAGTAAGGACTCACTATGCATGTATGGCAAATATAAAAAGCATCGTCTTTCAACAGTTAATGCTTCATCAGCTTTTTGAGCGATCGCCTCCTGCGCTAATACCAAGGCAATTTGATCAGAAGCAAAACTTCTTGCTTGATCTCGATACATATTTCGAGAGAACTGATCTAGAATTAAAATTTCAGCTAAGCGTCCCTCAGGGGTCTTGCGCCACGACCACAACTCACCACTCACCGCGGCATGATGCATTTTAGAAAATCGCTGTGCGATCAATTGATCTAAGCATTCATCTTTCACCCAATGTTGTCGAGGTTCTAACTCTTCAAACCAAAATTTAATCACACTCTCCATAACGCTCCCCATATACGTTCAAAATTAGCTCACTGATTCCAGGTTGATGCTTTCTTTAAAGTAAGGCTATTCCCACTCTAATTGGTCTATGATTTTTCTCGCCTCAAGCAATTTACAGTCCGTCGCGGACATTAACTTTGTGACAGTCATATCAGGGTTTCCTCTCGCAAATTCAAGCAGCTCGTCATGACTTAAGTGCTCACTGTTCTCCGATATTTTTTTTGCCACCCAAAACCAACCCTCTTCGCCAGACTGATGAATTAATTCAATAATCAAAAGTACTTGCTGAGTATCTACTTGCAAGAGCCAGTTACGAGAGCGCCCTTTGCGCAGTAATTGAGCCCCTGTTGATTTAATCAGCTTTTTAAGCGCATCAGAATTCGATGTTTTTCTTACAAAGGAGTTCAGCACAATCCGCAAGACGACCAACCTCCTTTTAATAAAAAATGCTGTAAACTTATTCACTCACTAATATGAACAACAAAACCTGCACTTAATATCTGAATTTCCCTTGCTCAATATCTCTCTGAAGGGATTCATCCATTAACTGATAACCCCCCTCATTAGGTAAACAGACCCAAACAGGGTCCTGCACTTTAGCTAAATCAAAACCAGCTTTCTTTAAATCTGTTTTTTTGTATTTAAAGGTACCTGTGGTTTCCATTTTTTGAGAAATTCGTAAAAAGACAGGAACTGAAAATGCAGGTAATTGTTTATTTAAATGCTGATAAAATTCAACCGGGTCAAACTGCGCTCCCTCCATCAAACGAATATTGGCCATACCCGCACGACCATTGGTGTTAGGAATTTCGACACCGTAAACCACGGCATCCAAAATGGATGAAGACGTGCTGATACAATTTTCAACTTCTGTGGTGGATACATTTTCACCTTTCCATCGATACGTATCCCCTAAACGATCAACAAACTGGGCATGTAAATAGCCTTGATCACGCATTAAGTCGCCTGTGTTAAACCAGGCATCGCCCGGTTTAAATACATCTCTCAAAATTGATTTTTCTGTTTTTTCCGGATCGGTATAACCATCAAAAGGGCTTTTATCGGAGATTTCGCCCAGCAAAAGACCTGATTGACCTTTTTTCACTTTCCGTAAAAAGCCATCGTCCTGACGAACAACCTCATCAAGGTCTAAATCATATTCAACAATGGCATACGGAATAGTGGTAAACCCGACGGTACAATCATGATTAAATAAATTCATAAAACCAATATTGCCCTCACTCGACCCGTAAAACTCCATCACTTTGGGCACATTAAAACGTGATTTAAATTCTCGCCATAAGTTAGGCCGCAAACCATTACCAAACATCATCCGAACCTGATGATTCTGGTCATTAATGCTTGGCCCTTGTGCCAAAAGGTAGCGACACAACTCGCCAACATAACAGAAAGCTGTCACACCTGTTCGTCTCACTTCAGGCCAAAATTTACTCGCTGAAAATTGACGCGCCATGACTAAGCCAGCACTACCTGCAAGCACACTCCCCCAACCAATAATCAAAGCAGTACCGTGATAAAAAGGTAAGGTAACAAACGCTCTATCGCTAGGCTTTAGTTGAATACTGGCCAAACCAACACCTCCATAAGCTTTCATAAATCGACCATGCGTTAGTATTGCGGCCTTGGGCAACCCTGTAGTTCCGGAGGTATAAAAATAACAAAAAGGCTCAGTTGCTCGTTGCTCATTACTTGATTTTGGGTTCTGGGAAGAACACGAGAGCGCTTTTTCAGCAAGGTCCACCCAGCCCTCGGGTGCAGAGGTTTTGTCAGACAAGGTATTGCAATCGGATAAATATAGCTTGGAATTGTCACCTTTAGGCAACACCGCTTTCACATCCATCGCGACTGAATACAGTTCTTCGCCAACAATAATACGAGAAGGACTCACCAGCTGTATACTATGCTTCAGCACCCCTCCTCGCTGAGAGGTATTCAGCAACGCACTAACAGCTCCAACCTTTGAAATCGCAGCAATACAAGCTAGTAGCTCGGGCCGATTTTCAATAAATACCGCGATGACGTCACCTTTTTTAGCCCCCATCTTCACAAGACTATCGACTAAACGATTCACCCACTCATTAAATTGTTTATAGCTTAACTCTCGATCTTCAAATATAAGCGCCACACCGTTTGGGTTACGCTTGGTGGCTTTTTCAAGGCATACCGCCAACCCCACCGGTTTATCACTATTTTTTCGATTAGCGATGTAGAGGCCTTTGGCTCGATCGGGAATACCTGTTAGAAAAACAGGTAATTTTGAGACAAACTGACGAAACGATATGGTATCTGTATTTGAAATATCAGAGTTTGACATGCATATTCTCTTTTTTTATATTTAATAAAGCGTTGTCCCAAACCTAAAAGCGGACGATCACTTTTCGTTTAACAATCACGAGTAGCAATAGCCCTACTTTATATCACTAATCTAAAGGGCATTAATCACATACTTCATCAAGGCGCCGTTTGATTGAATTTTCAATTTTTCCTTTGAATGGTCTTAGCAAAAAACCTAATTCCATTTTAAGCTCTACGCGCTCGCTTAGTACCGTCATATGGCCCTTGGCACCGGCACCTTTAAATTTAACAGTGTCATCTTCCCAATGATATTTTACGCCAAACTCTTGCGCTAAACTTGCAACGAGATCTTCTGCTAAAACTCTAGCTTGTTCTATCGCTAAGTTATGGGTACGGCTAACTCTAATTTCAGACATAATGCATTCTCATGTTATACAACAACTCTCACATACTAACTCGAAACTGGCCCTTACAACAAAACTACTCACTTTGGCTCTGTTTTTAGCTTTAAGATTAGTATTTTAAAGCATGACGGCATAGTTTTCCTTTCTCACCAAGGTTAGAATAGCGTCCATAAATGAATCAGCAGAGACGACTTCATGACAAGCGAACCTACCACAAACACAACGCAAGCAGCCCAAGAGACTGACACTGTCACGCATTTTGGTTTTCAAGACGTAAAAGCGCAAGACAAAGCGAACAAAGTCGCTGATGTTTTTCACTCGGTTGCCAGCAAATATGATGTGATGAATGACTTAATGTCGCTGGGCATTCACCGCATCTGGAAACGCTTAACTATTGAGTCTAGCGGTGTTCGCCCAGGTTATAAAGTTTTAGACATTGCTGGCGGTACAGGCGACCTCACCATGCAGTTTTCAAAACGTGTGGGTGAACAAGGCCAAGTGGTATTAGCCGACATCAATTCATCGATGCTGAACGTTGGTCGTGATCGATTATTAGATCGTGGTTATGGCAGTAACATCGAATTTGTACAAGCGAATGCCGAAGCGCTGCCCTTTCCAGACAATCACTTTAATTGTGTGAGTATTGCTTTTGGTTTACGAAACGTGACCGATAAAGATAAAGCACTCGCTTCGATGGCGCGAGTATTAAAGCCTGGTGGCCGTCTATTGATTCTGGAGTTTTCTAAACCCGCTAACCCAATGCTAAGTACGATATATGACAAGTACTCCTTCACGGCATTGCCGTTTATGGGCAAACTCATCACCAATGACAGCTCAAGCTACCAATACCTAGCCGAGTCTATTCGTATGCACCCAGACCAAGAAACGCTCAAGGGTATGATGGAAAATGCTGGATTCGTAAACTGCCGTTACCACAATATGTCAGGCGGTATAGTTGCGCTACATACCGGAATCAAACCTTAAATGAGTTTTATTGATCCAGCCTTTATTCAGAAAGTAGCGCCTGCCATTGAGAAAGCAATTAATCTAGCACTCTCAATGGACCCGGTGTCACAAAAGAAGTTGAATTTATTGCAAGGCTGTATATTAGAAGTTTCTATCACGATACCAAAACAAACTTTATTTTTTGGTTCAGAGGGCGGAAAAGTCGTTATCCTCCCCCCTCAAGATAGTTCATCTGTCTGTTTAAGTGGCAATGCATTTTCTCTAATTAAACTTGCAAACTACCAAGATAAAACCTCGTTATTTAAAAATAAAGAAATCATTTTAAGTGGCGATGCGGTTCGGGCACAACAAATTCAGGGTTTGATGGGGTCAGTTAATATTGACTGGGAGGGTATTTTAGCCGCGCTTATCGGCGATGTACCGGCCCACTTTATCGGCACCTCTTTGCGCCAAAGTTTAGCTTTTGGCAAAAACATCAGTCAATCGTTTATCAATGACCTAGAAGAGTTTATAAAATATGAAGTGCGCTTAATTCCAAGCAAAGCACTGGCTAAGACGCAATTTGAAGCAATTGATCAGTTACGTCTGGCAACCGACCGTTTAGAAGCTAGATTGAAACAAGCTTTTAAGCAAACTCAAAAATCATAAATAGTTTAACGTTCTCTCATTAACTCATACCCAAAACAAACTGGAATATATAGCGTGTCCAAACTTTTTTTAATCACCAAACTCAGACGTATTTTTGTTATTCTTTGGGTGGTAAGTCGATACCGTTTAGATGAGTTTATTCCTCTTGCTCACCTTCCACTACCTGCTCGAATATTATTCTTTTTAGCGCCTTGGCATTTTTTCCCTAAACCAAAACTCTCACGTGGCGAGCGGATTCGCTTAGCCTTAGAAACCCTCGGCCCTATTTTCATCAAGTTTGGTCAGATCCTCTCCACACGAAGAGATCTGCTTCCAGACGATATTGCAGACGCACTAAAAGAACTTCAAGACAATGTAGCACCGTTCCCTGGCACTCAAGCTAAACAAATTATTGAACAGGCGCTCAAGCAAAGTACCGATCAACTTTTTTCAGAGTTTAGTATTGAGCCCCTTGCGTCAGCATCTATCGCACAAGTGCATAGTGCACGACTAAAGAATGGTAAAGAAGTTGTCGTTAAGGTCATTCGTCCAAATATCGAAGGAACAATCAATCAAGATATTGCCCTAATGTTAGTGTTAGCGTCATTATTAGAAAATTACTGGGCAGATGGAAAACGCTTACACCCTATTCAAATTGTAAAAGACTATCAAAAAACAATTTACGATGAATTAGACCTACAACGCGAAGCGGCTAACGCCTCTCAACTACGCCGTAACTTTTTAAACTCTGAACTAATCTATATTCCCGAAATATTTTGGGATTACACCAATCACGACGTACTTGTAATGGAACGTATTTACGGCATGCCTGTCGCCGACGTTGAGCAATTAAAAGCCTCAGGGGTAGATCTGAAAACCTTAGCCGAACGTGGTGTTGAAATATTTTTCACTCAGGTATTCCGAGATAGCTTCTTCCATGCGGATATGCACCCGGGTAATATTTTTGTTTCTGCTGAACATACGCATAACCCTCAATATATCGCCATCGACTTTGGCATTGTGGGCACTCTGACTCAAGAAGACCAAAACTACCTTGCGCGCAACCTTCTTGCGTTTTTTAATAGAGATTATCGTCTCGTTGCTGAATTACATGTTTCATCGGGCTGGGTGCCTGAGGATACACGCGTTGATGAATTTGAATCCGCCATTCGTACGGTGTGCGAGCCCATTTTTGAACGACCACTTAAAGATATCTCCTTTGGGCAGTTCTTACTTCGCTTATTCCAGACCGCACGTCGCTTTAATATGGAAGTTCAACCACAATTAGTTTTACTCCAAAAAACTTTGCTGAATATAGAAGGCCTTGGACGACAGCTATACCCTGACCTCGATTTATGGAATACCGCACAACCTTATTTAGAAAACTGGATGAAGCAACGGATGGCGCCTCCGGGTATTTGGAAGAATGTAAAACAGCATTTACCTGAATGGCTGGAACAGTCACCCGAAATACCGAAACTTGTATTTGATGCAATGAACCAAATCAAGCACCTTGATAATTTTGGCAAACAACGAGAACAAAGCGCACTTGCCCTTCATACTGAACTAAAGCAACAACGTAGCCAGTCAAAAGACTGGGTCATCGGTTTTGCATTCATTATTGCTGGTTTTGTGGTCGCAACACCTAGTGCGTTCGATTGGCTAAATACCATTTCATGGCAAAGTGCTGTACCCTTTTTACTTGGCAGCTATTTTTTAGTTCGCCGAAAATAAAACTCGGCCTATAAAAAAATAGACTGAACTGATAACAGAAACAGAGAAAAAATATGTCCACCGTATTAAACGAACTAGCGACTGTACTTGCTGAAAGAAAAAAGGCTGACCCTGAAAGTTCGTATGTTGCCAGCCTACACAAAAAAGGTCTGAATAAGATTCTTGAAAAAGTGGGTGAAGAGTGTACTGAAACGATCTTAGCGGCAAAAGATGCGGAAGGCGCCGATGAAGCTAAAAAACAGGACTTAGTTTGTGAAACTGCCGACCTCTGGTTTCATAGTATGGTAATGTTATCTCATCTAGATTTACATCCAGATGACATTTTAAAAGAACTTCAGCGCCGCTTTAACTTATCTGGCCTTGAAGAAAAGTCATCCCGAACTAAATAGCACACAAGCTAATTAAGGAGAACGATATGGGCATCAGTCCAATGCAACTACTGATCATTCTTGTGATCGTAGCACTAATATTCGGCACTAAGAAACTTCGCAATATGGGCGGAGACTTAGGTGGAGCAGTCAAAGGCTTTAAAAAAGCGATGAAGGATGAAGATACTAAGCCATTAGAAAAAAATGGTGCTGACATCATTGAAGGTAAAGCTGAAAAAGTAAGTTCGAAACAAGAAGACAACCAACCTAAATAATGTTTTCTTTCTTTCTAAAACTGGCGCTTTAGCATGTTTGATATCGGCTTTCTGGAATTAGTTATTGTAGGGATTATTGCCTTACTAGTGCTTGGTCCTGAACGCCTGCCTGTCGCAGCGCGTACAGTCGGTAAATGGGTTGGGCAAGCACGCCGTATGACTAGCCAGTTCACCAAAGAAATCGACAGACAAATCGAATTAGATGAACTGCGAGCAGAGCTCAAAAAACAGGGTGAAAGTCTCGACATCCGAGAGGATGCCAACAATATTCATGCAACAGTCAGTCAAGCTTTACAGCAAGCAAAAGAGTTTGAGCCCTTACCGAGGGCCGAAGAAGATACGCCATTCAACCCTGACGCGCATAAAGCAGTAACTGAGCCAACTGTTTCAACTGCACAAGCCCCGATAGATAACATAAGCACCAGCAAGAATGACTGACCAAAATACCCCTAACAACACTCCCGATGACCAAACTCAACCTCTGATACAGCATCTCATTGAGTTAAGAAATCACCTTTTACGTGCTGTGGTGAGTGTACTTTTAGTTTTTGCTTCACTTTATTATTTTGCGAATGATATTTACCTTATCGTTGCAGAGCCCTTACGGGAATTAATGCCTGAAGGCAGCACGATGATTGCAACAGATGTGGCGTCGCCATTTTTTGCGCCATTCAAACTAACGCTCATGGTCTCAATTTTTATCTCAATGCCTTTCGTTCTTTATCAAATATGGTGTTTTATAGCCCCAGCGCTTTACGATAAAGAAAAGAAACTCGCTTTTCCGTTATTGTTTTCTAGCATTGTATTATTTTACTCAGGTATCGCCTTTGCATACTTTGTGGTATTTCCTTTGATTTTTGGTTTTTTTACGAGCACAGGCCCTGAAGGGATAACGGTTATGACCGATATCAGCCGTTACCTTGATTTTGTTCTAAAGCTATTTTTTGCCTTTGGCATCGTTTTTGAAATACCCATCGCCATTATTATACTGGTCTCAAGCGGTGTCACAAACGTTGAAAGTTTGAGTCAAAAGCGCCCTTATTTAGTTGTCGCTTGCTTTGTTGTTGGCATGCTACTCACTCCACCAGATGTTATTTCACAAACACTACTCGCCCTTCCGATGTGGCTGCTATTTGAAGTAGGTTTACTTTTTGCAAAAATGATCGAAAAGCGTCCTGAAGCAGAAGCATAATGACGGACATTTCAAAATAGTGAACTTATTACTACTACTACCTGAGAATATGCTGACAGAAACGTCTGCCCAAGTGTCTGGCCGCCAACTAGCACACCTGCACAGCACGCTCACCACCAAAGAAGGTGACCACTTATGTGTTGGCCTATTAAATGGCCCCATCGGTACCGCATCGGTTACTAAGCTCACCTCTGACATTGTGTTACTAGAGATTGATTGGCATGCTTCAGCGCCTTCGGCTTTACCACTGACGCTGATTATTGGTTTACCTCGACCAAAAATGCTCAAACGAATTATCCAAACCGCCACTACAATGGGGGTAAAAGAGCTTTATTTTATCCACTCCTGGAAAGTAGAGAAGAGCTTCTGGCAATCGCCTTGGTTAAGCGAAGAAAAAATACGTGATAATTGCATATTAGGCTTAGAGCAAGCGAAAGATACGATAATGCCTGCTATTCATTTAAGAAAACGTTTTAAACCTTTCGTTGAAGATGAATTGCCCGCGATCGCAAACAACACCCGCAAACTTCTAGCCCATCCCGGAGAGCCAACGCCTTGCCCAATCGATATTCAAGATAAAACGACGCTCGTCATAGGACCAGAGGGGGGGTTCACTCCTTACGAAGTTGAAAAGATTAAAGAGTGCGGGTTTCAGAGTGTTCATTTAGGCGAGCGGATTTTACGTGTTGAGACTGCTGTTCCCGCACTTGTTGCCCGCTTATTTTGCCCTTAGGTTTATTAGAGATCGCTTACAGCGAGTAGTTTACATCGCTATCTAGTTATTCCAGTGCAATATGCTACCGGAATAACTACAACCCCCTTTCACCCGAAACTAAAATCACCCTGTTTCTTTTTGAGAAAGGTCTGCCTTTACCGGTTCTGTGGGTATAAAGACGGGGTCAAGTGCTGGAAACTCATCCTCAGCTGTACCTAATTTTTTCTTAACGAACGAACTTACATTTGCGCCCAGCACCAAAAGACATGGCGTCAGGAGTAGTGTAAGTACCGTAGCGAATGCCAACCCACCAGCAATCGCACTCGATAACTGCGTCCACCACTGAGTAGAAGGCGCACCAAATGCAACCTCTCTATTGATAAAGTCGATATTCATGGCCATCACCATCGGTATCAACCCTAGTATTGTCGTACCGGCAGTCAATAAAACCGGACGCAAACGTATTTCACCTGTCGCCAGCGCGGCATCATAAGCTGAATAACCATCCTTAATATAAGCATTGTAGGTATCGATCAATACAATATTGTTGTTCACCACAATACCCGCTAAAGCAATAATTCCGAGCCCGACCATTACAATACCAAAGGGTTGCGCCGTCACTAACAAGCCCAGCAACACACCTGCTGTTGAAAATATAATGGCGCTCAGCACTAGAAAACTTTGATAAAAACTATTGAACTGAATCACTAAAATAAGCAGCATTAAAAACATGGCAAACAAAAATGCGCTCGATAGGAAGTCTGCCGTTTCTTTCTGATCTTCCTCTTCGCCTTTTACGACAATACGTACATCAGGATGCAGCTCAGCCTCGGCGAATGCAGCCTGTAAAGCCTGAAGCCTTTCACTTGGAAGTAAACCTTCGTCTACATCTGCCTGAATGGTAATTGCCCGTTTAGCATCGACGCGTTTGATCGTACCCGTTTTCGGCGCAGGTTTAAGCGAAACAAAATTACTAATCGGCACCATCCCCTTATTTGTTGATATCCGAAAATTATCAAACTGATTTAAGGTTCGCTTTTGATTCGGAAAGCGGATATTGATATCAACTTCTTCAGTGGTGTCGTTTGGACGGAACCCTGCAACGCGAAAGCCATTGGTAACCATCTGAATCGCACTACCTAATAAGGCTATGTCGGCACCGAAACGTGCCGCAGCCTCACGATCGACTTCAAGTCGCCACTCGATCCCCGGTAAGGCGCGATCATCCTCTATGTCTTTGAAGCCTCCTAGCTCACTCATTTGAGTCACGATTGTTTCAACGGTTTCGTCTGCATGTTCAGGAAACATAGCACTGATCTGTAACTTGATCGGCTTACCACCTGACGGGCCATTTTCAGCTTTTCTGAACTCAAGTTTTACACCTGGGATATCTTTTGTGAAGCCAGCCATTTCTTCAAGTATCTCAGAGGCTGCTCGTCGCTTATCCCAATCAACAAATTGAAATTGAATTGAGCCAATCACATCTTCTGCCATCCCATTAAATGACTGATTAAATGAACGCGCATAAACTGACTCGAGTTCTTTCATTCCAAAGAAGCGCTGTTCTACCGTTTTCAAAAGCGCGTCTTTCTCATAAATCGACAGATCGCCACGCGCATGAATCAATACTTGCGCATTGTCCGGCTCAACCTCAGGAAAGAACTCAACGCCTTTGCCTAACATGGCATATGTTGCGTAGCTTGCTGCAATCACCATAAGCGAAGCCACTAATGTTTTACCTGGGTGATGCAATAGCTTTCGTAACAAACTCACATAAACCGACATCAACGCGCCGGTCTTTTTTGGCGGAGCGCTTTTCGGTGTGTCATGTTGATGGTTTGAAGATTTTTTACCCAGCCATGACCCGACGACAGGTAAGAATATCAATGCAACCACCAATGAAGCGGTCAAGCAGATTATCACCGTAATGGGCAAGAACTTCATAAATTCGCCCACGGTACCGGGCCAGGCAATAAGCGGCATAAAGACCACTAAGGTCGTGGCCGTTGAAGCAATAATAGGCCAAGCCATACGCTTTGAGGCTTTGGAAAAAGCACGTTCAGCACTCATACCATGCTCTTGATTTCGCGAGGCTAATTCCGCCACAACAATCGCACCATCAACCAACATGCCGACCACTAAGATCAGACTAAATAACACAACAATATTTAAAGTCAGCCCCATCAAGTTAATCACTAAAAGACTCGTCAAGAACGAAGCCGGAATGGCTAAGCCAACCAGAAGTGCTGATCGTAAACCTAGGGCGCCAACCACGACAATCATTACCATAATGATGGCGCTCGACACATTATTTTGAAGATCTTGAAGCATCTCGATAATTTCGCCAGACTTATCCAAAATGTAGGTATGCTCTAGAGAAGCCGGCCAAAATGGCTTTTTTTCAGAGACGATTGCTTTAACCTGAGAAATTACTTCAATAATATTCGAACCAACCCGTTTTTTTATTTCCAACGTTAGAGAAGGCTCTCCATCAACTCTTGCAAAACCTTGTGGGTCTTTAAAGGTTCTGCGTACGGTCGCTACATCGCGAAAGCTCACCACGGTATCACCGACAACTTTAACCGGAAGCGACATAATGTCTTCAAGGCCTTCTATAACACCAGGCACTTTTATGACTAAACGACCATGGCCATTATCAATCGCACCCGCTGCAACCAACTGATTATTCCGATTAACAATGGCCAATACATTTTCAAAATCTATATCGTAAGTTTCCAATACCAGTGGGTCGACGATGACTTCGAGCACTTCTTCACGATCACCACCTATGTCTACTTCCAACACTCCAGGGAGCGCTTCGATATCATCTTTTAAATCTCTGGCAATATAAAGCAGTTGTCGCTCAGGAATTGGGCCTGCGAGCCCCATACTCAGCACTGGAAATAATGACACATTTACTTCATTTACTTCTGGCTCATCACTATCAACTGGAAGCTTCGCTTTCGCTCGATCAACTTTTTCTCGCACATCATCTAGTGCCGAGTCACTATCAAAACCGGCGTCGAATTCAAGCGTAACGGAAGCATGACCTTCAGAGGCGACTGAACTCATTTCTTTCACGCCTTCGATTGACTTAAGTTCCTTTTCCATTGGCCGCACCAAAAGACGCTCAGCATCTTCAGGAGAAATGCCTTCATGCGACATAGAAACATAAATAATCGGAATCGCAATATCAGGCTCAGCTTCCTTTGGAATCGCATTATATGCAGCGATACCACTAAAGAATAAAAAAACCAAAAACAATAAAACAGCTCTGCGCCGCTGAATTGCCCAATCAATCGGGTTAGAAGGAGTACCTGATTCAGAACGGCTCATTATAAAGCTGCTCCATGGTCTGTATCATCCATAGGCTTAGTATTCAAAACAGTGTTGACCACATCTCCTTCAGAAACAAAACCTTGGCCAACAGTAATTAGATTAAACTGCTTAGGTAGCCCGCTTAACCAAATACCATCATTTTCGCTACGAATAATATCTACTGTTTGGGTAATGACATGCTGATCTTCATCAACACCTTTTATTTCTAATAAACCATCGCTATCTAAACCCAGTAATGAAGGCGATAATTTATGCGCCAATTGCTCACCTAGGTAAATACTAACTCGCGCACTCTGGCCAAATCGCCTGATACCCATTGTATTAAGCGCTTTGGCTTCAACACGAAAGGTACGAGTACTGGTATCAGCCGAACTGGAAATGTAGAATATTTCACCTTCAATCTTCACGCCGCTCAGCAGCACCGCACTCACTTTCTGCCCATTTGTTAGTTTTGAAATATGTTGCTGTGGCACCTCAGCGCTGATAGTTATGTATTTATCATCTACGAGTGTTGCTAGCGAGGTACCTGAATCGACGTAGTCCCCAAGCTCTACATGTAATTCATCCAGCACACCATCAAAAGCTGCTGTGATGATCGTACGTTCTATTTCTACTTCCCTTTCTTTAACTTCTGCCTCAGCGGCAGTCACATTAGCGACGTGCTGTAAGTATTGATTTTCCGATATCAGTTTCTTTGCTTTTAAGCTCAAGCTTGACGTCAAATCGGCTTGTCGAACTTTCAGCTCTGCTTTTGCACGCTCAAGCCTTGCCTGGCGATCATTCATCGCAAGCATTAGAATTTGTTGGCCCTGAGTAATCCGAGCACCTTTGTGGGTGTTTAAGTTCGTGATGATGCCATTTGTTTCCGCACGGACCTCAATTTCTCTTACTGACTCGATCCCCCCTTGTAAGTCGATCCGGTTAAGCATCATTTCCGCCTCAATAGCCTGCACTTTCACCTTAAATCGAGGGCTAGAAATGTTGTTCCCATCAAGTTCAGACTCTTGTTGACTTATTTTACTCTCCTCTTCCGTGTTACTAAAAAGTGATCCAGATAGAATCCAGACAAGTGCCAAAACGGCTAGAGAAATTGAGAGTATTAGAGATCGGTTCATTTTGCCTCGCAGTAATCAGTGAAAAATAAATAATATATGTAAGTGTGCTAAAAAAAACTTTAGCTTCAATAAAAGAACATCCTTGAAGAAAAAAGACACTAAACTATTTTAAAAATAGACCCTGATCGTCTTCAACTGAAGAGTATACGATAATTCCAACACATTTATGACTATGGGTCACAAAAATATTATTGAGGGGTCCTGAATCAAATAAAAATGGTACAGTAGCTCTACAGACAACACGGATCATTGCCAAACATATGCAAACAAACTTCATTAGAGAATCTTATGTCCGATAACGAAAATATCTCGCAAATGCTAGTAGACATCAGTGGTGACTTATTACAGTCCGTCGAGAACAAGCAAGAAATGCAGTCGCGTTTAGATATTCTTGTAACCGCTTGGAATCTGTCGCTTCATTCTCGCACTGACAGACCGTTAAAATTAAAACGCTTTATTAGAAAACAAAAAGACTCGGCACCAAGCAAAGAGGCGTTAAAAGAGCTGGAAGCAGCAATCAAAAAAGTCATTAAACATAAATTAAATTTATACCCAGATATTGATGCCGAACTGGTTAAAGCTGAAACGATTGAACAAGCGAATGATACCTATGAAATTAAGGTGCACTTCAAAGATAAAGAGGAAGAAGCGAAACAGCAACAAGCACAATACACTATTACGCGATTGAACAAAGACATGCTAAACAAGCCCGTATAAGAAGTAAGCTTTAAAAATCTAATCATGACCTGACTTTTTAAAGTTATATAATTGCCTATGATTTACAAATCCATCGTTTAATAACAGCCGTAGAGTGCCATTTAAAGTCGTTGAGCCTTAGGTTAATTTGGCCTAATTATCACTTCAGTTGTTATTATTAAAACCAGCGATTAGTACAAAAAACACTACCTTTTACCAAAGAAGGCTCAATTAAGGATCTGAGAAAAAGCCTCTCTTTTTCTTTTCAGTAAAAATACCAATTTGAAAAACAATCGCTTTATTTCTTATCAGGAAGCTTGCCCCTATAGCTTGCCAAAAAGTTAATTCCTCCCTGTAGATCACAAAATAAAGGATCATTACGAAATAATTATTTAATATAATAGTCATAGCGTACAGGGTATCCACCTCGCATGATCACGACTGTGACTTGCTCTTCAGTTGCCAAGCTGTCCCATAGTGGATTTTGCCCTTCATGCACCCACTGATTATTGACGCGTAATAGCACATCATCCGATTTGAAACCTAGGGTACTGTAAAAACGTTGATCAGTGATTTCATCAAGTTTAACCAAGTGGTAACCCTCTACCACGTGATCAGCATGATAAAAATGCTCCTCTAGCTGTGCCTGATTAATTAACTGATTCTCCAGCCAGTTTTTAGATAATGTCATTTCTCCCGTAGCAGGTAGTTCTCTTCGCGTCATTTCAGACCTCAGCTTATCTGCATCGTAAGTGGATTCACGATCAACTAAATTCTCAGATTGTTGACCGCGTACACTGATTGATTTAGAAACATCAGCATCGTATCCTTTGCTGGATTGTAGTTTTACAAACTCTAGCTTTCCCTGATTTTCAATGAGAATACGTTGTGCCTCAATTTTAACCAACCTAACCTGCTCAAACATCAGATCTCCAGCCTTGTAGTGAGCACCTTGCTCATTACTAGCCACCTTGACAAAAGCTGTTGACGTAGCTTCGTTATTACTGACAGTCGTGGCTAGCAGGGACATAGGCAATTGTGATTCGGCTAATGTTTGCTCTTTTACTCGCTCTGGTTTGAGTACATGACCGAGCTGGGCTAATTCTTGGTCAACATAGTAACGATAGGCTTCAATTTTTTGTGGCCCCTTAGCATATAGACCATTGACGAATACCACCGGAACACTACCTAAACCTAACTTGGCCGCCATATCTATATCTGTTTGAATTGTTTTCAGATAAGTTTTTTTATTCAGGCAGGATTCAAAACTAATCAGGTCAAGATTCAGTTGTTCAGCAATATTTATAAAACGTTGATTATCTAGTTTTGATGTGTCTGAATACAATGCGCTTTGATAAGGCCAAGGAACCCCAGCAGCTTCTGCACAATGATAAGCATTAGCGGCAGCAATGCCATAACGATGAAAGCCTTGGGGCAAATCATAAAAATTAAACGCCATTATTTCACCGTAATGCCCTTCCAGTTGCTTAATGATAGGTTGCAAACGAGCACAGTGTGATGACTGATAACTACAGAAAACAGACATTAAAACTAGCGCGTCTTGCTTGCCCTTAATTGGGCGGTTGTCATGCGGTAAACTAATGCGCGGTGGCTTAGGAGGGTTTAATAAAATTTCAGAATTTGAGCTTTCTGTAGATTCATTGCTAAGATTGTTTTTCCTTTGAGCGACCATGCGGTTCAACATGTCTTTTCGCAGTTGGTATTTTCGCCACTCCAAGTCAAACAAACTAAACTGGATGGCATTATCCAGCTCTTTTAAGTCTATCGCCTCGCTACCAACTTTGGCAACGACAGGACTAGTCTGGGAGGAGGGTTTAACAACGCCTTTGATTGAATTAGTTGTTAGGGTCACTGCCGACTTAGCAGGCTCTGTGCTGGAGCTACATGCTTGCAGCCCAGATAAAACAAATGGAAAAAAGAGTAGCAATCGAAACATCATAGCCTGACCAAGAAAGTGATTAATATTAAATCATGATGCGAGCATGACCAACTCATTTTATCCTGCGTTGGTCATGTCGTTTAGTAAGTTCAACATCCTTGTTCTTGTCCTATAACCTTAAGGTTTGAATGGGTTAGCATTCCACATAAAGTCTGCAACTTTACTCTGAGTTGCAACGTTAGGGTGGAAACAATCGCCACCATTGATATCATCAGAAGTAAAGGCGAACGTTCCACCAGAAGGAGTATTTTCATCTACATACTCAGACACCAACTCAATGCCGTTAGTGTTCAGCCCATTTGAGTTGCTATTGTATGCTTCTACTTCTTCACGAAGAACCGCATTGTAAGTTTTCTGAGCAGCAGCAACACCCGCTAAACGTACAGCTTGGGATTCGCCATTTAAGGTGCCGTCATTGGTAACTATGCGGCAAACACCATAAGTTGACCATAGCGATTCACAGTTGATGCGACTGCTAGTCGCTTGCTTATCTATTCCGGCCTGATACAAATTGTACATACCAGGAACACTACCCATGACGATACTGGAGCCTGCGGGCAAACCAGACATAAGTACATTTAAACCATTTCGAACGCCTTGGCGCCACTCTTCCCCTGTAAACAACGGGTCGTTACAATTGGCCGGGTCAACGCAGCCTCGATTACACAAGTCGTTACCACCAAGCAATACTTCTACATGATCTGGAAGCGGAGATTGTGCAACCATGACCGCCGCTTGCTCAGCAAAGTTGCGCTCAAAGCCCTGATCCCCTGGGCCAGTCATTTCGGCACCCGTTTGAGAGGCATCTTTGTTTGCGGAGATAGAAGAATCTAGGGCCTTATAGCGATCATGAACACTACTCACCCCAGAGCTCCAGCCATCAAACCAAGAGTTCTCTGGCTGATCTCCACCCAATAAACAAAATAAACCCCAAAAATCATTGGCAGTACAATCGGAGCCAAATCCGCGCGTCATACTATCACCCGCTCCGGCCGCATTAGTCACACCACTTGCCGGAGGTGGCGGAGGTGGTGGGGCTCCAGCTTCATCAAAAGATGCGACTAAGGTGACATCACTATAGGATGAATATCCATCCAACATCACGCTATAGATGCCTTCTTGTGCAGGTTCGACATCACAAGTCTCATTATTGCCTCCAATCCAAGGGCGACAATCATAGTTGGACATAGAAGCTTGACTACCAAACTTGATATACAAATCTGCATCACCACTCCCCCCTGCGATATTAAAACTCAAGTTACTCGCACCTGCTGGAACAGCCAACTCATAAAAGGCATTACTGCCTGTAGCACCACTTAAGCTTATTAACGAAGTACCATTATCCATCGCTGTTGCCGCAAATGCAGCACCAGAAACTGCAGATATTGCCATAACAGCAAGAGGGGTTGAGACGAACTTGATCAGCCCGAAGTCTTTTATTGATTTTTTCATATATACACCATTTCGTGAACAATATTTTGTATTAATAATGGAAATTATTAGGCACGTGTATCAGATCAAACCATGGCGGCCGAACACAATCCAACCAATTTGAGTCTGATTGGATTATTTAATGCAACAACAAGTTGTTCCATTAAGACACCATAACAAAATGAAGATCCGGGCCTACCACCTTTAGCATTAACTCCTACTACTTCAAGCCAATAAGTGTTTATTGAATCTTATAGTGGGATCACGATATATCAGTTAGGAATATATTAAGTTATTTTAAGAATGAAAATAGCTATTAAGGTAATTTATATGGCCACAAAGTACTATTTCGATCATCCAGACATAACCAAGAAGACTTTAAAGATCATTTAACACCTTTAAATGTTCACTTATTTACATAACAGAGTTTCATACTACCTAGATCGTGTACCAATAAAATTGGTCACTAATTAAAAAAGGTCGTTTTTTAATTAGTTTATAAGGATCATGGGGGGGGCTGGTTTTTCATCGAATCTAATTATACAAGGAAAAGAACTAAACTTTTTGAAGCTTTCGATCAGTTTGTGCCAATGCAGGCAGCGTTTTGCATATCGCTCAGCGTCTTATTTGCTGGTCCCTGAGTCAAAGCAAACGACTCAATAGGGCCAGAACCTATTTCCAAAACTTTAAGGCCAAGTTCGAGCCTACACAAGTAAGCTAAGTACTTCAGCGTTCTTAGCGACTCAAACCCATTGCCCGCTGAACGATTTGTTTTTTCACAAAATCTTGCTTATCAACCCAATTAAGCCCTGCGTTTCGAAGCCATCTAACGAGCGGGTCTTTTTGTTCAAACACCCGTTTAAAGCCTTCCATCACCCCCATCATGATTAAATTATCGGCTTGTCGCTCACGGTTATAACGATTTAGCAGGCTTTGATGGTTAATCGGGATATCATCTTGGCTTGCCTTTAAGAGTATCTCGCCTAAAGCTTTTACATCTTTAAAGCCTAAATTAACCCCTTGTCCGGCTAAAGGATGGATGGTGTGGGCCGCATCACCAATTAGCACCACGCCGGGACGAACATACGACTTTGCATGCCGTTGTCGTAAAGGGTAGCTATAACGCTTGGATACGTGTTCCAACTTACCTAAACGCGACTCTAGCTCTATCTCCAGACTTTGCTTAAACTCATCATCACTTTGCGACATAAGGTTTTCAGCATGATCTGGCTCTACTGACCAAACAATCGAACAAAATTTTTCTGATGCATGTTTATCTTGCAAGGGTAAAAATGCCAAAGGCCCTAATTCACTAAAACGCTGTCTTGCTACGCAACCATGCGGCACTTCTGTTTGAACCGTTGCGACTATTGCATGATGCCGATAATCCCACTCCCGGGTCACCATACCTAAGGTGGTTCTTACTTTTGAGTTTGCTCCATCTGCTGCCACTAATAATTCACAATGAACTTTTTGTCCGTTATTCAAGCTCAGTATATGCCCACCAGCTTTATCATTATTTGGCTTAATACTGTCTAAAAGGCATCCGAAGTATTCCGTTAAGTTAGCCTGATCGCGAGTACTATGATGCAAGGCCGCTACCAATGTTTGATTTTCAACAATAAACCCTAATTCATCACAATATAATTCAGCCGCATCAAAATTTATTTCTGCGGAGCCTAGTTGGTCCCAAACATTCATTTTTTGATAAGGCATAATCTGTTGCGGGTTAATACCGTCCCACACACCAATTGCTGATAGTAAGTTTCGAGAAGCCAGCGTCAAAGCGCTAACGCGCGGTTTAAAACTTTCAACTGAATCAGACACCGCTGTCGAAGTTTGTAATCGTTCACTGACTTGGCCGTCTATCAGTGCGATAGATAATGAAGCGTTCTTTAAAGATAAAGCCAAGGCGGTACCCACCATGCCTGCCCCCATAATGGCCACATCAACATAATGAATGTTTTCGGAATTAGACTGAGTCATTTCATTGTCCACCACTAAATTCAATGCTTAGCACTTCTTATTTACCTTGTTTAATATCGTTCAAAATCGAGCCTTTTTACCCGCTATTCCCATTGCCTGACTAGCAAAGATTGACTTCAGCATTGGAAAGTTGTCTAAGGCGATTAAACCAACATCGCGCACTAAACCCACCAGCGTAGACTGATGACCAAATAATTTCACAACTTGATCGCTAAAAATAACAGTCTTGGCCTGATCACTAGCAAGGCCATCACTGAAACGTTTCAAACTACTAATCTGTCCAATATCCTGCTCTGCCTGCTTTAACATTTCCAAACAGCTGGCAACACCTCTTAGCGCGAGATTAAAGCCTTGGCCCGCCACAGGGTGCAAACTATGCGCGGCATTTCCCAACAACACCACGCCTGGGCGGAATTGCTCTTTAGCACGCACGAGCCGAAGCGGATAAGCATTACGAGCACCACAACGCGTAATGCTTCCCAAACGTTCACCAAATGCATTCTGAAGCGCTGCACAAAATGCCTTATCATCCATATCCAAAAATGTTTGAACACTTTCACTATTATGCGTCCAGACTAAGGCGCTCGTCGTAGCTGTAAGTGGTAAAAGCGCAAGCGGACCTTTGCTTGTAAAACGCTCGTATGCTACGCCATCATTAGGCAATTCAGTCGTCACATTGGCGATCAGTGCATGTTGGTCATATGCTTCAATTTCAGTCTCGATACCAAGAAGCTCAGCGGTGGATGAACACGTACCATCGGCGATAATCATTAAACGAGCATGAATACATTTTGTAATTACAGGTAAGCTCCCTACACTTTCAAGGTGAATAAATTGATGTTCATTCTCTGCTGTAATACCTGTAACTTTTACCGGGGCACACAAAGGCACCTGTTTATCTTCAAGTTTTTTTAATAAACATTGCCCCAACCATTGATTAGGTACTACGTAGCCCAGTGCATCAAACTTTAATTCATCCGCCGACATTCTGGTCACACCAAAATGTCCTTTTTCGGAAACATGTACCTGTGAAATCGGGCTGGCGTGCTCTGAAATGGTCGACCAAACACCTAGTTGACTCAAAATTTCTCTACTTCCCCATGAGATAGCAGTAGAGCGTGCGTCATAACTTGGCGTATAACTAAGCCCTGTATTCTTAAAAGCGAACGAATCAACTAATAAAACACTTAAACCTAAATCTGAAATGCCTAGAGCAGTACTCGCGCCCACCATGCCTGCCCCGACAATCACGACATCAAATTTCGCATTATCCTGAAGCGTTTCAAGTGTTTGTACCACTAAAGAGAACTCCCGTTTGAACTCTGAGCCATAAGTGTCTCAATGTCTTCGATCGTCTTAGGCGCTGATTTTGACAGAATTTTATGTGAGGTTTTTGTCACGACAACATCGTCTTCTATTCGAATACCGATTCCTCGCCATTTTTTATCCACATCAGTACATGACGGGGCTATATATATACCGGGTTCCACCGTTAATACCATTCCAGGCTCTAATAAGCGCCATTCACCATCTACTTTATATTCACCAACATCATGCACATCCAAACCTAACCAATGCCCTGTACGGTGCATATAAAATGGCTTATAGGTTTCCTTTTCTATCGCGTTTTCAAGCGGGCCACTCAATATGTCTAATTCAATCAAGCCTTTTGTAATTACATTCACTGCAGCTTCATGAGGGTGATTCCAGTGATTACCCGGTTTCACAGCTTCGATAGCAGCCAATTGTGCATCCAATACAATTTGATATAGCTGAGCTTGTTCATGGCTAAATTTACCACTCACAGGAAATGTACGCGTAATGTCTGAGGCATAACAGCCTAATTCACACCCAGCATCAATCAGTACTAAGTCACCATTTTTAAGTGCTGAGTGATTATCGATATAATGTAATGTACAGCCATTATCACCGCCACCCACAATTGAAGGATAAGCAACAAACCGTGAACCTTCATTCATAAAGGAATGAATAATGGCCGACTCAAGGTGATATTCAAATAAACCTTCACGACATTTCTGCATCGCTTTGATGTGACCTTGAGCCGCTATTTCAGCAGCCTCTCCCATAATTTTTATTTCAGCGGCACTTTTGAATAACCGCAGTTCATGTAGTGCGTAGTCTAATGCGACAAACTCTCCGGGCGGGTGAGCACCGCTACGTACTTTACTACGAATAACGTTAACCCATTCCATGACTTGCGCATCAAACTGCGCATTGAGCCCAATGGAATAATAAACTTTATTCGTACCTTCAATCATGCCGGGTAGAATGTCATCGATATCTGAAATAGGGAAGGCATCATCGACACCTAAGATATCTGTCACTCGATCTGGCCCAGCAATAAACCCATCCCACATTTCTTTACTTGGGTCCCGCTCCCGACAAAATAAAACCGCTTCGCCATGCTCTCTTCCCGGTATGATCACTAAAACTGCATCGGGTTCATTAAAACCCGATAAATAATAGAAGTCACTATCTTGCCTGAAATGGTGGTCGACATCTCGATTTCTGCTTTTAACCGAAGCAGCAGGCAGAATTGCAATGGTACCTTCCCCCATCTGTTCGGCTAAATAACTCCTTCTACGTGCAAATTCTTTTTTAGTCATGGCAAATTGATACTGTTGTTATCGTTAATGAGCAGCGTGGTTAATTAGTAATACGCTGAATTAATGCAAAGTAGGCGAACTTTTTGCATTTTCACCATCTTTATCTATTTCAGGCGTATTAAATTCAGCATACAAATTTAATACGCAGACTCGAACATACTCGTAGATCTCTACAAACTCTTTCTCTCCAGCTTCACCAGACTCTACGCGTGAATCTATATTACAAATTTCAACCAAATCTCTAATAATTTCTTGTAGTTCTTTATCTAACGCTGCCAGTTTATCGCTCGCAGCAATAGAAAGCCCTTCTAGAAAACCTCTCACCCAAACAGAAAGAGACTCAACCCGCTCAATGATTTCATAATCATCATCTGGTAATAATAAATTAAAACTACTCGAATCTTGTTCGATGGTATCAATTGCTTGATGATAAAACGCAATAAGGTCTTCGGCGACATTCGCTTGTAACTCAGTGTTTAAAGCATCAACCCCCATATGCTCTAACACGAGGGCAATCCAATCACTCGGTGTACGCTTTAGACACCCGGTTATTTCTCCCAGCACAAGTCCGTGAAGTTCACTAGGGTGGTTAATTGCACCATGCCGCGTATACACATTTGCAAGCCAGTCAAAGTCTGAATCTAGTGATAATTCAGCAGGAGGAAGTGTATCTGTCATGTAAAATCCCATAAAAATGAAAAAGAGAGTAAAAGAATCATCAAATTGTACTCGTAGCAGCCCCTATAAGTCACGATGCTATTGACCCATAAGCCATGCCAATTTATAGTTTTCATATACAAAAGTGCGTACGAGAAGAAGATTGTGCTTAAAATACTCTAGGAACCTAAAATGGAAGCATCTCAATTAAAGCTATTTTCAGACAAAGTAGAAAAACTACTTGAGTATTGTCAACAGCTCGAATCTGACAATTCGGCTTTGAAAACACAGCAAGATGAGTGGAGTGGCGAACGCATCAAGCTTATGCAAAAAAATGACCTAGCCAAAAACAAAATCGAATCAATGATTGGTCGCTTGAAATCTCTGGAGCAAAGTTAATGCCTGATGCCAATACGCTTGAAGTTAAAATTCTTGAAAAAGATTATTTAGTTGCGTGCCCAACCGATAAAATAAAAGCTTTAGAAGGCGCTGCAAATCACTTAGACACCAAAATGCGTGAAATCCGGACTTCAGGTAAGGTTCATGGCACTGAGCGTATTGCTGTGATGGCAGCACTGAACATCACTTATGAATTACTTGAAAAACACAGTAACCAATTAGGAGGTGATGAAATATTATTAGCGTTAAGCGAAAAGTTAGACCTAGTGCTTAAAGAATAACCTTAACGCTTATTAAGTAATCAACCAAAAAACAAATAGTCCATTATTATTGTTTCTTCTTGTGTTTTTTGTGTTTTTTTTCGTAAATACTTCTGTTTTTAAACGATTTTTTTTATACTATGGATGTGCGTCCTGGAATGTTGGTGAGCTGGATATGACCTCGAGCCGATAATCACACTTTGGTAATTGTTTCAGGTAATGTGTGCAAGTCCCCTTGGATTTATCCTTGACGGGAAAGCCTAATTTACTTACAACGATCACCCCCTTGAACTTCGGGTTCAAGGCCTAATTCAATCACGGCATTTTGGGGCGCACTTCAATATAGCTCTCTTTATCTAGAGATCACGAACGTAGATCAATTTAATGGACATTCTTACAAAGAATTCATTGATTTCATCAAAGAAGAAAACACTTCGTGCAAAAATTAGAGCTCAACGTCGAGCACTCAGTCCTAGACAACAAAAGACTGCAAACGCACAACTTCATAAACACCTAGAAAGAAGCTTAATCTTACTTCGCGCCAAGCATATTGCCTTATACCTAGGCACCGATGGCGAAATATGCCCAAAAGCATTAATTTCGCATTATCTAACACGAAAAAAAAAGCTCTACTTACCCGTTTTACATCCCATCAAAAAAAATCATATGGTTTTTTGCCCGATTACTGCAAGGACGAAACTTAAGGAAAATAATTTTGGAATTCTTGAGCCTAACTTCAAAAACGGCTCTTGCATGACACCACGTTTGTTATCCCTTGTAATATTGCCATTAGTGGCTTTTGATGCCAAAGGAAATCGAATGGGAATGGGCGGCGGATATTATGATAGGGCTTTTGAGTTCAAACAGAAAACTTCAAGGCACTCACCTAGACTTGTTGGCTTAGCACATGAACTGCAAAAGCAAAGGCAACTGCCTACTGAACCTTGGGATATTCCATTATTTGCAATTTTCACAGATAAGAGAATTTACCGCACTTAAAAATATAAGTGCAAGAAGTGTATTTCTGCTAATAGCGGATAGTGGAAATTTCAATTGAGTGCTTTGTCGTTACAGTGCTTTTATCGGAGTTTATCCCCATTGATGTAAAACCACTTATCACTAAGCCAAGAAAGAAAATAACAATGAGCGCTATCATTGCATCGGGTTTTCGTTTCATACATTCCTCAAGAAAAATCTATACTAATCAAAAATGTAGCACAGCTTTTTATTTTTTCCATTAAAAATCTGCATTAAGTCACGGATTTTAATAGAAACCACATGTTTTTGGTATGAAAACCTTACTTTTCTCTCAAGAAAAGCTGATAAGCTTCGTTTTCTGTTTCATCCCAATATCGAAAGCCAACTTTATCAAGCATATCTTTAAAAGTACTGGTTTCTTCTCGTCCAGCCTGAACCCCCATTAATACTCGACTATAGGCAGAGCCGTGATTACGATAATGGAACATCGATATATTCCACTTAGTACCTAAGGAATTCAAAAATTTCATTAATGCACCGGGACGCTCAGGAAATTCAAAACGGTAAACCTGCTCCTCACCCACACCTGCAGACCGCCCCCCCACCATATGACGTATGTGGTTTTTAGCGATTTCATTATCCGTTAAATCATGAACGATATAACCCTGTTCTCTCAACTCAGAAAGAATTTGAGCGCGCCCTTCTCCGCCTGTTGAAATTTGCACCCCAACAAAGATCTGTGCATTACACCCTTCGGCATAACGATAATTAAATTCTGTCACACTTCTTTTATGTAATGCTTGGATAAACTTTTTATAACTACCCGGTTCTTCTGACAACGTTACAGCTAAAATAGCTTCTCGCTTCTCACCAATTTCAGTACGCTCTGAAATATAGCGGAGCCTGTCAAAATTTACGTTAGCACCACTCACAACCGTAATTAAGTTTTTATCATGCAATTGCTCTCGTTCAACATACTTTTTTAAACCTGCAAGTCCTACCGCACCAGCGGGTTCTGCAATCGCGCGCGTATCGTCAAAAATATCTTTAATTCCTGCACAAATTTCATCAGTGCTCACGGTAATTACTTCATCAACACATTGCTGTGCAATTTCAAATGGCAATGCGCCAATTTGTTTGACTGCCACCCCCTCCGCAAAAATACCCACTTCGTCAAGTATTTCTCTATGTCCACTCGCCATTGCAGCCTTCAAACATGCGGCGTCCTCTGGCTCTACACCAATAATTTTTGTTTCTGGCCGAAGATATTTAATATAAACAGCCATACCAGCAATAAGACCGCCGCCACCAACAGGTATAAACACGGCATGAATGGGTGAGGTATGCTGTTTTAGTATTTCCATAGCGACCGTTCCCTGTCCTGCGATCACATCCTCATCATCAAACGGTGGAATATAAACAAAGCCTTTTTCTTGAACTAATTCTTGAGCGTAAGCGGCAGCTTCATCAAAGGCGTCACCATGCAATATAACCTTCGCTCCTTTTTCTCTTACTGAATTAACTTTTATCTCCGGCGTCGTTTTGGGCATAACAATCGTGGCCTTTATTTCGAGCTTTTTGGCGGCTAAAGCTAAACCCTGCGCATGATTACCTGCTGATGCCGCAATAACGCCCGCAGCCCTTTCGTCCTCACTTAAAAGCCGAGCGCGATTGTACGCTCCCCTTAATTTAAAAGAGAAAACAGGCTGTAAATCTTCACGCTTCAGAAAAATTTTATTCTCAAAGCGTTTCGATAAAAAAGGTGCTTCTGTCAGAGGTGATTCAATCGCGACATCATAAACGCGTGCATCAAGTATTTTTTTTATGTATCGATTTATTGTCATTTACTTATTCCTTGAACCCAGGCTTTAAACCAAACAAAAGCAATCTTATTGAATACTATACAAAATAAAATGTATATGGACGTGTTGACGTTTCGTATTCACCACTGTTGGAAGTCATTTCTTTAATCCAGCTAGGCAGAAAAAGCGTCATTGAGTGACTCCAAATGAGCCACTGATAACAACGCTGGACGAATAAATGACTCCAGCCCTTCGGGCTGTTACTGAAAAAGTGCTACTCCTAGTTGCTCCCCACTTATTTGGAATAACCAAACGACGATCGTCAGGCCTTGATTAGTTCTTTTTCAGTAACAGCAGAGGCGAAGACGAAACGTCAACACGCCCTAATGAGTCTACAGAAAATACTTGTTACACACGAGAACCTAAATCGCTTTTCTGTTGATGATTCGCCGCTTATAATACGCATGATTAACATACTGTTTTAAGCCCGCTTATTTGGAAGCCACTATGAATCAAGATCAGCTAAAAAGTGCTGTTGCACAAGCCGCAGTCGATTACATCAAACCTAAACTATATAGTGATAGTATTATTGGTGTGGGCACAGGCTCTACTGCAAACTATTTTATTGACCACTTGGCAGAAATAAAGCACCTTTTTGATGGCGCTGTTGCTAGCTCAAAAGTCACAGCTGATCGATTAAGAAGCCATGGCATCAACGTTTATAATTTAGGCTCAATTGATGAGATGGAGTTTTACGTTGATGGCGCAGATGAAACCAACGAACGCCTAGAACTCATTAAAGGTGGTGGTGGCGCCTTAACGCGTGAGAAAATTGTTGCTGCCGTTGCCAAACAGTTCCTATGCATTGTCGATCAATCCAAACAAGTAGATTTATTGGGCACTTTCCCACTGCCAGTTGAAGTCATTCCAATGGCAAGAAGCTTCGTCGGTAGAGAACTTGTCAAACTCGGTGGTGACCCCGTTTATCGTGAAGGTTTTGTGACCGACAATGGTAATTGTATCTTGGACACCCATAACTTAAAAATTATGGAGCCTCGTAAACTCGAAACGCTTATTAACAATATTACTGGCGTCGTTACAAACGGACTCTTTGCGATTCGACCCGCGGATTGCCTGTTTGTAGGCTCGGCATCTGGCGTTGAAACGCTCAAAGCCTTATAATTGCGGTTTTTTTGACCACTGATGAACTTCACTCAAAGGAAATACACATGAATTTTGACAAGATCCCAGCTGGATTAGATCTCCCTAACGACATCTATGTTGCAATAGAAATCCCTGCTCAAAGCAGCCCTGTTAAATATGAAATTGACAAGGATATGGGCGCAGTTGTGGTTGACCGCTTTATGTCAGCGCCTATGTTTTACCCTGCAAACTATGGTTTCATTCCGAACACTCTAGCTGACGATGGTGACCCTCTAGATGTATTGGTGATCACACCTTACCCAATCATTCCGGGTTCTATTATTCGGTGTCGCCCGGTTGGCATGTTAGATATGGATGATGAAGCTGGCGGAGATGAAAAACTAATCGCAGTTCCACACGATAAGCTATCACCACTTTACAAAGACATTCAAGATGTTGAAGATATTCCTTCATTATTAAAAGATCAGATTCAACACTTCTTTGAAAATTATAAGACTTTAGAGCCTGGGAAATGGGTTAAGTTAAAAGGCTGGAAAGATGCAGATACTGCACGTGCATCAATTACAAAGTCTGTTGCTGCATTTGAAAAATAATAATCCCTCCCTTTTCTACGCAAGGGATGAATAAAAAAAAGGCCGTTACCCTGTGGGTAACGGCCTTTTTATACTTGAATAACAACTATGCCTGCAACAAATTTACTGCTGCAGCAAATTTCTCAAATCAATGATGGCAGCACTGGCTCGCGAAATATAAGATGACATGGTTAAAGAATGATTCGATAACAAGCCAAAACCATCTCCATTTAATATAATTGGACTCCACACAGCCTCCTGCGTCGCCTCCAGTTCTAAAATAATTTGCTGTAAACTCACCCGTGCATTTTTGCTCTCTAATAAATCTCGAAAATCATATTCGACTGCTTTTAAGATATGTACTAAAGCCCAAGTAGTCCCTCTCGCTTCATAAAAAACATTATCGATCTCTAACCTTGGTGTCTTTTTCTGTCGAGGACCGCTTGAAGTAGTAGATTGTGTCGCAGTCGCATCACCCGCTAAAGCTAGGTCTAACTGCTCGCGACCCACACTTTCAGTTAAGCGGTGAGACAAGCCTCCTAAACGATTATTTACCTCCGACAACCAGGCCCTTAAATTATCTGCACGCGCATAAAACTGAGCATCAGCTTGGTCTTCCTGAGCTAGGCGGTTTAGATAGCTATGCATTGCTTTAATACCATTACGGTATTCAGACTCTGTTGCAGGAATTGCCCAGCTATTGTTATCAAAATGGAACTGCGGCTCTGCAATGGTTAAATCTTTATCTTCAACAGACTGACTTTGTGATCGGCTAAAGTCTTTCCGAAAAGCCCGCGCCAAGTCACGTACTTGTACCAATACACCAAATTCCCAGCTAGGAATATTGTCTAACAATAAACCTGGCGGAAATATATCGTTTCTTAAATACCCGCCTGGTTTATCCAGCATTGTTTCAGCTAAAAAAATTAAGGCTGTTGTGGTGGTATAGCCGGTCACTACAGGTTGCCCTTGCTCACCAGCACGCTCAATTGCATATTTTTGTATATCGACCATCTCGGGTTCTCGACTCCACCACCAGCCAACCGCTAATGAGAGAATTAAATACACAGAAATCACAATACCTATAATTCGAGCCAAAATACCACCACCTAAATAGTCTTGAATGTCTTCTCTTCGATGCCGAAAAAAATCAGCCCCTTTATTTATCACACGATTCATCACTTACTTTACTCACTTTAAAAACAATATGGCAACCTTTTAAAATACATCATTGGCTATTGGGCGCCCTAGATAATACCCCATTGCGCCATCTAAACCTAAGTCCTTCAAAATATTCCATTCTTGCTCTGATTCTACCCCTACAGCCATGACTTGTATGTCCTGACTATGCGCAATTTGAACAGCAGAATGCAAAAAGAACTGGTCACTCTGATTATCTTGAATATCGCGAATAAAGCCATGATCAAGCTTAATAATATCTAGCCCGATACGCTGAAGGTACGAAAACGGTACCGATGATGAACCAAAACGGTCAATAGACAATTTAAAGCCATACTTTTTAGATAAACCACTTAGGCGCTTTAAAGTCTCTTCATTATAATGAATTGCATGCTCTGAAACTTCAAAGATCAATCTACTCGATACGTCCTTATTTAATGGCGCAAACGCTTCATCTAACCAGGTAAGAAATTGCCCATCAGCCATCGAACTTTCTGAAAGCGTTACACAATATGCAATTTTGTCTTGTGTCAGTGTAAGCGATGCGAGCACTTTTTCAATCACCATTTGATCAAATGGAATCATGAGCTGAAATCGCTCAGCCATAGGTAAAAACAATCCTGCCACCGCCAACTTATCATCGACATCTATACGTGCTAATACCTGATAATAAAGCAGGCTTTTATTCTGGAATTCAACGACCGGCTGAGTATGCAAACTCACACTACGGTCAGCTAACACTTGCTTAAGAATAGTATGCCATTCATTCGCTTGGCGAACTTCACTAGATAAATCTATTGATTCAATATTCGCATACCGCTGCCAAGCTGACACGCCTTGCCCTTGAGCTTGCCTCAGAGCCATATCCGTCTTTGACAACACCTGTTGAGCATTATCATCATGACCGACACACGCCAAACCCAAGTGTATAATATCATCTCTTAGTAACTGTTTTAGAGTAGGTAGTGCACACAGGTCTGCTAACAATTTAATGGCAAAGTCATCAACCGCATCGCTCATTAAGCCGGGCAAAAACAGACTAAAGTCGACCCCAGTTCGTCGTGCAGCAAAACTATTCGCATTTTGTTTTGTTATAATCGCTAAAACAGAAGCAACACTTTTCAATAGTTCATTACCTAAAACTCGACCATGCTCCTTATTTATTTCGCTGAGATCACTTAATTGAATCAGTAACAGACAACCTTGCCCTACTCGCTGCTGCGACTCTAACTCTGCCTTCAAGCGGTTATCAAAACCCTCTCGATTACTTAAACCTGTTAAGGTATCAATAAATGACTTGGCTCGAAGCGTTTCAATTAAACCCAACTGCTCTTTAAATACCCTCCCTAATTTATCGCCCATATCATTCATAGCAAAGACAACTCTTGCAAGCTCTCGCGTTTGAGGCATTGGTGCTTTATAACCAAACTTATTTAAACTCATATCATGCGCTTGTCTTTCGACCTGCATTAAAGGTTTCAAAATACTGGATATAAACAATTGCGCTAAAATAAACCCGATGACCGCTATCACCAAAAACCACAAAAGCTGAGTTTGCATAATTCGCCAAAGCTCAACATAGGCATAACCTGGGTGGCTAGCAATTTCAAGCGATCCTAACTGATTCCACCCCGACATTACTTGAGATGATTGCGCAGGTGTCTCTAAATTAATCAATTGAATAAACCAGTCAGGGACTTTATCTATTTTTAGCATTTGTTCCCGGATAATTAGTGCTTCGCCGTTTACATCGTTAAATACAACCTGACGATAGTCACCACTATCAAAAATAACATCTATCATTCTTGCGGCCACCACTTCATCTCGCGCATCGATCACGGTCGATAGAGACAAACCCAGTGACGTCGCTGCATCCTGAGCATGTGATTGTAATTGTTTCTGCAAATATTCACGCGTTATACTAATATTCAGAAAAAAACTACCTAGCAATAATAAGGTTAACAAGACACCAATAAAGCACATAAGCAACTGTTTAAGCGTTCTACGTTTATTTTTTTCATTATGTGACATCGTTATATCCATTAGAGTTTCTTCGCTATAGTTCATTCAAACACAATATTTATTCCCATAACACTACCTAATTATCAATTGGTTACAAGAAACACGCTAGACAGATAGAAAATTTAAGTAATAATACATTCATACTAACTCTTTATCTGTATGCTTTATCTAAATGCAGTCTTGCTAGGGAATATTGATGACTCAAGAAAATCAACGAGAGAAATTAAAACAGCTTTTTGCTAAACGTGTAACAACTCAAGCTAGAGTTGTACTGGATATTTATCAAAAATGCCGTTCAAGCTCGTGGATTGAGCCCTCGCGTATACTTAGCCTGACAGATGCCGCTGAAAAACTCGAACGTTTCGCCGAACGCTTTGAGATGCCACAACAGCAGAAAGTAGCAAACCAAATTGTTGAACTACTACAATCCTTATCGCCCGAACAACTGCTCGACGATAAACAGCAAGAAGCTTTAGAAAAAATAATTCAAGAGTTGAATGAATGTACCTTGCGAAAAACAGATTCAAAGGCGAATGAAGTTACTCAAACAAAATCAAGCCCTAGAACCTTTCTTCGTACACCCATTTATCTGGCATTAAATAGCACAGAATACGCGAACAGAATCATTAACCAACTTGAGTTCTTTGGCTTCCGCTCCCTAAGCTTTAATAGCGCTCAAGATTTAATTCTAGCAGCTAAACAAGATAAGCCCGAAACAATCGTCGCAGATATTGACTTTGATGGAGGCAATTTTGCTGGCATTAACACAATTCGTGAGATCCAAGAATGTTATGACATAACCATTCCTATCATTTATGTCAGCGATCGAATAGACGATATTGAAGCACGCTTAATGGCGTCTAGAACAGGGGGAGAAGAATTCTTTTATCGTGCGGTTGACCCTGGACAACTCATTGAAAAAATCGAAAACTATACTCATGCTAGCACACAAGACCCCTACAGGATTTTAGTCGTTGATGACTCAAAAGCCCAAGCAAAGTACATTGAAAACATTCTTAATAAATCAGGAATGATTCCTAATGTCATTACCGACCCAATGCAAATATTAGTAACATTGAATGACTTTCATCCTGAAATTATTATCATGGACATGTATATGCCTGGCTGCACCGGCATGGAGTTAGCGCGAGTTATTCGTCAGCAAGACAAATTTCACAGCGTCCCGATCATTTATTTATCCGCGGAAGATGATGTAAACAAGCAACTTCATGCAATGAGCTTAGGGGGGGATGATTTCTTAACCAAACCTATCGACCCGAAACATCTCGTTGCGACGCTATTAAATAGAGGGCGACGCGCTAGATCCTTACTCGCCTTAATGATACGCGACAGTTTAACTGGTTTGTTTAACCACACGCATACGTTGTACCTGTTAGATCTTGAAATAAATAAAGCACAACAAAAAGAGCAACCACTATCTTTCGCAATGCTTGATATCGATTATTTTAAAAAGGTTAATGATAATTACGGCCACCCAATAGGTGATCGCGTTCTTAAAAGTTTATCTTTATTTTTAAAGCAGCGCCTACGCAAAACAGATCATATAGGTCGCTATGGTGGCGAAGAGTTTGCCATCGTACTCCCCAATACCACTGAGAGAGATGCGAAAACGATACTAAACGAAATTAGAGATCGTTTTTCTGAGCTACCACAACCTGCTGGTGACACAACTTTTAATGTCACATTTAGCTGTGGCATTGCGATGTCATCATCAGAAAGCTCCCAGTCACTTTGCGAAAAAGCTGACCAAGCGCTATATGATGCTAAGCGTAATGGACGAAACACCGTTCGTTGTTACAACATGGACATGTAAGAAGACTGCTCGCCCATGCCTTTATGCTTGTAAATTCGGTAAAATATGTGCAAACTAGCTGGCATATTGCACATAAAGTGCGAGACCAAACTTTTCTACCGCACTATTTTTTTAAATGTGGAATTGAATTTAGCCTCAAGATCTATTAAATAAAAAAATATACGTAAACCAACTTTTCAGGCATCCGTTATGGCATCTATCCTTGTGCTTCATGGCCCTAATTTAAACCTTTTAGGCACGCGTGAACCAGAAATTTATGGTTCCGAGAACTTAGAAGACATCAATATTCGCCTTGAAACTCAAGCAAATAAAAATGGCCACCAACTCACATCACTACAAAGCAATGCCGAGCACATATTAATTGATCGCATACACCAGGCAAAAAAAGAAAACATACAATTTATCATCATAAACCCCGCTGCTTTTACGCACACCAGCATCGCACTTAGAGATGCTCTTTTAGCTGTAAGCATTCCCTTTATTGAAGTTCATCTTTCAAACGTGCACGCACGAGAAACTTTTAGACACAAATCCTACTTCTCTGATGTCGCCCTAGGTGTCATTTGCGGGTTTGGTAGTGAAGGCTATGACGCTGCACTGAAAAAAGCATTGGACACATTAGTTTAGAAAGCCTTGTAAGATTTAAATACTTACACGCATTTCAACAGTATTGAGAAATATTATGGATATTCGAAAGATCAAAAAACTCATCGAACTTATTACCGAGTCTGATGTTGAAGAGATTGAAATTAAAGACGGCGAAGAATCGATACGTATAAGCCGCCGCAATCAATCAACCGCCCCTCAAGTATTTCAAGGGCCTGTTGCTCAAACTAAAGCCTTAAACCCGGTAACAACGACCACGCCAGAACCAACTCCCACGCTGGATAAACAATCTATCAACTCACCTATGGTCGGCACTTTTTATCGCGCTGCGTCACCTGAGTCAGCACCTTTTATTGAAGTTGGACAAAAAGTGAAAGAAGGCGATGTTGTTTGTATTATTGAAGCAATGAAAATGATGAATCAGATTGAAGCTGATAAAAGCGGTGTAATTGAGTCTATTAACATTGTTGATGGCGAACCCGTAGAATTCGACCAACCCTTATTTACGATTGCATAAAGACTAATAGGAACCAATCCATGCTTAAAAAAGTCTTGATAGCCAATCGTGGTGAAATCGCTTTACGTATCTTACGCGCCTGTAAAGAAATGGGTATACCAACAGTCGCCGTACATTCAAAAGTCGACAGAGACTTAATGCATGTTCGCTTAGCTGATGAATCAGTCTGCATCGGTGGCAATAACCCGACTGAAAGCTATTTGAATGTTCCTGCAATTATCAGCGCTGCAGAAGTCACAAATGCTGAAGGTATACACCCAGGCTATGGATTTCTTGCTGAAAATGCCGATTTTGCAGAACAAGTTGAACAAAGTGGGTTTAAATTTATTGGTCCTTCAGCAGATGTCATTCGACTAATGGGCAACAAGGTATCCGCCATTCAATCTATGGGGAAAGCAGGCGTTCCTACAGTCCCTGGCTCAGACGGACCAATCACCAATAACCATGACAAAACCCGTGCCATCGCAAGCGTGATCGGCTACCCCGTAATTATAAAAGCGGCTTCTGGCGGTGGCGGCCGAGGCATGAAAGTCGTTCATCAGGCTTCAGAATTACTACAATCTATCGAACTTACCCAAAATGAAGCTAAAACAGTTTTTGGCGACAAAACTGTTTATCTTGAGAAATTTTTGACTACCCCCAGACATGTCGAAGTTCAAATTCTCGCCGACTCCCATGGCGGCGTCATTCATCTAGGGGATCGAGACTGCTCACTTCAACGCAGACATCAAAAAGTCATAGAAGAGGCTCCAGCACCTAACATTGATGAAGAAGCAAGACAAAAGGTGTTCCAAGCGTGTGTTCAAGCTTGCAAAGACATTGGCTACCAAGGTGCAGGGACGTTTGAATTCCTATATCAGAACAATAAATTTTATTTCATCGAAATGAATACTCGCATACAGGTTGAACACCCTGTGACGGAGATGATTACCGGCATTAACATCGTTAAAGAACAAATACGTATCGCCAGTGGCTTACCTCTTTCTGTCACGCAGGAGCAAATAACGTTTAAAGGCCATGCATTCGAATGCAGAATCAATGCAGAAAATCCTAAAACGTTCATCCCCAGCCCAGGCCTAGTAAAACAATTTCATGCCCCTGGAGGCTTAGGTGTTCGTGTAGATTCTCACCTTTACAGTGGTTATCGTGTACCACCCTATTATGACTCACTTATTGCAAAGTTAATTTGTCATAGCGAAGACCGACACTCAGCCCTTAACAGGATGCTAAATGCTCTAGATGAAATTGTTGTAGATGGGATCGACTCAAACATACCGCTTCATAGAGAACTAGTGCGCGATGAAGCCTTCCGTAATGGTGATTTCAATATTCATTATTTAGAAAAGAAAATTTCTAACACATAACATCAGACCATTTGTAACAATCACACAGGTAAAAGACATAGCTATGAGCTGGATTCAAATTAAAGCAAATATCACTCCCAGCAATGCCGATGCAATGGAAGAAAGCTTACTTGCAGCCGGCGCCTCAGCTGTTACGATGGAAGACGCACAAGACCAACCAATACTTGAACCAGATAGAGGCACAACCCCTCTATGGGAAAATACAATTATTACCGGCCTATTTCCTGCGGATGAGGATACCGACCAAATATTAAACATCACTCAAAATGTATTTCAAGGCCTATGCCCTGAACCATTCCCTAACTGCCAAATTGAAATCTTGGAAAATCAAGACTGGACAAGAAAGTGGATGGAGCATTTTGAGCCGATTAATATTGGCTCACGTCTTTGGATTTGTCCAAGCTGGCGAGATGTACCAGACAAGAGTGCAGTTAACTTAATGCTTGATCCAGGACTTGCCTTTGGCACTGGGACACATCCTACCACTTTTCTTTGTTTAAAATGGCTTGATGCAAGCTCACTTGAGAACAAAACTGTTATTGATTACGGTTGCGGCTCAGGGATTCTAGGTATTGCAAGCTTACTACTCGGCGCAAAGTGCGTAATCGCTATAGACAATGACCCTCAAGCACTACTCGCCACGAAAGACAACGCAAATCGCAATCAGATAGATGATGGACTTATTCCCGTTTATCTACCCGAAAACGCCCCTCAGAGCCCTGCAGACATTATAATTGCAAATATTTTAGCAAAACCACTCTATGAGCTAAAAAACCGTATTAGCAAGCTATGCAAACCTAAAGGTACTGTTATTTTATCAGGCATTCTAGAACATCAGGCCGAAGAACTTTCTTTATTTTATAGTGATACCTTTACAATGGCACCCATTGTCATTGAAGATGGATGGGCACGCTTGACGGGCATAAAAAAATCCTCATAATAATACCTAGAGCCTAGAATGGTTTCATTTATCCAGCTCAATAAAAGGATGCTTCAACGCAATGCCAACTGAAAGACTGACCCAATGCCCACATTGCAAAGCATCCTTTAAAGTTTCTGAAGAACAATTAAGTGTGGCTAACGGTAGAGTCCGCTGCGGGTCCTGCATGAACATCTTTGATGCTATTGCGTACAGCATATCCAAAGCAGACATAGCTGAACAACCTGAACATTCATCCCCCAGCACCCCACACTCATCTGACAGCCCTTTAGTCGACCTTGAGGAGTCTATCTTAAGCAAGAAAGACAGTAACGAAGCACTCTTTCAAGACAATCCGGACGAAGATAAAAAAGAAAAAGGCTACTCGGGCTCGCCTAAAATTAAAGATGATTTAAGCTCCTCATTTCTAGAGCTTGATGAGTCGCTTAACGAGTCAGGCGACAACCCCTATATAGCTAGCATACAAGAAATTGATTTAGTCGAGAATAATGATGCAGACGAAAGTTGGACAGATGAAATTCTCGAAGACATGCACCCAGACACTTCTGACAGAATTGAACCCAATATATCAGAAAGCTCCAACACTAAAGAACCGCAACAAGTGGGTCTAAACCAAAACGAGTTCGAAACAGATCAATTAATACCTTTAGCCTCAACGCAAGCGACTCAAACGAACCATGACGACAAAGGTAATTACAATAACTTAAATTTTTACCATCAACAAGACAGGAGCACCGCAGGAAGGCACTGGTTTATTTCAATTTTATTATTTATTTCAATCATAATATTGACGATTGCTTTATTAGTACAGGCCAGTTGGCTCCATTACGAGAAACTCTCACAATACCCCCAAGCAGCTTCGCTCTATAAAAAAGCCTGTGCACTTCTACAGTGTCAGTTACCTATTCTTTCAGATATCAAAAAGATCAAGAGCCACAATCTAATTGTAAGAAGTCACCCAACAACCCCTAAAGCACTCATTATTGATGCCATAATCGTCAATAAAGCAGGCTTTGACCAAGATTTCCCAAATATTGCGCTTTATTTTTCTGACATAAATAACCGAACTATTGCCCAACGATTAATTAGCCCTAGAGAATACTTATCGGATGAATTATTTAATTGGCAAACTATGCCATCTGAACAACCTATTCACATATCGCTAGAGATCTTGGACCCTGGCAAAGAGGCAGTAAATTATACACTCAAGTTTTTTAACCTCTCTCAAACCCCCGCCCACCATCAATAGATCAAATGTCAACCAGAAAGAGCAAAATATAACCAAAAAAAGTCGGTTATTTCCCTTTTCCACCCTTTATTCTGAGAGTATGATTACCCCCCCAAAATACTTAGAATATTATTCGAGAATAAATTGCTTAAAATCGGCCCTTATCAATTAAAAAACAAATTGATCCTTGCTCCGATGGCTGGAGTCACTGACCGGCCGTTTCGACAGCTTTGCCGTGATTACGGCGCAGCCATGGCAGTTTCGGAAATGGTTATAGCTGATCCTAGTTTTTGGAAAACACAAAAATCTAAACATCGACTCGATCATCAGGGCGAGCACAAGCCCATATCAGTTCAGATCGCTGGCGCAGACCCTGAAATGCTAGCTACAGCGGCAAAATTAAATCAGGACATGGGTGCGCAAATTATAGATATAAACATGGGCTGCCCTGCAAAAAAAGTCTGCAATAAAGCTGCAGGCTCAGCACTCATGAAAGATGAAGCACTCGTTACATCAATATTAGAAAGTGTTGTATCCGCCGTAGATATTCCCGTCACACTAAAGATCAGAACTGGCTGGGATTTAGAAAATAAAAATGCATTAACAATCGCACGCATCGCAGAACTATCTGGCATACAAGCACTAGCCATTCACGGCAGGACTCGGCATTGCGCCTACCGTGGCGATGCTGAATATGAAACGATAGCTAATGTTAAACAGCACATTAACATCCCAGTGTTAGCAAATGGCGACATAACAACACCCGAGAAAGCGGCTTATGTGCTCAATAAAACAAAAGCAGACGGTTTATTAATAGGAAGAGCCGCGCAAGGCCGCCCTTGGATTTTTGACGATATTAACTACTATTTGGAACACGGCCTTACCAGACCCAACAGAGGCCAGATAGAAATAAAAAATATCTTACTGAAGCACGTAGCACAACTTCATGAGTTCTACGGGAATATAATGGGCGTCCGAATAGCGAGAAAACATGTTGCGTGGTATATGAAAACGCAAAATAATCATCAAGAGTTTAGAAAAGAATTCAACAGAATAGAATCAACTAAAAATCAGTTTAAAATCATCAACGATTATTTTAAGCAAAATACTAATCAAGGGGAAAAAGCCGCATGATCGCAGAAGCGCCTGCTGAACATATCACATCCAATCAAGAAGATGTGAGCAGCACAAAAATTGATAACAGCACTACACTAAGAGACTGTGTAGAAACAACGTTAAGTAATTACTTTTCTCAACTTGATGGTGCCCCCGTGACTGATGTATATCAACTTGTATTAACTGAAGTTGAAGCACCTCTATTGGAACAAGTTCTTAAATACACACGTAATAACCAAACTAAAGCTTCTGTTATGCTTGGTTTGAATCGAGGCACTTTACGCAAGAAACTCAAGCAGTATGGCCTGCTATAATTTAAATTTTTTAAGGTGGGTACTCACTCACCTTTTTTAATTAGCACAAAATTTTTCTCATTTTTCATAGCAAAAAACCATCATGGAAATACAAATGACCAATACTATTGATTTAGTGGCCGTAAAACGTGCACTCATCAGTGTGTCTGACAAAACTGGCATTATAGAATTTGCACAAGCTTTATCCGCAATGAATATAGAAATTCTCTCTACTGGCGGCACCTTCAAACTTCTCAAAGAGAACAACATCCCTGCCATTGAAGTTTCTGACTACACTGGTTTCCCAGAGATGATGGATGGACGAGTTAAAACATTACACCCTAAAATACATGGCGGAATTCTTGCTCGCAGAGGCCAAGACGATGCTGTGATGCAAGAGCATGAAATCGAAGCTATCGACATGGTTGTTGTCAACTTATATCCCTTTAAAGAAGCAACCTCTAAAAAGGACTGCACCTTAGAAAACGCCGTAGAAAATATAGATATTGGCGGCCCAACTATGGTGAGAGCAGCAGCAAAAAATCATCAGCACGTTAGCATAATCGTCAATACAACAGATTATTCAGCTGTCATTACTGAAATGAAAACTAACGACAACTGCACCCAATACAAAACACGTTTCGATCTAGCGATTAAAGCCTTTGAACATACCGCAAAATATGATGGGATGATTGCTAATTACTTTGGGCATCTTGTACCTGGCGGCAACACCGATTTCCCAAGAACCTTTAATATTCAAATGACTAAAGCACAAGATTTAAGGTACGGTGAAAATCCACATCAAAAAGGTGCCTTTTACGTCGAAGATGAAATTGAAGCTGCATCAATTTCTGGAGCCAGACAGCTTCAAGGTAAAGAATTATCTTTTAATAATATTGCAGATACAGACTCAGCCCTAGAAACAGTTAAGCTTTTTAAAGAACCATCATGTGTAATTGTAAAACATGCGAACCCTTGTGGCGTATCGACAAATACTACAATACTACAAGCATACGAGGAAGCTTACGCAACTGACCCTGAATCTGCATTTGGGGGTATCATTGCTTTCAATAGAGAACTAGATGCTGAGACAGCCAAAGCAATTGTTGATCGTCAGTTTGTCGAAGTACTCATTGCACCAAGTGTTGATAACCAAGCAAAAGCTATTATTGCCTCAAAAAAGAATTTACGATTACTTGAATACGGCATTCAAAGTGAAACTGTCAGTGGCTTTGATTATAAACGCGTAAATGGCGGCCTCTTAATACAAGAGAAAGATTTAGGTGTTATTACACAAGAGGATCTTAAAGTAGTCAGCAAACGCCAGCCATCTCAGTCTGAAATAGACGATCTTCTATTCACCTGGAAAGTGGCGAAGATGGTTAAATCTAATGCAATTGTATATGGCAAAAACGCCCAAACAATAGGCATTGGCGCTGGACAGATGAGCCGTATCAATTCAGCTAGAATAGCATCAATTAAAGCAGAACATGCAAACCTTGAGGTTAAAGGCTCTATGATGGCTTCTGATGCATTCTTCCCCTTTCGTGATGGCATTGACAACGCTGCAGAATCGGGCGTTAGTGGCGTTATACAGCCAGGGGGATCTATGCGAGATCAAGAGGTTATTGATGCAGCGGATGAACACGGCCTTGTAATGGTGTTTACCGGGATGCGTCACTTTAGACACTAGTCTCCAACCATTCACTAAACTTAACAATACTTTCCTATTTATACACTACAATATTAATAGTAATTCTTAGTTACTATTAATATTTTTACGGAGAGTTTTGATTTGTCCGACTATATCACCATTCGTGTTCGCGGCTATCATATTGACCAGCACGGCCAATTACATGATAGAGCATATACTGAATTTCTAGAAGAGGCCCGCTGGGCGCTATTTGAAAATTTTAACGCCATCGATTTCTTTTCTAAGCTAGACCTTGCTCTAACAATCGTAAGTAATCACATCAACTACCGTAAACCTTGTTTTCTTAACGACACACTAGAAATACACACTCGAGTTATGCGTATTGGTAAAGCCAGCTGCAAAATGGAACAAACGATACTTCTAGAAGGTACAGATACTGTAATTGCTGACGCTACAAATATATTTGTTCTAACGGACAAGAAGACCTACGAGGCTCTACCCATAAAAGGCACGGCCCGCGAAAAGCTAGAGCAGCTAGCAAGCGCCTCATAAACGAAGGACCAACAAAACATTCAGACATAAAAAAACCAGCATAAAGCTGGTTTTTTTATTTGAAGACGATTTTACTCGTCATCATCCTCAACATCTGCGACAACTGGTCTATCAACCAATTCAACATATGCCATTGGTGCTTTATCACCAGTTCTATAGCCGCACTTAAGAATACGGATATACCCACCAGGACGATCCTGGTAGCGAGGACCTAATTCATTAAACAACTTTGCAACTACTGCATTATCACGAGTTCTCGCAAATGCTAAACGACGATTTGCAACAGTATCAACTTTAGCCAATGTAATTAAAGGCTCAGCCATTCCGCGCAACTCTTTCGCCTTAGGCAAAGTAGTTTTGATTAGTTCATGCTCAACTAAAGATGCTGCCATGTTTTTAAACATTGCTTTTCTGTGTGAGCTATTTCTATTTAGTTTACGACCACTTTTACGATGACGCATTTTTTTAATTCCTTACCTATCAAACCAAGATTTGATGAAAGCCTTCGGCTAAGCACCTAATACTCGATCATCACCTTTTAAACTAGCCGGTGGCCAGTTTTCAAGACGCATACCCAAAGAAAGACCACGAGATGCCAGCACATCCTTAATTTCAGTAAGTGATTTCTTACCTAAATTAGGTGTTTTAAGCAGTTCAACCTCAGTTCGTTGAATTAGGTCGCCAATATAATAAATATTTTCTGCTTTCAAACAATTTGCCGACCGAACCGTTAACTCAAGGTCATCCACTGGACGTAAAAGAATTGGATCAACTTCTTCCTCTTCTTCCTCTTGTACTGGTTCTTTATCGTTATCGAAATCAACAAATACTGCCAACTGCTGCTGAAGAATGGTCGCCGCACGACGAATCGAATCTTCTGGGTCGATAGTACCGTTTGTTTCAAGGTCAATGACTAACTTATCTAAATCAGTGCGCTGCTCAACACGAGCACTTTCAACTGAATAAGCAACACGCGCCACAGGGCTATATGATGCATCAAGCTGTAGTCGTCCGATTGCGCGAGACTCTTCATCGTTATTCTCACGTTGATCAGCAGGAACGTAACCACGGCCACGCACTACTTTCAACGTCATATTAATTGAGCCCTTGTCACCAAGATTACAAATAACATGGTCAGGATTCATGATTTCAACATCATGATCTAACTGAATATCGCTCGCAAGAACAGGTCCAGATCCAGACTTACATAAAGTTAAGCTCGCTTCATCACGCGTATGCATAATGATAGCTAAACCTTTAAGGTTAAGAAGAATCTCAATGACATCTTCTTGAACCCCATCAATCGCACTGTATTCATGCAAAACACCATCGATTTCAACTTCAACTACAGCACAACCTGGCATAGATGAAAGAAGGATCCGACGTAGAGCACTACCTAAAGTATGGCCAAAGCCTCTTTCAAGCGGCTCTAATATAACTTTTGCGTGTGTTGCGCTTAATCCTTGAACTTCGATATTTCGTGGGTTCAATAATTCATTAACTGATCGCTGCATAAACGCCCCTATACATTAATGTTGTAAGTACGAGCTTACTTAGAGTAAAGCTCGACAATTAGGTTTTCATTGATGTCTGAAGGCAATTCAGAGCGCTCTGGTACTGATTTAAAAGTCCCAGCTAACTTTGCTCCATCAACGTCAATCCACTCAGCAGAAGACCGCTGACCAGAAAGCTCAATTGCACTTTTAATACGCAATTGATTTTTTGACTTTTCACGCACACAAACAGTATCACCAGCTTTTACTTGGTAAGATGCAATATTTACAACTACATCATTAACAACGATCGCTTTGTGTGAAACTAACTGACGTGACTCTGCTCGAGTACAGCCAAACCCCATTCGGTATACAACATTATCAAGGCGTTGCTCAAGTATCTGAAGCAAGTTTTCACCGGTAGCGCCTTTACGACGTGCGGCTTCCTTGTAATAACCACGGAATTGCTTCTCAAGAACACCATATATACGGCGAACTTTCTGCTTTTCACGAAGCTGAGTACCATACTCCGACAATCTACCACGGCGTGCACCGTGTTGACCTGGAGCAGTTTCTAAATTACATTTTGAATCAAGTGCTTTAACGCCACTTTTCAAAAATAGATCTGTCCCTTCACGACGGGACAATTTACATTTTGGTCCAATATAACGAGCCATAACTGTTTCCTCTAAACGCGACGTTTCTTAGGTGGGCGACAACCATTGTGTGGAATGGGTGTAACATCCATGATATTTGTGATTTTGTATCCACAAGCGTTTAGTGCTCTAACAGCGGACTCGCGTCCTGGCCCAGGCCCCTTAACTAAAACCTCAAGGTTTTTAAGGCCGTATTCAGCAGCCGCATTACCGGCTCTTTCAGCTGCTACCTGCGCAGCAAAAGGTGTGCTTTTACGTGAACCACGAAATCCTGAACCACCTGCAGTTGCCCATGAAAGAGCGTTACCTTGGCGATCAGTGATGGTCACGATCGTGTTGTTAAATGAAGCATGGATATGAGCCATCCCATCAACAACAGTCTTTTTCACCTTCTTACGGGTACGTGTACCTGGCTTTGCCATTACAATTTCCTATTATTTACGTATTGGTTTACGAGGACCTTTAATGGTACGTGCATTCGTTTTACTTCGCTGACCGCGCACAGGTAAACTGTGACGATGACGAAGACCACGATAACAGCCCAGATCCTTCAACCGTTTAATGTTCATTTGAACTTCACGACGCAAGTCACCTTCTACAGCCAGACTACTGACTTCAGTACGTAACGTTTCCAACTGATCTTCTGTTAGCGAACTAACTTTATCAGTTGGAGCAACACCCGTTGCATCGCATATTTTTTTAGCAGTTGTTCTACCAACACCATAAATATAGGTTAGTGAAATAACTGCATGTTTGTTGTCGGGTATATTGACACCAGCAATACGTGCCATCTATCTTACTCCGCTTAATATGTAACCATAGTTGGACAGATGCCCAAGGCTACTTTTAGTTACCGTCGTTTAAAAAGGCGCGAATAATACAGCCTGATCAAAAATAAATCAAGCTGCTACATCATCCTTTTAACGCAAATGTCAGAGTTAACCCTGACGTTGCTTATGACGAGGTTCAGGACAAATGACTCTTACAGCGCCATTTCGTCGTATAATTTTACAATTACGGCAGATTTTCTTTACCGAAGCACGAACTTTCATATGCTACTCCAAAACAATTGTTTTCAATTAAATGCTTTTAACGACGCATTCCGCCGCCACCGTAACCCTTAAGGTTCGATTTTTTCATTAAAGACTCATACTGATGCGACATCAAATGAGACTGAACTTGAGCCATAAAATCCATTACAACCACAACTACGATCAGTAAGGAGGTACCACCAAAATAAAACGGTACATTAAACCATACAACCATAAACTGAGGTAATAAAGAAACAGCTGCAATATACGCTGCACCAAACATAGTTAGCCTAGTCAACACACTATCTATGTAATTAGCAGTTTGTTCGCCAGGACGAATACCTGGAACAAACGCACCTGATTTCTTTAGATTATCTGCAACTTCTTTTGGGTTATACATAAGTGCTGTATAAAAGTAACAAAAGAAGACAACCGCAGCAGCAAATAAAATAATATATAACGGCTGACTCGGGCCTAAAGCTTGAGAAACATCAGCCAACCATTCCATACCTTCACCTTGACCAAACCACTGCCCTAATGAAGCCGGGAATAGTAGAATACTTGAAGCGAAAATAGGCGGTATTACCCCTGCCATATTGACTTTAAGAGGTAGATGACTAGATTGCTGAGAATATCCACCGCGCGCTTGTTGCCGCTTTGCATAATTAACAGTAATTCGCCTCTGACCACGCTCCATAAAGACAACAAAGCCAACTATGCCAACGGCAATCACTCCGATCGCTAGCAAAGCAAGTATATTCAATTCACCTTGTCTTGCTGCTTCAAATGATTGACCAAACGCACCAGGAAGACCTGCAACAATACCTGCGAAGATTAATAACGAAATACCATTACCAATACCTCTTTCAGTAATTTGCTCACCGAGCCACATCAAGAATACTGCACCACAAACAAACGTTGTTACAGCTAGAAAATAAAAGCTGAAGCTATCATTAAATGTGACACCTTGTGAGGCAAGACCAACGGACATACCTGACGCTTGAACAAGCGCTAAAGCCACTGTTCCGTATCGTGTATATTGGCTGATCTTTCGTCTTCCAGCTTCACCCTCTTTCTTTAATTGCTCTAAAGAAGGCGTTACAGCAGTTAATAACTGCATGATAATCGAAGCTGAAATATAGGGCATAATACCTAAGGCAAAGATACTCATACGTTCTAGTGCGCCACCCGAGAACATATTAAACAAACTTAATATCGTTCCTTGGTTTTGCTCAAAAAGTGCCGCTAATCGGTCAGGATTAATTCCTGGTACAGGAATATGTGCCCCAATTCGATAAACGAGTATCGCTCCAAACACAAACCACAAGCGTGATTTAAGTTCAGCGAAACCTTTGCCTGCGTTAGCAGGCAGTTTAGGTGATTTTGCCATGACGTATTAGTCCTCGACCTTACCGCCAGCAGCCGTGATAGCATCACGAGCACCTTTAGTGGCCT
>Ga0209184_1000360_pt1 | contig 52841 bp, 51 predicted proteins | sample EN8Hudsemesocosm_2_FD_184627 | JGI IMG/M metagenome (GOLD analysis project Ga0209184, IMG submission 184627) | Methane-oxidizing microbial communities from mesocosms in the Hudson Canyon - EN8C Hudson Canyon (SPAdes) (version 2) | ecosystem: Environmental > Aquatic > Marine > Cold seeps | place... | reverse complement strand
TTCAGGCGTCTGGCGGTTTGGTTAATATGCAAAGTGCTATCAGACCTGGCCGAATACCGGTAGTCATAGAAATTACAGACCCGCGTTTTGAAGCGTATGAAGCTAAGGTGCCGGGCGGTGCTTTCGGGCAATCAGCTATCTATAGCGAGCATATGCATCATGTAGCAATCATGAGAAAAATTATTCTTAGAATGAATGCTTGGATGAACTATTTATTTCCTTTTCATTAAGAAATTAGTGTAGCTTTATTTTCGAACATTAAAGCTACACTCTTTATCCTGAATAAACTTTTCTATACACAAATGTCTAATTAAGATTGGGCATCACTACCTTAATTAACAATACTTATAACTACGATCCTGACGTTGAGCTTGAAGGCTATTCTGGCCTCTTTCTAAAGAAATATCCGACAAATTATTAGCTAACTGAATCGTTTGTTGCGCTCGAATCAGCTAATTAATACCCCTCAAAATACCACCATCATCCCAGGCAATTTAAAGTATTCTCGTCGAGCTGATTTGATGAGCGTTTTTGAGGCGGTGACGCAAGAAAATAATTCAGGCCGGGCTGTGGACGAGCTTGTGTAATGTAATATACTGGCAAAAGCCGCAAGCTATAAAATTAACATGTAGTGCATTAAAAATGAGTTATTCAATAAATATAAAATAAGGGACTTAAAATGATTTTATTATCAAGATTATTCATCATTCTGCTATCTGTATTAACGGTAGGTTGTGCTTCAAATTATGTGACTGAGGATCAGTATTCTGGTTATTTAAGTAACTATTCAAAATTAGAGAAGGTCGATACCGCAAGTGGTGGCGTAACACTTCGTTGGATTAGTGAGAAAATTTCATCACAAAACTATCATTCAGTTCTCGTCGATAAAACGGTTTTGTATCCTGAGCCACAAGCAACTGAACAAGTAACAGATACACTACTTCGACAGTTTTCTTGGACGGTTAGTAAAATGTTAGGCGGTGCTGCTGCAGATTCTTTCAAACTGGTAACTGAGCCAGGAGAGGGTGTGCTGCGTATTAAACCTGCTATCACAGGCGTTGTTCATAGTATGGAAGGTATGAAGCCTATTGAAATTTTACCGGTAGCAATGGTGCTGGGACTAGGGAAAGCAGCGCTCGGTACACGTGATCGTGATGTGTCCGTTTTCTTGGAGGTTGAAGTGACAGATAGCCAAACGGGCGAATTATTAGCCACGGTTGTGCGTAAAGGTGAAGGTGATCAACTTGAAAATGATACAGAAAAGCTAACGATAGTGCACCTAGAAGAAATGATAGCCAATTGGAAAATCGATGCAACCTCAGTTTTTAAGCAGCTGGTAAAATAGCGACCGTAAAGCTGTTTAATCAATCGTTATTTTGGACGAGCGGTCTCGATTCAGGGAATAGAAAGCACTCGCGTTTAGTTACCTGCTGAGTTAATTCTATTTTCCGAGGCAGCTAAATCTACGATCAGTCCAATATTTAGTTTTTTGAGAAATAATATGAAAAGAATTTTTTTAACACTTACTTTGTCTATGGTGGCTCAGCTATCTATTGCTGAACCTTATGATGATTGTGTTTTATCAAAGATGGCTGGGGCTGATAATGAGGTGCCGGTTCAAAACATAAGAAAAACGTGTCAGGAAAAAGTACATAAAGCTAAGCAAGAAGGTGTAACGAGTGGGGCGATTACTAAACGCTTCTTGGCTGAAAAGCAAACACAATGGAATAGACATAGCATTACGGCGCACAAACAAAATTATATTTTGCCTTACACCCATAGTAATAAAGTAAATCGTGCGCCCTATGCGTTTCAAAGTGATTGGGCTGATGAACTAAAAAGCTATGAAGCGAAGTTTCAACTGAGTATTAAGGTGCCGTTAACGACTAATCCGCTTTTTACTGATACCGGTAGCTTGTATGTAGGCTTCACGCTTCAATCCTGGTGGCAGTTATATGCGGGTGAGATTTCAGCCCCTTTTCGTGAAACCAATTATCAACCTGAAGTTTTTTATCTTACCGCGACTAATTGGCACCCTTTTGGTGGCAGCACGGGTGTGATGGTCGGTATTGAACATCAATCAAATGGCCGTACACAGCTTCTTTCTCGTAGTTGGAACCGGGTCTATACCAGCTTCTTGTTTGAGAAAGATAACTTTGCTTTGTCATTACGCCCTTGGTATCGCCTGAAAGAAGATGAAAAAGAAGACCCTAATGAGTCTGAAGGGGATGACAACCCAGATATCGAGAAATACATGGGTCACTTTGAATTACGCTCTGCTTATCGTTGGAATGATCATGAATTTAGTATTATGGGTCGTAATAACTTGCGCTCTGATAATTTCGGCGCGGTTGAATTGGGCTGGAGCTTTCCGTTAATGGGTCACTTGAAAGGCTTTGTTCAATATTTTAACGGTTATGGCGAAAGTCTGGTTGACTACAATCATAATACTGAACGCGTAGGTGTTGGCATATTATTAACAGACTTATTGTAAGAGGCCTATTTTTAGAAGCTTGCTTCGATGCGGATCATCATAAATTACGAGTGGAGGTGTAAGTCGACAAAGTGTTGATAGCGACTCAAAATAAAACCTTCTGATTTTGTTATAAAAATGAATATGTCGCTACTAACATTCTTAATGAGAACTAATAGCATTTACAGTCATCTCTTTATCAGTGATACTAACTGCGCGGATAATTATTATTTAATAATCTATTGGTTAATGAACTGAGGTGATTAATGAATTTAGAGGTCGATAAGTATTGGATACTTATATGTTCATTGGGCTTGGCTATTTCTACTTACTTATTGGTAAGCATTGTACAAATTGTTTAATGCAAAGATATGTATCAGCTCAAGAAGGTAGGTGTTGGAATCAAACCAGCTATTTGGTCATTATAAGAAAATGAGCCCGCTTAATGCTGCTATCAAGCATATATTGAAGATCCTAATTAGGCCCATATTAAGTCCTTTTAGCCGCTAAAGCCTTATGTCCAAATTATTGTCATGGCTAAAATTTTATGTGCTAGCCTTCCTTGTTGATTCTTTTTAGAAATATTTACAAACCAATGACTATCAATTCTACTTTAAAGAATTAACTTTCTTAATTGCTGGTGTTTTTTTGGAGGCTTGATTACGGATGTGTTAAAAAAGCTTAGTAAGGGTGGGTATCGCTAAAGGGTAATAGTAGTGATGATAGAAAATAGGTCTTCACTTGAATGGCTAATTTATACAAAGTATTGGTTTAGATGATCACTTTTGATAACCAACTCTAAATTTAGTGCTTGTTTGAGCCGATATTTCGTACTGAGGTTTAAACGTTGAAGAATGGGAGGGAAAACAAGGAGGTTATATATGACCAAGATAGATCTGTTTTTTCTGTAATAAGGTAACTCCCTTATGAATGCATAAGGGAGTTAAACAAGTCTTTAAGCGTTTAACTTACGACGACTTAGACCCAAACCTGCAAGACCAAAACCTAATAAGGCAAGAGTGCCAGGCTCTGGTACGCCATTAACTTCTTCGCGCTCTCCATATGCTGTTAAGGTTGAGTCGTGTAGGTAAAAGTCTCCAGACGTTCGTTTGATGCTGACATCTAGTGTGCCGTAAGCATTCAAGGTAAATAAAGCTATAATTTCTGCAAGCCCATCTGAACCATCTTCCCAAGTGTAAGAGTACTCTAATGGATTGTTATCAATTTCTTGTCGATCAATCTTGATGCCATTAATGCTGATTTTTGCCCACTCGGCTCTATCTCTAGCATCATCTGATACATTAATAGAAAGATCAAAGGAGCTAATATAATCAGTTGAAGTAAAGCCAGGCTGGAAGCCATCGCTTGTTACATCATGAATATAATTTTGTATTCTATTGTTGTTATTTAGCTTTACGCCGTTACTGCCGAAATCGACGTAGTCAGTCCAAACCATAGGTGCAGCAAAAGCCATTCCTGATGCTATGGATAAGCAGAGGGCTGTCATTACAGACTTTATATTACTCATTTTCATGTTCATGTTCTCTTTTTAAATTGTTGTAACTAAATTAGTTTTAATTACTTATTTATGATTTAACTTTATTCGCTTCAGTATAAGCAATTAAGGTGCCAGGTTTTATATAACATTACGTTACATGCACTTACGTGTTTTATAAATAATTAACATATCGGTTTGAGATAAAAACTGTAAAATTATCTGACGTATAATTTCAGCTAGCGCCGGTCTTCTTAATAAGTAGGTTATTCGTAACATAATAAAAACTCTAAACGCATCGCTATTCGGGGCAGGTTTGTTGGGTTGAATAAAAGAGGGTATTTATTTTGTTAGCTAAAAAGGGACGCAGAAATTACTGCCAGCTTAATAAGGAGCACCAGTTACTTCGTGAGTCAGGGCGTGACAAAGCTGTCAATCTAGTGGGGCATATTATTTAAGATGCTCTTTTCTTTTCAGAGCATCTTAAATCTATCGACCTATTACAATGCCTACTCTGTTACAGGGAAAGCAACTCCACGATACATTGAGCCAGCTAAGGGGGATGTCGCTCCATTTAATATAAATTTGTCTAATTTATTAATTTGAAAACCTGCTGATGTTATCGCCTTATCAATTTCAACATTGAGGCGGCAACCGCAGGCAATTATTTTTTGTATTGGGGTAACACAGTGTTGGAGTTTCTGTGTGACTGGTTTATCCGCTAACCCGTGTTCTAAGAAAATAAATTTCCCAGAAGGTTTTAAGACTCTTCGTATTTCTAACAGGGCTGAGCGGAGGTCATCAATACTGCATAGCGTCCACGTTGAAACGACCGTATCAAAAGACTCGTTATCAAAGGGCAGTTGTTCTCCACTCAAGCAGTGGTGTTCAACTTGGATGCCTGTCTCAACAGACCTCTGTTGAGCTTTCTTGCTCATCCCAGGATTTATATCCAATGCCACCACTTCTTTGATAGTTGTTGGATAATGAGGAAGGTTTAAACCTGTTCCAAATCCTATTTCTAAAACCTTCCCACTAGCATTAGACAGTACAATGGGACGCTGATTGGCATAACTCTCTTTAGACATTTGCTTTTCAAGTAGATAGGGGAAAATTTTGTTTTCGTAAAAGCTCATAGTGCTCTCCTTCAGTATTTTGATTATTTTATTGCGGTGGCTACTCTTATATCTATTACCGTACCGTACGGTACGTTACAATAAGGTGGAATAACAAGCAAATAATGATCGGAAAGATGCTATGCCTAAAAACACCATCAAAGAGACTGTGGGAAAAAAAACTTTATCTGTGAAAGGAAGGCCAGCTAACCCAAACCTTAGAGATCATCTTCTAGAAAGTGCCGTTCAAGTATTGTTAGAGCATGGCTTGAATGGTCTAAGTATGATTCGTGTAGCTCGCTTAGCTAAGGCATCAAAAGAAACGCTTTATCGTAATTTCGGAGACAAATCAGGACTACTACGGGCTGCTGTTGAGAAAATAGCAGACATGTTTGTAAGCTTATTAAGTAAGGAGCTAGATGGAAAAATAGGCGTTGATCAACGGCTACATCAAATTGCAATCAATTACCTTTCAGTCGCTTATGCACCCCAGTCAGTGGCGTTACAAAGAGCAGCGTACGGTGATGCGGAGCTAGGACCACTATTTGTTAAAAAAGTGACAAATAAAGTGGTCTATTTTGTTAGTAATGAATTTAGGGCGCTAAAAAGGGCGCAACCAGAATTTGAAGCAGAGATGTTTTTGGGGGCAGTTCAGGGAAAGTTATACAACAGAGTAATGTTTGGGGAATCTCCACCGAATTTAGCAACCGCCATACAAATTCAAGCTGATGGCGCTACTAAACTATTTTCTCTTTATCTTTCGAATACCTCGTTGTAAAAAAATGGTTTATTGGAATGAGCGCTTTGTTTTCATTCTAATGATCCCATGAGCCTATTTTCAGTATCATAGAATAGAAGGCAGCTCGGTGTTGTACTTTAGCGCTAGTCATCCAACTTGTTGAGCATGAACCTTGACAATATCTGATGATTTTAAGATAACTGCTGTAGCCTAAATGCTGAAGGGGACAAGCTAAACCATCGCTTAAAAGCTCTGGTGAAATTGCTAGGATCTTGAAACCCAAGCTGGAAAGCAATTTCAATGACAGAATACTGCGAACTGGCTAAATAATTTTTTGCGAGGCCTTTTCTCACATCCTCTAATAACTGGCGAAAAGATGTCGTTTCTTCTTTTAGCTTTCGTTGCAGGCTACGGCTGCTCATATGCAAACTTTTAGCAATAATCTCCTGATTGGGCTCCCCCATAGAAAGAGAAATAATAATTTTTTCGGTGACTTGCTTAGCCAGAGATTGTTTCAATAATCGTGATAAATAGCTTTGTACCACCTCATCATTTTTTAGAGCGATATCTCTATTGGCAGTCGCTAGTGGATGGTCAAGGTCTTCATTGGTGAAGAAAATTTTATTACGTCCTGTGTCGAAATAAATATCGCAGGGGAAGGTTGTTTCAAATCGCGTTCGGTTTGTGGGTTCTGCTCGCTCAAATTCAATTCTTATTGGCTTGGCGCTACCACCGGTTATTCCGGTTGATAGGTGGATCATAGTGGCGATGAAGGCATCAATCGCTTCTTTAGCATATTTCTTTCCGGGGATTGTCACATAACATAGCGCCGATTCGGTTTCATACTCCTCAATGCGAACATCCAACACATCACTAACAACTTTGTAGTACCGCTCAGTGCGCTGCCATGCATCTCTTAATGTAGCGCTCACCATTAGCGAGAAACCGAGGGCATGGAAGGTGGTAGGTTGTACAAAAGGGGGAACACTAAGCCCAAATGCATCATCTCCGGTAGCGTCCACTGCGAGTTCCCAGAGTCGGCTCATTTTAGATACCGGAATCCGTCCTTCTGGATTATTGAAAACGTCAGGGCTTATTTCTGCGAGTGTTAATAGCTGAGTGCTATCAACGCCCTTGTCATCAATAGCCTTGCATACCACACGAGCCCATGAAGATAGTGTTGTTGATTTGTCATTAATGGACATAGTGTTTGTCGTTTTAAGACCAGAAGGCATTTATAGTGTATGACACTATAGCGCATGTATTTAAAGATAAAAGTATCGTTTATAAAAATCAATATGGATAATCAGAGAGAACTTATGCGCCCCAGTTACTTATTAGCACTGCCCTTGTTACTTACCCTTAGCGCGTGCGATAGCACTTTAAAGTTTGAAGAAGACAGTGATGCTCATGGTCATACTGCACCTACTGCTGTGACTATTAAGGCAAATAAAGCGATGTTAAATAAACGACCTTTTAATAATGTTGATGATTTTGAAGATGTCAAAAGAGGTCTGATAGCGCAAGATAAAAGTCTCATTACCACAGATCAAAACGGAAAAGTTATTTGGGATATGCCATCGTATGACTTTGTAGATTTTAAAGGTAACAACGGTACATCACCTGATAGCGTAAACCCAAGCTTGTGGCGCCAAGCATCGCTTAACAATATTCATGGCTTATTTAAGGTCAGCGAAGGTATTTACCAATTACGAGGTTATGACCTCGCCAATATGACCATTATTGAAGGCGATAGCGGCTGGATTTTAGTGGACCCACTAACGGCCAAAGAAACGGCTGATAAAGCACTTAAATTTGCTCAACAACATCTAGGCATAAAACCCATAGCGGCGGTTATCTATACGCATAGTCACTTAGATCACTTTGGTGGCATCGAAGGTATTCTTGCCAATATGAGCGAAGAAGATCAGCAAAAATTGCGTATTATTGCCCCAAAGGGATTCATGGAAGAAGCCACCAGTGAAAATATCATTGCTGGTATAGCGATGGGTCGCCGGGCTTCCTATATGTATGGTCGATCTCTTTCGCGAAGTGAACGTGGTCATGTAGGTACTGGTTTGGGTAAAGGGCCTGCTTTCGGCCGTTTTGCTTTACTTTCGCCCACTGAATTGGTGGGCGAAACGGGTAAAACACTTAATGTTGATGGCGTTCCTTTTGAGTTTCAGTATGTACCTGGCTCTGAAGCACCGGCTGAAATGACGTTTTATTTACCGGAACATAAAGCGTTTTGTGGTGCTGAGATGTTATCTCGTAATATGCATAATCTGTATACGCTAAGGGGGGCTAAAGTGCGTGATGCGAACCTTTGGAGTCGTTACATTGAGCAAGCCAAAGACCTATTCTCTGATAGTGAGGTATATTTCGGCAGTCATCATTGGCCTATGTGGGGGCAGGGGAACATTAAGGAATTCTTAACGCAACAAAGTGATACCTATAAATACATGCACGACCAAAGCGTACGCTTATTTAACAATGGCTATACACCAAATGAAGTGGCTGAAGAAGTGGTTCTACCTGAAAGTCTGAATACTGCCTTTCATAACCAGGGTTACTACGGCACGGTTAAACACAATGCCAAAGCGGTCTATCAGGCTTATCTAGGCTGGTATACGGCAAATCCTGCCAAGTTAGATCCACTTCCCGAAACGCAAGCTGCCACGCGTTATATGGAGATGATGGGCGGCGTTGAAAGTGTTGTAGCTAAAGCGCAATCCACGTTTGATAAAACCGCTCATGCATCGGCTGAAGAAGGCATTCAAACTTATCGCTGGTTAGCAGAGTTATTAAATCACGCAGTATTTGCTGAACCGGGCAACGCACAAGCGAAAGGACTGTTAGCAAAAGTGTATGACCAGCTAGGATATCAAGCTGAATCAGCGCCTTGGCGAGATGTATACCTTACTGGCGCCTATGAATTAAGGAATGGAGCGCCTGAAAAAGGGATAGATATAGCCATAATGGAAGGTGTTTTATTAAAAACACCCGTGGAAAACTTTTTTGATTCCATGGCGGTGCGTTTGAATGGCCCTAAAGCTGAGGGTAAAAAAATAAGCATTAAAATTCTGTTTACTGACTTGAATGAAAGCTATCTATTAAGCCTTAATAATTCAGTACTACGCCATAAAAAAGTGGCGATGAATACTCAGGCTGATGCCACGTTAAATTTAACGAAACCTTTGTTGGTTGATATCATTATCGGTAAAGCGGGCTTAAAAGACACTCTGTTTGGTGATGATTTGTCCATTGATGGGAGTAAGTTGGATTTAATAGAATTTTTTAGATTACTGGACCAGCCAAAAGGTACCTTTAATATTGTTACGCCCTAGTTATTCTGGCAGTCATAAAAATATTTCACGGGCATTTGAAAAACAGCCGGGTCAATCGTTTTGAATGATCCGGTATGCACCTTAGGCTTTGGAATTACGTGGTTCAAAGCATGTGATCAATTTCACCCTCTATTATTCAATAATAGTCCTAATATCAACCACTATTCAAGTGGCTAAATTTGGCATGCTACTACAAATTATTCCCTATTGAATTTAGAACTAAGAGAAATCAGATCAAAAACAGCATCTAATTTAGCGATAAATGGTTTCATACGTGTGCAGAATAAAGCTCGAGGCCTAGTATTTTTTGTCGGTGATACTACACTTTTGAAACCATAGTTAAAAATGATGGCCATGGTTTGGCAAAGTTTTGAATGTCCGCTCTTTGGAGTAAACAATGCTTGATGAGATTATAGAGTATAAATTTAGGCTTCGGCTCTATATTCATATATTAGGTACACTAGCGGTGATTCTGTTTGCCGTTTTGCAATTCTCCCGCGGCGACTTTGGCACCGCATTCGTGTCGACCTTAGGGGGTGGCTACTACTTACTGGTAGTCTTAGTTATGCTGAGGAGGCAGCACTATTTGTGGCAGGGGCGCGGATTTGCTTTCTTTATTCCCTTCATAATTCTTAATGTGATTAATTTACATCCGGAATTTGGCGTCTATTGGGCATATGTTGTCGTGCTCGGCTTTTTCTTGGTCATGGAATTAAAAGAAGCCTGTATAGGAACTGTCTTATTTATCCTGCTCGCTTCTTATATTATTTCACCACATTATCCTTATCCAGTCTTACTCCGAATAATCGGAACACTGATATTGGTAGGCTTATCTGCATTTTCTTTTTCTTTTCTAGTTAACCAACTGCATAGTAAACTCAATGAAATTGCGACGCATGATCCGTTAACCAAAGTACTTAATAGGTATACATTTCTCACTGTAATTAAAAAAACTATTAATGAATTTAACCGTTATCAAACGCCTGCGACATTATTTATTTTTGACTTGGATTATTTTAAATCAGTTAATGATCAATATGGTCACCAAACTGGAGATCGTGTATTAATAGAAGTCGCACAAATGATCAAAAGTCGAATAAGGGTGGGGGATCAGTTGTTTCGTTATGGCGGAGAGGAATTTGCAGTGTTACTGCCGCATACAAATGCCGAAAATGCGGCTAAACTAGCCGAAAAATTACGATCTATTATTGAAAAACAGAACTTCAATCTCGATCGTTCTATCACGTTCAGTGGTGGTCTATCAGAAGTTAAAGCAGGTGATTTAGCCAATACCTGGATAGAGCGATGCGACAAGGGACTTTATCAAGCCAAATCAGAAGGCCGAAACCGTATAAGTTCTAAAGGGAGTAGTGGCAATAGCAGGAATTGCTATTAAAAACAACAAACTAAAGGCTTTGATTAAATAGGTTATTCATTAGTCGTTATATATATAAAATAAAATGCTACACCACTGTATAGTATTGGCACATCAAATCCGGTTTTGCATATTTTCATTGGTTATCAGTTAGGTATTTTTCATGTGTGGACGTTTAAGTATTATTTCAGCCACGCTCAATAAGCAAGTGTCACATTTTATTCAGAATGATTTTAACGCCATAAATAATACAAACTTAACACCGAAAAAATCAGTATCTATTCTGGCAAATATTCACGGCCATATTAGGCAGGTAAATACAAAATGGGGCATACAACCTGATTGGTCAAAAAAACTGATTATTAATGCACAATCTGAAACAGCCAGTGTTAAACAAACTTTCAGAGTTGCCTTTAGAACCAGACGATGCGTTGTACCATGCTCGGGCTGGTTTGAATGGAGCAACCTGGATGGTAAAAAGAAAAAGTACCTATTTAATGCAGAAAATAATCAGCCATTATATATGGCTGGCTTATGTTTCGACTATTTGCACAAAATGCCAGAGCTTGTCACTTTAACCACTAAACCTACAGAGCTATGTGCTCAATATCATAACAAAATGCCATTACTTCTAAGCGCAGAAGATATATCGTCGTGGATCATGTTACCACCTGCAAGGGTTAGTCAGTTTTTAACGGGTGCAGATACTAAGTTAAAAATTTCTTTAGCGACATAAGTTCTTCTTTAGCGCCTCTTTGTCATAAAGACCCAACCATATTGTTCGTTTTTCATTAACAGGTATTTACGTATACTTTTGATACGAATGAACAAGTAAAATACGAAGGGGTACGAGTAGCGGTCGGCACTAAACATGTTGTGTACGTAGCAATTATGATTCAGTAAATAAATTAAGTGCTATGTATATATGCCTGTATATTAGATTTCTAGCGAGCAGGGCCCCATAACAAAAGAAAAAGGGGAGGGTTACATCGTAATCATGACACTAAATTTCGAAGAATAACTTCAACGTATCACGCATTTCATCATTAAGGTAACAAGTCATAAACTTGCCATGACGCTCAACGGTGATGAGGTCAGCATTCACCAACTCCTTAATATGATGGGAAACCGTCGGAGCTCCGCAATTTAACTTCTTTATAAAGTCAGTCAATCCACACCCTGAATCTGAAGATTCAACTTGTTTGGAGCGAGCATCGAGTATTTCCAGATAAATTTTTAATCGATTTGGGTTCGACAATGCTTTGAAAGCACTCGCTATTTTTTTGTGATCAATCACATCAACTCCTAGTTCAAGTACGACTGCTTTATTTTGATAGTTATGAAACTGTCACATAATAATAGCAGATATATTTTATGATAAAAATCCTCTAATACAGTTTGATAGTTTGACATTTATCGAATTATACTATAATTTCATGATCATCGAAGTGTTTGTTTATTGAACACTTAGTCATTTACTTTAGTTATGTTTAAATAGGGGAAGTATGAATAATTTTTCGGGGAAAACGGCACTGATCACTGGCGCGTCAAGTGGTATTGGTGAGTCCTTTGCTCATCTCTTGGCAAAATCAGGAGCAAATTTGATTCTTGTCGCACGCCGAGAAGATCGATTAAATATACTGTCAGAGACGCTACGAGTTGATTTTAATGTCAAAATTGAAGTCATTGCAAAAGATCTTGCGTTGCCACATGCGAGTGAGTCGTTATATCAGCAAACTACTGCAATGGGAATTCAAGTCGATATACTAGTGAATAATGCAGGCTTAGGTACTCATGGTGACTTCCTTGAATTACCGCTGGCGAAACACCATCAAATGATCAACCTGAATATTATTGCGCTGACTGACCTTACCCACTTCTACGGACAAGATATGGCTAAACGAGGACAAGGGGACATTCTTCTGGTGTCTTCCATTGCTGGGTTTCTTCCGGTACCTAGATTCTCAACTTATGCAGCAACAAAAAACTACGTACTGGCGCTAGGCGAGGCACTCGGGAGTGAATTGAAAAGCAAAGGTGTTACCGTTACAACACTTTGCCCAGGTGGCACGCTTACTGAGTTTATGGACGTTGCCGGTCAGCAGATGGACGGTGTTCGTTCCTTAGCCATGATGAGCAGTGATAAAGTCGCAAAAACCGGGCTAAAAGCCTTAAGCCGTAAAAAGCGTGTGATCGTTCCTGGTTGGTTATACAAAGTAGGTATTTCGAGTTTACGCTTGTTCCCTCGTAGACTACAGGCGATATTTGGACAGCTAGTCACTGATTAATGATCGGTCTTTAGCAATAATATGAAAATGTTAGCGTAGGCAAGATGATAAATTAAATGAGTTGATGATTAAGAGAATACGTTCATTCAGATATTTATAGTATTTTATGCCTTTTTTTGTTTTTACCGGATCACCCATTATGAATGCAATTACTCACATAATATTCCCAATAGGAGCTTTGATTTTGGCTATTTCTCTTAGCGCTTGCGTCAGTAATACGATTAATAACAAACTAGAGGCATCTGCCCACTACAAAGATGGAGAGTTTATTAATAGTGAACCTTTTGAAAAACCAACCCTAAGTAAAACCCTAACGATCATAAAACGCTTTATATTTGAAGATAAATTCAACACGGAGCCACCGCAGCCGATTCCCGTAGTGAAAATTGAAGCAGATCAGTTGAAAGGTCGCTTACCTCAGCAAACTGCAGTTTATCGTTTAGGTCACTCCACCATATTAATGAAATTAAATGAACAATTATGGCTGACGGACCCTGTATTTTCAGAACGGGCTTCGCCCGTGCAATGGGCTGGACCAAAACGTTTTCACCCGACACCTATTGATGTAGATAATTTACCTCACATTACCGGAATTATTATTTCTCATGACCATTATGATCACTTGGACAAAGACACCATTAAACAAATACACGCCAATGTAGATGGGTTTTATGTACCTCTGGGCGTAGGGCAACACTTATTAGATTGGGGAGTACCCGCAGATAAAATACATGAATTTGATTGGTGGCAACAAAAACAAATCGGCGATATAACGTTAGTAAACACTCCTGCCAATCATTTCTCTGGCAGGAGTTTAACCGATGGTAATAGCACTTTGTGGTCTTCCTGGGTAATTAAAACGCCGCAGCATAGTATATTTTTTAGCGGTGACTCTGGTTACTTTTCCGGCTTTAAAGAGATTGGTGAAAAATACGGGCCTTTTGATTTAACTATGATGGAAAATGGTGCCTACGATAAAAGCTGGGAATTTGTACACATGACGCCCGAACAAACGCTGCAAGCTCACCTGGATTTAAAAGGAAAGGTCATGATGCCCATCCATAACGGCACTTTTGACTTAGCCTTTCATGAGTGGACAGACCCGCTAGAGCGTATTAAAAAATTAGCTTTTGAAAGTAAACAGACGGTAACAACACCACAAATTGGCGAACGATGGTTATTAGATGACGCCGCACCTCAAACTACTTGGTGGAGACAGGTTAAACAAGCAACTACTCAAAAGGTCGTTAAGAATAATCGTTAGTATTTGATAGTAGAATAAATTGATTAGGAGTGGGGTTAGTCGGTTTAATAGCATTTGGCTCGATGTAAATGGCTAAGAAAGGACATCGATAAACAGTAAAAACAGTTTAACTAAAACATAAAGATAATATTTTATCCTATTCTTAGTATAAGAAGTTCGTGCAGGTTCACAAGGAGGGTATTTTATGAGCTGGTTAATTCGTGGGATAATTATTTCAATTCTATTACTGGGAATTGGTGCTCTTTTGCTGTTTCCAGAAATAACCTTCAATAAGGTTGTTACACAAACTCTTGATTCTGTTCTGCAAAAAGAAAATGTAAAGGATAGTGCTGAGCAGAATAGGGAAGCGGCTAGGCCTCAGTTAGTACTTAGAGAACCCCTGATTAAACCCTCCATTATAGTAACAACAAACACAGAAGGTTCAGACACTCAAACTCAGCAGACAGAGCAAAAAGTTTCATTGCAGCCACCTCCAACCAGCTTGAGTGATAGTGATGTTCAGGTCATTTCTTTAGTTAATGATATAAATCCAGAATTTAAAAAATGGATCTCGCCAGCTGAACAAATTCGAAAATGGGTAGCATTTATTGACCGTATTGCCCAGGGTAAAATCTCTACCAAATATCGACCGCTTACATTTAAGATTACTGCTTTCAAAGTGATCACCAAGGGTGGGCATTTATACGCGGACCCAGAAAATCATAAACGTTATAACGCCTTAATTGATGTTATTACATCCGTTCGTCCTGATGTTTTAGTGAGCTATTATCATTATTGGCAGCCAATCTTTGACAAAGCCCAAGCTGAATTAGGAAATGGTAGCAGCTTTAGTAAACGCATGAGATTAGCAATGGATAATATTCTTGTTGTGAATCCTCTAGTAGTCGAGCTAGCAGAATTAAAACAACCTACTAGTATTACCTATAAATATATAAACACTGACATTGAAAATAATAGTGATATCACTAAATGGGTATGGCGTATTGGGCCTGAAAACGCTAAAAAACTTCAAAGTTATTTACGTGAATTTATTCGTCATTTAGATAGTTAGTAGAGCCAGATTTTGAGGTATTTATATGGCTTCAAAAATAAGTAACACCAGTAAACATGATCGTATTCTTGCTGAGCAACGCATTTATAACTCTCAGCGCGCAGCTGGATACAGAGAGCAGGCTCTAAAGCTTTATCCCTGGGTTTGTGGGCGTTGTGCGCGTGAATTTTCTCGGCCTAATTTGCGAGAACTGGAAGTGCATCATATCGATCATAATCATGATAATAACCCGTCTGACGGTAGTAACTGGGAGTTGTTATGTATGTATTGTCACGATCAAGAGCATTCCAAATATGTGAATTTTTCGGAAGATGGTGGTGACTCTGGTTCAGTTATAGCCGCAGCCACCTATAACCCTTTTGCTGACCTAAAGGAGAAAATGAAAAAGTAGAACTTTTGACTGTGGTTTATTTCAATTTATTGTGAGTTTACAGTACTGTAGCGGGGTATTCAGATAAAGCGTCACGAATAATGTGTTGGACTAACTTGGCGTAATTATTATGATCTAGCTTGTTCCATAAAGAGCGTGGGGACACATCTTTTAGGGGGCCATAAATAGTTAAAGTGTTTCATATATTGTCCTTTCCAATATAAATAACTCAAACTATATGGCTGGCTTATGCCCATTTAGTGGTTTTTTCAGTCGTTGACAACCATAAAGTTAGTTCATTAAGAGGCATTGGTTTTGCGAAGTAATAACCTTGGATTACTGGGCAACCTAAATCCTTTAAATGTTTTACATTTTCATAAGTTTCAACACCCTCAGCAATAAGGTTCATACCTAGATCCTGACCAATATTAATGATATTGCGAACCATGACATCATCATCTCTATTCAAGGGGGCAATGAAACTACGGTCAATTTTAAGCGTGTCGAAAGGCAGTGCACGTAAGCGTTCCAGTGAGGAGTACCCCGTACCAAAGTCATCAAGGTGAAAGTGATAGCCCAAGGTTACTAACTTTTTCATGATAGGCAATATATCGGATTCAGATTGCGCGACCATGCTCTCTGTTAATTCCAAATGCAATGCAGAGGTTGGCAAAGAATATTTATGCATACAAGCTTTGATATCGGCGACTAAGTCAGTGTCCTGAAACTGGCGAACTGATAAGTTTACATTACATTGTAGGTCAGGGTAGTCAACTCGCAAACCTTTGAGTGCTGCTCCAGCTTGATTAAAGACAAATGAACCCAATTGAGAAATCATGCCTGTAATTTCAGCAATGCTAATAAACTCCTCAGGTTGAATATACTTTCCTTCGAACTGCCAGCGTGACAAAGCTTCTATTGATACAACATCACCAGAATTAGTATCTACAATAGGTTGAAACCATACTTCCAACATATCCTCATTCAATGCAAGATATAAAGCTTGCTCAAGTTTCATTCTGCGAGACACGATATCTAGTAATTCATGAGAAAATACAACGATCTGACCTTTACCCAGACGTTTAGCTTCAGACATCGCTAGATTTGAATTTCTTAAGACTTGTTCTTTGGTGAGCGATGCATCAACCAAGGTTATTCCCACAGAGCCACGAATGTACAATTCATGTTCATCATATTTAAATGGTTGTTTAAGTTTTTCAAACAAACGCTCTGCAATAAGAACAGCTTTTTCAGGTTCAAGACCCTCAAGTAACACCGCAAATTCATCTGCGCCTAATCTTGCAGTTATGTCTTTGTTCCTTATCAGCTCACCAATACGTTGTGCAACGATTTTTAATACTCTATCGCCGGTAGCATGGCTAAGACCATCATTGATCAACTTAAAGCCATCTAAATCAAGCAGCAATAAACTACTAATCTCTTTGTGAGGCTGTTGGTTAGGGTTCATGAGTTGATCCAATCGGGTCATGAGTAAGTGCCGATTACCGATGCCGGTTAAATGATCATGATCAGCAATATATTTAAGGTCTTTATGCCTGACGTCAACTTCGTCGAGCAACTCATTGAGTGAGGAGGCTAGATTATCAAGCTCATCATCTCCTTTCTCAGGCCATCGAATATGGCTGTTTGGATCTATTCGATGCTGGTCTGCGAGTAACGAAAATTGTTGTAAGCGATTTAGAATGCGGACATTTAATATTAAATAAACACCGAGTAAAGAAAAAAATGTTAGTCCAGCGACGCTAGCGCCAAGTATTACAAACGCCAAATAACGTTCATCTTTTAGGTGAGTGGCGCCACTTACAATGATTTGAGCCGATAAATTATTAAGCTGCTTACTAACTTTCCAATGAGTGCCCAATTCAGAGTCATATCGATTAATAATAAGCTCAGGGCTTGATTTAAGGTTGTGTTGTTGTAACTCAAAATCGACCAATACCATTGAACTTAAGTCTCGAAGATCATCTGAATGGTAACTTCGTAGGAAATACAAGTATCCACTAGGGGGTCTAATCCCCATTGTGTCTGTCACCGCAACGGCTGATATTAAAAATGGCTGCTCGTTCAACCATAAAAGCGTTGATGAGGTGCCCCGGCTATTATTAGAAGCTAAAAGTGCCAGGTGAGGAGTAAGTAAAGCTAAAAAATCAATTGGCATTTCTTTGAGCGATCCATCAGGTAAGAGCATTCGACTGGCTAAGGGCGTTGAGTTAAGGCGTGTAATAATGACACCTTTAATCTGAATATTAGTCATTGAACTAGCGATGAAGTTATCATCAATGAAAGAGGGGTTTGTTCCAAGTATAAAGTTTTCTGCTTCATCCCAATATGCATAGTCTGCAATAGTGGTTTCCAGCGCTGCTTGGTTTTGCTTCAAGGCGATGCTGACTCGAAGTAGTTCTTGCTTGTAGTGCTCTTCATCGGAGCTGTCGAATCGAGCTTCTAACAAACTATAGGCGCCCCACCAAAAAATTGCACCCACACAAAGTAGCAACAAAGCTAAACGTAGTAGTACCCAGTGTCGAACACTGTTGTGGCGAAATTTAGTAGAATTTGCTGCTGGCTTATTAGACATACGATACCATAGGCGTCATTTTATTAGCACTCTAAGTGTAGCTGCTAATATGTACTATTTCATAATTACGTCAAAAAGAGTTGTTCAACTCTAGTTCGATAATTTACCTTAGTACAGTCAAAAAAACTGTTCTCCTGAGTGCGCTATTGGCACGAAAAGGTTTTTAGTCTTGTAGTTCAGTTGGTCACAATCATAGTTTGGTGTGTCAATGAACTTGAGTATTTTTTATGTTTTTAGATACTGAATAAATGGGGTTAGCTGTAACTAAATCTTCAAGCTTCATCTAACTTCGATTACTTTTCCCGAAATTCTTTGGGTGTCAGTCCGGTCCAAGTTTTAAATGCTTTAGTAAAGTTGGATGCATCGCTAAAACCCAAGCGCTCAGCAATATTTTCGATAGAATCTAGTTGGCTAATAAGTAGGCTAGCTTGCTGTAGGCGAACCTCGTTTTTAATATCCTGATAGGTGGTGTTTCTTTCCTTGAGTTTACGTTTGAATGTTGCCGGTGACATATTAAAAACTGAAGCTATTTCGAATAGTTTGGGCAAGTTATTAATGTCGTCTTTTACGTGCTTCTTTATGCGTTGGACTAGGTCACTAGGGCTGACTTGTTTGAGTTCAGATTCGCATTTCTTGACAGCGACCCTCGCCATTTCCTGGTTAGCAATATTTAAAGGTTCGTGCTTCCATTCGATTGGAATGAGCATTTCCAAATAAGCTTGTTCAAAGAGTATCGTTACGCCGACAAGTGTTTCGTGAGAAAAACCCTCAGGCTCTTTTGAGTCAACATTAATTTGAATCGTACCTTGGATATTACTTTTATCTAAGGCCAGATAAGTATTTGTCGCTATCGTTACTAAAGTCGAAATATCAAAGAAATGCTGGACCTCATCATCTAACATCATTTCATTTTTGCAGACTAATTTAACGTTTATTTTCTCTCTCTCTTCAGTGATGAAAATATCTTGCGCCGCCAAACGAGTATTGTAGAACTCACGTAATATTTCATAACCTTGGTGTAAATCAGCCGCACACTGTACCGCAATGCCTAGCGAACCATGGGTGGAGGCTGTCATTTTCAAACCAAACTCGATCGCACCTGTAATGGGGTCTTCTAGTTCATTGAATAGATTTACGCCAATATGGCTAACAATAAGGTTTGTAACCAAAGGGGGAGGATTGATCAAGTCTTGAAGTTCTATCTCACTGTCTTTAAGAAGGGTGCTTAAATTGATCCCCTTACTTAATGCGAAGTCGCGTACTACGGCTAAATAATCGCCGGATGCGAGTTGAAGTTCAGGTGCAGTATTATTATTCATCTTGAGCCCAAATCACCATATTATTGATACCGTAGCACCTGTCTTCAAATACTGCAATTGATCATGATGTGTCTAACAGTTCGAAACTGTAGTTCACAACATAATAACGACAATGGTTAGAGAGGATAACGATAATGACCACAGTTGATAATCGGCCAGCGTTAAATTACGCACCAATAGACGTAAAACCAAGAAGAATGAACTTCCCTTTTACAGAAGTATCTAGCAGGTATTTCTATGATAATAATTTACTGAAATCCGCTTATATGGCGTCGCTATCGGCAACTTTCCCAGCAGGTGAGGGCGAGTTTATTGATTCTGTACGTTTATTTAGGGACAAAATAGTCGATCCCGAGCTGAAACTACAGATTAAAGGGTTTATCGGGCAAGAAGGACATCATAGTCATCAGCACAAACAATTCAACAAGGCGCTCAAAGATTTAGGTTTTGATGCTGTTCGTCTGGAAAAAGTCTTTGAAAAGGATATGCAGCGCGTTTTAAAAGGAAAAAATGATAAGACTCGTTTAGCTTTTACAGTTTGTTTTGAACATCAAACAGCGATCTTGGCTGATGAGTTTTTGACTAACCCTAAAGTGCTCGAAGGTATGGATGACACCATCGCTGATTTAATGCGTTGGCATGCTGTGGAAGAAATTGAGCATAAAGGTGTTGCCTTCGACGTATATATGAGCGCAGTGGGCGACCGAAAATTGCTTCGTCGAGCGCAGCGCATTGCCACAATTATGTTCTCGGCTAGAGTCGCAAAATATATGATGTTACTCATGTGGTGGTCTCGTACCATGCCAAGGTGGGGAGATATAAAAGGGTATTTTAAATATATGTTCGGTAAAGGTGGTTTGATGCGGAATTTGCGTAAACCGTACAAAGACTTTTTTAGAGAAGACTTCCACCCATGGGATCATCAGAATCAAGCATTGGTGGATATGTGGAAACAGAAATACTACCAGTCAAAGCATGACCGTGGTAGCGAAGCGTATCAGCAAGATAAAAGCGCTGCTTAGTTGAGGTGTAAAAAAATTGCGTAAAATACTGGAGGATTAGTAGTCCCCAGTATTTTTACGTTAAATGTACCTGTCCGAACTCGGTTTTTTAATCACAGAGGTCAGAGTAATATTCTCTGATCTTCATTCCTGCTATAAGTCCCTAAATAGACGCTATATTTTAATGTTATCTTGTCGAAAAAATTAATTTGGTTATAACCTATGATCGCTACTGGTTCGAAAAGGCATACTTGAGTCGAGATATAACGGATAGATTAATGGGCTAAGTGACTTGCTCTGTCATGAGTAGGTATGCTTGTCGGCCTAATTGTCATGATATTTCTTTTTCTAGCGGCATATATAAGGTCAAAAAAATAGGGAAATATACCCCATTTGTCGGGAGACAATAAAAATCAAATCTGGGAAACTGATTCTGCAGCGCTTATAAGCAGTATTGGGTTTCGATATTGCTTGAATGGTAGCTTCTGTAATATCTGCGTATTTGTGTCTTGTTGGGGGCAAATACGTAGAAAATAATAAAAACAGAGAATAACTATTTCCCAAAAATAGTACTAACCAATAATAAAAATGATGGCAAGTTAAATATTTATTTGTCTAGTGCTTTGCCCAATTAAAGGTAATTAAACATGAAAAAAATAATAAAACTCCCATTGCTTGTAACGCTGACTGGTTTATTACAAGCATGCATAATAACTGAACCTGTTTCGCATACGGATATGGGGGCTACTGAGAATAGCGCGTTTACGGCTGACGGTCGCTTGTTTGTCATTGGTGAAAATTCTGACAAAGAAAGTTGGATTTTTGAAATCACTAAAAATACAGATGGGTCTTATGTACATACCCAATACGTTAAAGGAACAACCGATGGTACAGTGAATGGCAGCATCAACAATGCGACAGTCGGGGAAGATTGTCGTTTTGCAGGTTTGACAGCGAAAGATTCATTATTGTATGCCGCTTGTATCAACGAAGGTGGTTTTCTGAATTTGGGTGCTGAAGATATTTCGTTATTTCAAGTCAATACCGAATTGAACCAAGAGTTGATAAAAACAGGACGTATGACCGATAGCAATTTTGCTCAACAATATTCAGAAGACGCATTTGACCCTAACTGGTTTATGGCAAATGGCATGGCTGTTGATGATAACGGTCACCTGTATATTAGTAACAGTAAAGCGTCACTTTCACCCAATAGGGATGCTATTTCACAAGTATCAATTACTGACAATGGTAACTCAAACTTCTTGGATTTTAGTCATAAAACCTGGATTTCAGGGAGTGAGTTTTTTCCTAATGGTGTACAAATAGAGGGTGATACACTCTATTATGCAGGGGGCTCAGATATTATAAAGGCTAAAATTAATACTGATTTTTCGGCAAGTGAAACTAAGGTTCACTTTGATGGTGCTGACCTTGCAATAATCGATGATTTTGCTGTTCATGATGGATATATTGCTTACGCGAAAGTATCAGTACCTGGGTCTATTGTGATTTTAAAACCAGCTGAATTTAATAACACCGCGCGTTTCTATTTCTCGGTTCCAATGGCCGTTGTACCAAGTAGTATTGTTTATCAACCAGACACTCTTGCTGGGGAGTCATTATTTAATGAAGGGGATTTACTCGTGACCTCCTTTTTTAGCGGTGGCTTGTTTCGAGTAGAGTTCTAAATATAATTGGCCAAAAGAAAATTCTCCCCCTCTGATTAATAACCAAAAGTAATCTATATTTTTGAATTTTAGGTAGAAGGTTTAAAGAAAGGGGGGCAGAAATTTCTCCTTAGCGGCATAATTCAAAACTGGCCAAACTAAAACAGACAGCCAAGCTGATGGAGATTGTTAGTCTCTTGCGTGATCAACTGGTCAATAAGCAGGTAGACCTTTGTGAGCTAAACATTACTGTCGTAAAGTTGGACTGACTATTACGTGCAGCTTATTACGCAGTTCGGGACTTGGGTTATCAGCATTCGTTAGCTTCCCCAAAAGTCTTATATAACACAGCACGATTGTTTAGTATTAATTCATATTTTCTAATTCTTGGCCAAACATTATTCTATGTTTTCCTGGTGTGATAACTCCAAATTCTGATGCCCCACGACTTATCTGAAATCTCAAGAGTAAGCATGGCACCCGATTTTTTATAAGCTTTAAACAACGAATCTATATTCTCACAATTAATATATGCAAAATTTGTTTTTGTACCGGAAGCGAATCCTTTTGTTTTGGTTTAACCGGTTTTCTAGGTCATAATTAAAAACGCATGCACAAAATATAAGTGTCTACTTTTTATGGGTAAGACCAGTTTTAAAAGTGCATACTATAAGGACATAGAGTCGCTCTTTTACTGTGATGAATATTTCGCCGCTAGGTAATGTTGTTAATTCATTATTTAGCGACAAGCTCATCGAGCATTCTCAGTGTTAAGCCCCAGACTCTTTTATTTTTGAACCAGTAACAGGGAAGGTTGATTTTTAGGCCTTTAACCTTCCACACCATCTGCTTTCGATTTATTGAGGTAGAGAAGTGCGTAAGCGGAACCCAAACTATTTCAGAAACTTCATGGTTTAGTTCAAAATCGGCTTGTTTGTTAAGTTCGAAAATAAAGGGGGAAATGATCATCGGGCGTAAGCCTGAGTGTGTTTTGGTTAGTTGATCTGATAGACGCCCTAGTTGTTTGAGATTTCCGGCGTCGAGACCAATTTCTTCATGTAGTTCACGCAAGGCCGTGTGATAAATATTTTGATCGGTACTGTCCATTTTGCCGCCCGGAAAAGCCATGTCACCAGACCAAGGGTCACCGACGCGCTCAGCGCGTTTAATGAGAAGAATGTCAAAACCATGTGCCTGACTCTTGCGGAGTATGACGGCCACCGAAGCACGGGCCATCCATCGTCGACCCGGAATTTTACGGGGGCGTTTAAGTATGCTAGGTAGGTGTTTTGTCATGGTTAAGAGACTAACAGGGTCGAAGGAATTAAAAAATAATCGGTTTACTAAAATATTAAGAATATCAGGCGTTGTCACAAAGTAGGCGGTTAAGCTTGTTTAATAACGAGTGGTTTTGATAAACATAGCTTAGTCTTGGCTCTGTGCCAATAGCTGACATCAGGTGTTCAGGTTTCAGGTTTTTTAAATTAAATATTTCGACCTGAATCTTTCTATGTCATAACTTCCGGTTAGTGACTTATACCAGAAATTATTTTAGCTGTGGCAGTAGTGTTATATTAATTGCTACTTAGAAGCATTATTCTGTTCAGGATAATTCGGTCAGTTTAAAAACAGAATAGATAATGGCTTTTGAGTGTGGTCGTAAGTAGCACTAATCAATGCAGTAATCTTCAAGACTGTAGCGAATCAATTATAGGGCACCGGCTCTCGTCGTCATTACTGTGACACTGAAGTAGCAATTCTTCTAGAGCTTGATCTAGCTTGTTTAGGTCAGACAGCTTTTTCTGAACAGCCTTTTGCTTTTCCTTTGCTAATGCTTGCACCTTACTACAGGGCTGGTCCTTCAAACTTAGCAAACTATCAATTTCGTCTAGGGTAAAACCAAGTTCCTGAGCATGTCTGATAAAACGAATTCGGCCTACTATAGTATCAGGGTAATGTCGGTAACCTATTTCAGGTTTTACTGGCTGAGCAATCAAACCTCGTCTCTCATAGAAGCGGATAGTCTCAACGTTAATGCCTAGTTCATTGGCAACTTTACTAATTGTGCTTGCCATATAACTTTTCCTTGTAGCCCCCCCCCTTATTTTATGATGAAGGAAGGGTAGCCTGCATTGGTGGTTGCTTCAGTTAAGTGCTCAGTAGAAATCTTTTCATTATCAAAAGTCACAACTGCCTGTTTAGTCTCAAGGTTTGCGCTTGCGTCAATTACCCCTTCAACATTGTTCAAAGCTCTTTTGACAGTATAAGGGCAAGTAACACAGTTCATAGAAGGAACACTTAAAATAATCGTTTGTTGCTTGGCAAGCAAACCGAAACTTGTAAGTATCATTAAAGTAAATAAGGTGATTTTTTTCATCATTTTCTCCATCAATTTAAACATGTATTTTTAAGCGAATAGAATAATCCAGTAGTTACTTGTTACTAAAGAAAGAGCTGCCAGGGCTGTTAGCCAGAAAATGACCTGACGGCGTTTTCGTATTTGAGGGACTGCACATGCGGCGCCCTCTTCACAAACCTCGATCGGACGGTAAATCTTCCAGCCAGCCCAGGAAAATAAAGCAACAACAGTAATTATGAAAAATGGTCTAAGTGGCTCGAATAAGGTTAAATTACTGATCCAAGAACCACTTACGCCCAGTAAGAGCAGTATTAAAGGACCTGCACAGCATAGCCCCGCTCCAATTGCAGCAATTAGCCCACCGACAATAGGTAGGTTCGTTTCTTTGTCTGACATTAAATGACTCCTCATAACAAACGTATAGTACTTTGACGGTGTTCCTATTATAAAGTTGCAGCTATTTTACAACTTCGATTTTTGTCGGGAAGTTGGCTAAACAGCATCGTCCTGAAGGGTTTCTAATCTCACAAGCACAGTTTTTTTCTTTTGTTTGGTTTACAACGAATTCTTTGCTCGGACTGAGACCATCAATGCAAAGCTCATCTAAAACTTGCTGCGCGGTCACATCGAAGCAATAGCAAATAGTTCTTAGTGGGTCGTTAGATTTTTGTCCGACTGGTCCGCGCAAACTTTCTTGTGTGAAAATAATATCATCGACAGAAAAGTAGATGACGGGGCATATAACGCTATCGCAAAAATATAATATTTCCTCTCTAAGGTTCTGATTACTTGGGTGAACAATGTGATGCAGTACTGTCTTAAACGCAACCGAATGGCTGCTCTCACCACACTGAATACAATTAGTTTTTTTTGCAATATTAGACTTTAACTTTGAACTGCAACAAGTACTCATTATTTTATTAACACTAATTAAAAACTCTTGGGACTAGACAATAATGATCATCTTAGCAGCCGTACTATAGTACGGAGTCAAGTTGCGATTATATTAATTTACCACTACTTAGACTAAGTATTTTGCTCTTAAAAGGGAGACATTGAGCTCGTCTTTGGTGGGTATTTGAAAATTTAAAATGCGTGCTTTTAACTCAAAACTAGCGACCTCCTGACATATTAAAAAGGATCGCATTTGAATAATAGTCAGCGGTATCCTGATTTACAAATAATGCACGCTATTGGGATTTAACCTAATAAACCAGCTAATCTAAAAATACCTGAGAACAACCTAAACCGTTCATTCCTCGTGGAATGATAGACCATTTTTCGTGCTCAAACGCGATACTCTCTAGAGTTGTCGAAATAGAGAAGAGAGCTACTTTTAACACTACTTTTATTTCAATCGAGTGACCCCGTAGTTTTCCAAGAGATGATATATTTCAAACCTACAAATCTGTCCTGCAATGATTTAGATATGATTGAATAAAAGCAATTAACCAATTGCTCTTTCGGACACACGTTGCTCGCTCGCGAAACTAAACGTTATAAACAACAGAAAATCAATGACTCTGCCACATTGATTGTGGGTCGGGCTTTTATATTAGCATCTCACTCTCTAACAAACTGTTACAATGAGCACACACGTAATTGATAGAGTCGTTGATATGGTACCTCAAATGAATATAAAGAAAAGCCTCCAGAAGTTGAACAATCACCTCGATGTCTGTAAAAACAAACTAGCATCCGCCCGGCAGCGTAACGACCATGAAAAAATCACTTACTTTCAAAGTGAACTGGACAAAGCAAACGCTAAAATTACCAGTATCAAACAACAACAGACCCACCAAAATAGCAGCAAAGGCCGTAGCATCAAATCGCTGGCCTTTAACCGACCCCTGACCCAAGCCGAGCAAGCAGATATGGGGAAATTAAAAAAATCCGTGCGCGGCCTGATCGTTGTACACCCCTTAACAGGAATCGGTCGCGAAATCGGTGTCGATGTTGTGACGGGTTTTGCCCCGAGAAAATTCTAATAAAAATTTAAGGGGTCCGGCTCGAATAAAAGTGACATGATCAATAAGCAGCTATTCCTAATTGAAACCCATGATAATAAGGTCTATCTGTGCTCATATTTAGCCGCTCCCTGTTAATCAAAAAATGCGCGCTATCGGTTATTTGCAGAGCAGACGAACTAGGCTCAAATTGTGAAACTATTAAGGTTTATAATCGTGATCGGCTCATTCAGCTTTAAACTTACAATCACCATAATAATATGAAAAGCTATGTGCTTAAGAAATCTACCCACAAAAGAGGTGAGGGATTACTGTCATTGTTAGCTACGTTAGACTCAAAAGAATAACGAGGAAATGATGGTGGCACCCGTAAGTGTTTATTTATGCGACTTTTAAAAACTGCTTTTCATCCCGAAGTGTCACCTTTAGATATATCCACTACGAGTGATCTTAAACTTATTGTGCGCCACGCCGCACGAGGTATTGTGGTTAAGGGCGAGAATATTCTACTGCTATACACACAGCGCTATCACGACTACAGCCTTCCTGGCGGCGGCATAGATGAGGGTGAGGATGAAGTCGAAGGCCTAAAACGAGAATTACAGGAAGAGACTGGGGCGCAAGGCATACGCAATGTAAAAGCCTTTGCTCGTTATGATGAGTACCGTCCTTGGTATAAATCAGATGCGGATATTATTCATATGGTCTCGCATTGCTATATTTGTGATATTGATGAAGAGTTAGGTGATACGGCCTTTGAGTCACATGAAGTGAATAACGGCATGACTCCGCTATGGATAAATATTTATGAGGCTATTGCTCATAATGAAGTAGTGATTGATAGTAGTGATAAGAAAGGTCTTTCGATTGAAAGGGAGACGTTTTTGTTGAGGGTGATTGCGGAAAATTTGGTGGGGATTAACGAACACGGTAAAAAAGTGTAGGACTAAAGCGCTCAAAAAATGTATAAAAAGAGCAGTGAGTTTCCCCCGTATTAACGGAAATTTTTTTAAAAATGCACACTTTTAACACTTGGTCAGCGATTTATCGTGTTTAGAAAAAGGAACCACACGCCATACCACTCGTTTTATGAGAAAGATAAGTCATATTAAGTAGACCATGTTGTCCCTAATATTCAGAGACTGCTTTGTGTCAGTAAGAGGCAAGATTATGCTATAAACGGTCATCAGGTGTTTAAAGCTATACCTTCTATATAGTAAGTTTTGATGGCAGCTTTTCAGTGAAAACCTGACATCGATTTAATCGAGATCAAGCGATAAAAACCTACTCTCTACGGACTAATTTTACCTACCCAATCGATTGTATTCGGCTGTGGTAAACAGCAATACCCCTTTTTGTAGATTTTTTTATAACTACCTGTGTTAACCGCAGTACTAAGGCATAATAAATAGTTGTATTAATAAAGAAGTCAGTCGGCATTATTGAAAACCCTTAGATATTGATTCTTAAAAATATGAGCAGAATATGAACGTAATTGAAGCATTAAAGACAAGACACAGCGTAAGACAATTTAAAAAAGACCTAATCCCTGATGATGTTTTAAATAAAATTTTAAATGCAGCGAATGAATCACCGAGTAATTGCAACTCACAGCCTTATAAAATAGCCATCGCACAAGGTAGTGTCATTGAACAGTTAAGGAAAGAGCTCTACACAAAGTTTATGCATGCAACAAAACTTCAACAGCAATCACTTCCTAGGCAATTGTTCACTTTAGCAACTAAAGGCGGGTTGCCAGATGGCGACTTTAAGGTAGCAACAAAATACCCAAAAGAGTTGCAGAAACGTCGTCAGGAAACAGGTTTTGGTTTATATCAAACCTTAGGGATTGCTCGAACTGATCGTAAAGCAAGAGATATGCAGATGGCGCGGAATTTTACATTTTTTGATGCACCAGTTGCTGTGTTTGTTTTTGTTCATAAAGAGTTAAATCAGTGGGCTACCTTAGATGCGGGCATTTACCTTCAGTCCTTAATGTTGGCAGCAACTGAAGAGGGGGTTGGTTCATGTGCCCAAGGTGCGCTGGCAACGTGGGCAAGCCCTATACGAAAACATTTCAAGGTCGAAGAGGGGTATAAGCTTCTTGTTGGTGTTTCTTTAGGGTATGAAGCGGAGCATATAGTGAATTCATTTAAACCAGAGAGGGCTGGCATCCAAGACCTTATGTTTAAACAAAACTCATCCACTTAAATGATTGATTTGTGAGGAATCAGAGGTGAACTTAAATTAATCGTTTTAACATTCAAAAAGTATCGATTTAACCACTTGGCCGACACTCTAAAATAAACGATATGATGATATTTAGGACAACTAGAATACATCTTGGTGCCATTAGGATATATCGGCGTTTCAGGCTACATCCTCAATTCAAAAGATTTAGCCGGCATCGAATAGCCTTTTTTTATGGCAGTTTGAGGTGAAGACCTGACATTAATTAATGTATTATCAGGCGACAAACACTTCCACACTTAAAGACACTAAAGTGTTTTATTTTGTTCAGGATAATTCAACCAATTTCAGATTTAAGTGAGCGTTGGCTCTTGAGAAAAGCGCTCATTTTCTATCAAGAGCTATATGAGGAGGTAGGCATTAATTGTCTTCGTTTATTTGTTTGCGGGGGCGTCAAAGCAGATATAATCAGAACCTTGGCTTTAAAAGAGAAAATATATCTTTAACTCTATATAGCTGATGAGCCAAATGAAAAAGGTTTCTATCATAGTAGTAATAATCGCGGCCAAGCTGTATTTTATTAAGAAGCTATGCCGATCACTCTAACCCATAATCACCTAAATACCGTTCGACAATTTCTTGCTGTATATTAGATTTCAAGGTGATTTCCAATTGTTTATCGAACTTATCTCTTAACGTTTTGTTTTTAAACGCAACGCTTGCTTTTACTGGTTTTATTAAGGCGTACTGATTAAAAATTTCTATAGGTCTTTTCTTATCATTTATACGGTAGAAATAATAGAAAATATACTGGTCAAGCACTGCAAATGTCACACTTTTTCGCATAATCATCTCAGGAATGAGCTTCATGTCGAATATTTCATGGTAGTTTGAACTTCGTGAAAGCTTTACGAATTCAGGGCCAAAATAGCCAGGCGCTCCTTGAAAGGTAACGATGGACTCCCCTGATAGGTCGGCTAATCTTTTTGGTGACTTGCCACTCTCTTTTAATGTAAAAATCATTGGTTTGTAGTTGATGAAGGGTTTTGATACAAAGAAACGATTCTCATTTTCTTGGTTGAAAGTTGGTGTAACTGCATCAACTCGACCAGCTTTTACTTCTTTAATCGCCCGAGCCAAACTCATAAATGTAAAACTAACCTCATAGCCCATCTCATTTAATACGACTTCTGTAATATCCAGATCAATACCGTGAGACGGGCCATCTATAATATGAGGTGGTCCCTCGCTGCTGGCAATTGTAATAAATTTGTCGCTGGCTAAGCTGAGATTAATGCCAAGCATAGTAAGTAAAACGAACAACAATGTAGTGTAAGACTTCTTTTCTTTTTTTGTTCGCATTTTAAAGAACCTCTTAGATTTGGCTCGTAGAATTTCAAAATGAAATTTCAAGTGTCAGAGCATATTCCATCAATGTGAAATGCCAAGCCTGGTCCTAATGCTTTCCTTTTAGCGCCTGGCAGTGTGTTTGTAATCCAGCTGGATATGAAAAGTGGTGCCGATCTCGGGATCCGAAGTCAAGGCTATTTCGCCATGGTGATGTTCGGTAATAATGAAGTAAGAGAAACTCAGACGCTTGCCCGCGTCATATTCGGCCCCTGGGTTGTAGGGTTCATTGCTAAAATAGGGTTCAAAGATGAACTGATGCTCTTCTGACGAGAGGCCGAGTCCATTATGTTTTACCTTTATCCACAAAGCGTCGTAGTTTTTACTTACATTAATGGAGATTCTAGGGATACGTTCGCTGGGCTGGTTGGCCACGATAGCATAGAAGGAGTGGCGCAGCAGCGATAGGAAAACCTGTTGCAATTCCGAAGCAAAACCGGGTGCTTGGGGTAGACCCTCCTCATAATCGCGCAGTACTTCAATCTGACTGAACTTTAGGCCATTTGGTATGCCAAAGGTACCTTTGGCCATATCCAGTGCATGATCCATGACTTCGGTTATGTTGATGCTTGGCTTAATATCACGCTCACTGCGCGCGAATTCTAGCAGGTTGTGGGTGATGGCCACAGCTTGCTGGCTGCGTTCTTCGGCATCGCGTAAATAATGCGTCAGTTTCAGAATCGCTTCAGGCTCGACGCCGTCAATGTGGATGGCTTTATCGAGCGCCTGTTGCACGTCTTTAATGATCGCCTGCAAAGGAAGGTTGAGATCGTGAGCCATGATGGAGGCGAGTTCGCCCATGGCAGACATTTTGTCTTTCTGAATCAATTTGTTTTCAGACAACACTTGTTGCGTTACGTTGTCGATTAGAATCACCACGCCGGTATCGCCTGCGCCTTGCAACGGATAGAGAGTGATCTCGTAATGAAATTGGGTGCGTTGTGTTCGGCGCAGTGAGTGGGTTTTATGATCTAGTAATGCAGCGTTGACCTCTTCTCTAGTGACAGGAATGATCGGGTAGGCTTCCCAAAGGACACTGTTCAGGGCCTTCTCGGCTGGCAAGCCAGTAAGCTTCTCGGCGCCCTTGTTCCACTGTGTAACCACGCCTTCCTTGTTCAGACCGACCAGCATCAGTGGCATCGACTCAAGGATGCTCTTGATATAGGTTTCGGACGCGTGCAGGCGCTGGGTAGTATCACGATGACCCGCTATTTCGCCCTCCAGCAGTTCATTGGCCTGGTGCAGCATTCGATTCGATTCATTCAGGTTAGCGGTGCGCTCTTGAACACGTTGTTCCAGTTTGTCATTGATCTCTTTCAGGGCGCGACGGCTGAAAAACAGATGATGGCCGGTAATCGACAGCAGCAGAATTAGTATGCCACTTGACCAGTTAGCGATGTACTGCCATTTGGTGCTGCCATCTTCGAATTTGAAATAGTTGAGTAAACCGGCAGCCGCTGGGTGGCTGTAGAGGGCTAAAATAACGGGTGCGGCGAGCCGAAACAGAGTGAAGCTGAATTTATCCATAAATGCCTTGTATTGTTTAGCTATATTGTCGGTTGGAAGCCGGCGCTTGCGTTGATAAACTTTAGGGAGCGCCGGAAAATTTAATTAGATGGTTTTGATATTATGACGGAGATTTCGCGCACAAGGTAGATCTGATCGAAAGAATAAAAAAGAATCTTTAGTACCGTATCTCTGATCAATGAAGAAAGCGGTAAGCAGCTTAATCAGAAGTTTGTTGAAGCATTCAATGAAATCATTCGACATAGAGATATCAAACGTTAAAAAAAGCCTGTTTATTGCCACAGTTTGCAATCTATAGAGAGCTTGCCCATGGCTTTAATTCAGAATTGATAGATCGGTGACCGTTAGCGATAATATTACGCCCGTCAAAATCACACGAGATCCATAGCCATAGCAAAAGCAATGGCTATCTATACTTCCAAAGGTCGATAAATTAAGAGAAAAAGGGATACCTTTTCTTAGGTGATAGCTACGCCTAAAAAATGCTAAATTTTAGACTTATTGATCCATGGGCTAAGAGGCTTGTTCTGGCATGGCACATAGTGTGAAACAGAATTACATAAACACCAATTTTAATTTTACTGCTTATTCCTGCAAGATCATGCATTTGGTTATAACCTGAATCCTGGGTGAGTCCGATATTGTGGCTAGAGTGTATTGTGTTTAATAGTATTTAATAAGTTTGGTTACTCATTTGATAGCAAGCAGAGCCAAACGAATTAAAGCCCATTAATAATACTAAATTTTTATGAAAAGAAAGGGGGGGCATAGACCCAGGCTCTTTCTATTGTGCTGAGCGTTTTCGTGCTACAGGTTATTACACCTCAAGCAGACTTTAACCTATCGCTTGCCTTGCCATGTTAAAAGCTTCGGCTGAATGCATAGCGGAATGCGCAGATACTTGCATAAAGCCACCAGGATTAATTGAGTGGTTTGTAACTCCAGGGATTTTGAATCCAACGTTATATCCCAGATTAGTACCCGTATTAACGGCATTACGCGCTTTAGCACCTTGAACTTGAATGTAGTCATGTGGATGACTAAATGTTCTTATACTATGCAGATTATTAGCAAGGCTTTGGGTCCACGCGGAATCGGAGCCAGACATGATAGGGCAAGCGAACAAATAGGCGCGCACGCCTGAACGCTGTCCGGGTGTTAAACCTTGGAGTAGGGCATAGCCAAGTACATTACCTCCATGACTATGAGTAACAACGGTCGTAGTGCCATCAAATGTAGCTAGGCACTGCCCTAAAATTAATGCGCCTTCCACTCTTCCTGCTCTAAAATCATCACCGGACCAGCCGTATGAATATAGGCGGGCTCCAGTATTACCGGCAAACTTTTTTAGAGCGGTTATGTCATCGTTTGAAAGACCACTTCCTGTCATATTTTCAGAGAGACCGTTGAATTTTTTGTTACCTGCGTAGGTTCCGTGTACGTATATTATTCTGTCCATTGCTCATTCCTTTTTTTATTACGACGAAGACGCTTTCCGCTCTTACGGGAAATTTCTATGATTGTGCTTCATTGAATTGAAAACTACAAAGAAAACCAGACACTATCTTTATCGGACATCTTGAACAATTAAGGTGTCAAAGCCCTTTCCCCTAAACTTGAATGTTTAGCTATATAAGTGGCTGCATTGAAAGCTTTAGCAGTCACTTAAAAATCAATAATTATCTTTTTTTAGTTATTTTTTAATACGTAAGGTTTGAACCTCCTTATGCCTTAAAATGGCACCAAGAGGCTTATTAGTGCTATTTCAAGCTTTCAATGTCAGGCTGATTTGGCCTAATTATCGTGATTTAACTTGTGGCGATAATTTTAACTTCATAGCCAAAGCACTACCTTTTGAGTTCATGAAAGCTGATGCCGAAACTACAAAAGCGATACCTTTTGATTCGCTAAAGTCTGAACTAAGTTAGCTTTCCGTAAGTATTTGAAACCGAGGCGCGTGAGCTAAAGGCGGCCCTTAGTCAATATTGGAAAAGTACTGGGGATGAGTTAAAAACGATGTCTTTTAGAGCGACATAAGATCAAGAGTGAAGAGCTCCGTTTAACAAAGAAGACCCAACGAAGATTTTGAGAAAAAAACATTCTTTTGATAAACCATAGTGCTATTAGTTTATTTAAATCAAAAATACTTAATTATCCATGTAAAACGGCTTCGACCTCTTATAATTTATAGCGAATATTACTGAATGGATTAGTTAATTATTAATAATCGTTCTATTTTTGTTGGACCTGCCATCATGACTAATCATCTTTTAAGAGTGACTGTCCTCATTTAGTTTCAATCCTTATTAGTATTTTTTAGGCTATTCTTATAGTCTACTATTTAAGAAAATAGGGAAACGTTATAAATGCTACGATTTATTTTATCGAGTCTGATTTTGGCTTTATTTACAGGATCGGTATTTGCTCAAGAAAAGGAGACAATACGTTGGCTGGGGTGGGAACAAGTTCCTAATTTTATTACTCACGGAGACTATAAAGGTCAAGGTATTGGAGACTCTTTGACGAACACATTACAACTGAAGTTACCTCAATATAACCATGAAATGGTCATCAGTAATACCCGAAGGTACAATATACTAATTCGTGAAGAGAACGTCTGTGTTGCTTGGGCCTGGATCGTCCCAGGAAGTGAAGAATTTAGAATCCATAGTAGAGCGGTTTCGCTGGCCCCTAGAACGGGAATTCAAATATTGAAATCAAAACAGCACCTGTTTGGCAACCCAGGCGAAACCCTTTCTTTAGCAAAACTTCTGTTGAACCCTAACATCAAGCTAGGTTATTTAGAAGAAATGAGCTACACCAAAAAAGTGCATGCATTATTGGAAAAATACAGAGGTAAGGACAATATCCATTTTTCTTCAAGAGGCGAGGTTGAATTCAACCTATCGATGCTGGATAGAAATCGTTTGGACTATTTCTTCGGGTTTTCCGCACAGGCTATTTTTGATGCTGAAGTAAAGGGTATTCTAAATAAGTATCAGTTTTATAATATTGAAGAAATTGATATGTTCATGAGCATGCATACCCATTGTTCAAAAACACCTTTCGGTAAAAAAGTCATGTCGGAAGTAAATAAAATTCTCACACAGGATCTATTGATGGCGCATCTTGCGAGGGTAGAACGGTGGTATGGTCAAAACAAGAATTACAGAAAAGTTTTTATTGATTATGTTATTAATCAAAACCCCAACAAATTGGTAAGCAATCCAGAGTATTGATTGCGGGTTAATTAAAGTTCCGCTTCAACTTCATATTACGCACTTTTAGTGGTTGGCCAGATTGTCCTGAAGCAAAGAATTGCTACAACCAAAGCTCTTGAGCATAAACAAAATTAAAAAATCACCTTTAGGTTTATAGTACTAGTCTATACTTTTGTATTTATACCTACGACTAATATTTCGGAGATTGAGGGTGAGTAAATTCTTACTAATTGTACTCTTAATTGTTGTTTGCTCTAATGGATGGGCAAAAGAGTTAACCGTGATGTTTGGTGACTCACGACCTCCTTTCATATCTCAAGACCCGCCTAGCGGAATATCATATGAACTATTCAAACTTATCTCTTCTAGACTTCAGTGGGATTTTCAAGCGCAGTTTGCTCCAAATAAACGCATGGAGTATGAATTATCTAATATGAAAGTAGACGTAATAGTTGAAGTTCAGAAGGACAATGATAACGTGTTCTATTCTGATCCTTATATAGCATACCGTAACTTTGCGGTTAGTCGTTCACAGGATAAAATTGATTTTTTAGATTATTCTGATTTAAAGGGTCGGTCAGTTTGTGCATGGCAAAATGCTACAAAGAATCTTGGTGCTGAATTTGAAAAGCAAGTTTCCACTTTTAGTGCTTACAAAGAGTTTCCTCTTCAAGAAGATCAAGTTCGTTATTGGCTGTCTAAGCAGTGCGAGGTCATTATCATAGACGATACCTTATTAAAGTGGTGGATCAACGCGCTTAACCCCGCTTTTGAACAGCGTAAAAGGGGGATGGATGAAAACTTAGTTTTCGCTCCATTACCAAGCCAAAAGTTGTGGTGGTATGTAGCATTCAGCAATGAAAACCTTAGAGATAGTTTTAACTTAGAGCTTCAAAACGTTTGTTCTAATCAAGAATATGAAAAGATTAGAGAGCAGGTCGTGATCAAGAACTAATAGGTAACGCTAATATCATAGTTAGCACTATAAATAGATTGCAAAAGGATCAATCCAGAAGACATAGGTCTGTGCCCGTTAGCGATACTGTTTCGCATGCCAAAATCTTACGAGGTCCATAGCCAAAGCGTTACCTTCTGGGTTCGTGGGCAACTGATGGCGAAAGTAGAAAAGCGATACCTTTTGATTCGTTAAATTCTTAATTAAATTAGCTTTACGCAAGTATGTGAAACGGAGGCTCTTAAGCAAAATCGTTCTCTTTTTGAAAGGAGGTAAAGCGCTGGCTAACGACCTAAGCGAACCATTTCAATATTCAAGAGTCTTCCTTAAATCAGCTTTGCAGAGGTGTATTGAAGATATACCTGTATACGGGAAGTGACCCTATATTGAGTATTTTTATTTAATGGAGTTTTTTGGTGGGGTCTTGCGCGCCCCTCAAAAAAAGGGGGCGCTGTAAAAATATATCTATTAAAGATTGGTTAGCGATAGCTAATTATTAATAATGTTTTTTAACTCAGGGTTACCTTCCAATAAAAAGCATCTATTTAATTTAATGTCGACATCATTCTTTGTATTAATTTGGGGGGTATAATCTTTGATGAAAAGCGAGATTTCTTGAAATTTATTAATTGAAATAGAGCTTGTTTCTACAAAACCACCGCTAATCGAACGAATATCATCTGTGTTATATCCTTTGTCTTTAAAATACCAAAAAATGCAATTTGCATGTGCATATTTATATAAAGTATCAGTATCGTTAACTTTCAAACTTGACGCGCAAGCTACCAATGATATTGAAGCAAGAGTGAGTAAGCCAAGAAGTTGAAGCACTTTCATCTAAAAAGACTCCCAAAATAAAATACTGCTAGACTTGCCGCCATAATCTGAACCTACACATTGTTTTCCGTCCCACAAGTCAGCATGACCTGTGGCATCAGACCACCCAGTTACCACAAAAATAATAATTCCTTTTTTACCCGCTAATTCACTTTTGTAATCTGAAGGTGTAAGTGGTTTAGGTTTACTGTAAATTTCAGTTAAATATTGAGTCATGACCTTAACACGAAAAATATACCAATTCTTTTTACCACCAGAAGATACCTGAATTACATCATCACCTTTTGAATCTTTGGTTTTATAAAAAGGGATTTTATGCTCAACCTCAGAAAAGTTTAACGCTTTTGATATTCTTGTTGCGCAAGCATTTGAAAATACACCGATATCGTAATTTAGCTTAACTTTTCCGCCAATCTCAGTAAAAACTGTAGCTGCATCTTTATTTGGAAAGTTTGCCAATAGTGACTTCCATGACGGTAATTTCTTCATTTACTACTCCTTTTTTGAATAACATTCCATGATTACTAAAATATCTATACTGAAAGCTCTTAGATGTACTCCTACAAAAATTATAGAGCTCATTTTATTACACTTTCTGAATTTATTCTGTGACAAAGCAAGTCGTTTTTCGTTATACAAAAGTATAATAATGATCGCTTTCTGTACAAAATTATATTAAGAGCAATAAAGTACGCTGCTATTCGTAAAACGTTGATAGCCTAAATATGAATTACATCACGACCTAATAATTCAGATATCAATCTGCTCAGACAATTCCAGTGCATCATCAACTTCAACACCTAAGTAGCGAACTGTACTTTCAAGTTTTGTGTGGCCAAGTAAAATCTGAATCGCTCGCAGATTTTTAGTCTGTTTGTAGATAATTGAGGCTTTCGTTCTTCGAAGTGAGTGCGTTCCATATGCCGACTTATCCAGGCCAATACTCTCAACCCATCCGTTAACAATATTTGCATACTGCTGGGTTGATAGGTGGTAGCCTAAGGATATACAACTAGGAAACAAATAGTCCATTGAGCGCACATGTGCTTTCGCAATCCACGCCAACAGGGCTTTTTGAGTCTTAGGGGTGATTTCAAATTTAACTGGCTGCTTAGTTTTTTGCTGAAGCACAATAGAGCGAGTCTTAATTTTATCACCTAAAGAAACATCTTTAACCGTTAGCTTAACGAGGTCACAGCCTCTAAGTTTGCTGTCTAATGCAAGATTGAACAGCGCAAGGTCCCTTATCTTATGCGCCATATCCAGATGAATACGTATAGCCCAGATTTGTTCAGGCTTTAGCGAAAGCTTTTGGCCAACGACTTTACCTTTATTCCAGGCAATTCTTGGCTCGTTACTTTTAAAGAATGACATATTTTGTACTCCTTTTTTCTGTCAAGGAATATAAACTATGAACCCTATGGAGTGTTAATAATATACAGCTGTATAGGGTTAGCATTATAGAGGGATCGCCATTGGTTCAATCAAAAATTAATAGGTCTTTGACCATTAGCGATACTATTTCGTCAGTCAAAATTTCACGAAATTCATAGCCAAAGCGTTACAATTAGAGGCTCAGAAAACCTATAGCTTTGGGCCGAAAAGCGATACTTTTGTTTTCTCTAAAGTCGGAGCTGCATTATCTTTTATCGTCTGGAGTTTGTACGGCTCTGCTTCATCATAAAAACCATGACCTAGCATTTCCCGAATGGTTCGATGGTTATTGACCATTTCAAGCAAGCGATTGTAATTCAAATTCAGTCGCAACAGCCCCATCACCAATATTCTCCATAGCCCCATACTGGGACGGCCATTATTCGCATCCACATTTTCTAGAATTAGCGTCTCTAAAATGAGAAAAACTTCAGCTCGAATGGTTTTATTGACATACAAAAATTGTAACCCTGTCAGAGTCTGGGGAATATCATCGTGAGAGCGTGGGTCAAATTTGATACTGGCAATATCGATTTCGCCGAGTTGAAGTTGATTTGCTTGTACCTGTCGCATGGCTTATTTCTAACGAAGTTTAGGTTAAATTGGCTGTTTCGAGGGGTGTTATCGCAGATATTGAGGCAAATCGGGGAAGCTTCGAGCTATTAATACGAGTATTTCCGTATTATTTTCAATGATTTAGATGGTTTCCGTCCCGGCACTAACTAAACACACCCTATATTTTAAGAATACAGAGCGTGTTTAAGATTTAATGAATCATTACTAAAGTATTAATAACCGTAAGCACATTCTGCAGTAGGATCAATTTCTAACAAGAAACCTTTATTTGACTCACCTGCACCATTAATCCCCACACCGGTTATATATAAACCGTTTTGTGAAATAGACACCGCTTGTAAATCAGTCCAACCCTGAAGATTACCATTATTTTGGATCACAAAATCATCGATATTTCGATTTGTTTCAGTCCAAGAAGTCCAGATTGTAGAATCAGAAGGGTTAGCGCTATTATGAAGACTTGAACTAGCATCACCCGACATATCTTGAAAATGTGTACCTGTCTGACTAGCAATGATATCTCCACTATTTGAAATCAATCTCTTTCTATTGAAAATATCCCAACCAGTATCTTCATTGACTATCGTCTGATCTGTTAAATCTACAACCCAATAAGATCCCCATATTACGCCCGCATAGCGACCATTTGGACTAAATGCTACGACATTTCCAGAACCCAATTCAGGAGCTGTCAAGGGTACAATAGTCCAGACACCATTTTCATTCAAAACACCAACTGCTATTTGGTTGTTCTTTTTTGTTAACTTAACCGCATTCCCATCTTTCGAAGCGATATGCATATCAATGTCATTGGGGTAGTAACCAGAGAAGCCTAGGCCTGAAACACCAGAATACTCAGATCCTGATTTAACCATACGTCGCCCTTGACCATTTTCAGTACAACGCCACAAGGTATTAGAGCCATCTCGTGAAATATTCATGATATGTGTTGGTTCGAGCGTTGAGCCAATATCACAATCTTTTGAACCTAAGTTGTAAGTTGTTTCATTATTCCAAACAAATACATTTCGGGTGTCTTGATTGACCGCCAGTACATCGCCATTATCACTAACACCCATGTAACGTCTATCATCGGGATTGCCATTTTGGCCATTGCCATTTGTTCTGGTTGAAATGGTCACATCATCTATAGGTATGAGTGTCACAGTCGCTGAATTGGCAGCCATGCTTGCACTACATAATATAGATAGAGATATCGCACTTCTAAGGGTTAGTCCTTTTAAATTACTTTGCACTTTATATATTCCTTATATAAAAATATTATTATTGAAAACCTTTAATTCACATTTGAATTAAAGGTTTGATTATTTTAGATAAAACACAAAAATAAAGTATTCACTTTCGTCACAAATATTTTTTGTTAAATCGAAATAATAAACTTATCTTTTACTAACCAACTCAAACTCCACCGAAAAAATCACCCCACTACTATCAGGTCTATTTTTTCCTTCGAGCTTCGCTTTATGTTGATCACAAATAAGCTTGGCTATATGCAAACCCAAGTGAATACTTGAGCCACTCGAACGAGTCGAGACCATCGGTGAAAATAAGTCTTCTGCGCGCTGAGTCGAAAGTAAAGGACCATCGTTTTCGATACAAACGCTACTATATTTTGGCTTGCGTTGTATGTTGATTAACACCTTACTGTTTTCTGTAGAAAAACTTTTCGCGTTATCAAGTATTTTGTCGAACAGTTGCTCGAGCCTACTACTATCTCCTTGAATAAAAGTCGGTTTTGTACCCAAGTCCTGGCATTCAATGGCTTCGCCCCATATTGACAGCTAGCCATCAAGAAAATCGATTAAATCGAGGTTCACCAATTCTTCTTGAATGGCACTTTCAAGGCTGGCTGCCTCTGTCAGGTGAAGAGTAATCGAACTGATTTGCTCAATACCTGTATCAATCTTGCCGATGTAGTTATTCTTGGCAAGCTCTGGCTGCTTATCCAAAAGTTTCTCTAAAGAGGTTCGAAGCTTGTTCAGCGGATTGGATATTTCATGGCGTAATGTTTGAGGAATTCCCTCCAGAAAGCTCACATACGAATGCTGCTTTTGAAGTAAAGTTGATATGCTGCGAGATAAGTCACCAATTTCATCTGAAAATTTCGGCTTGCCTGTATGAGGTTTTGTGCATAAACGGCAAATAAATCGCGTTCAGGCCATTTCAATATATGCAAAAGACAACAGGTATCGCTTTGCGGCCCAAAGCTATGGGTTTTCTGAAACTCTAAGAGGTAGTGCTTCTAACTCATTTCGTTAGTTATGCCAACTAACGAAATGGTTGACTTGTTCCGCTGAAGCTCAATGACACAGTGTCTTATTTACCGACATTTTACCGCTTGATCAGGCTTAAATAGTGTCAGGCCTTCACTTTAAAGCAGGCATCAAAAACAGGCCGATTGATGCGAACTAAATTGATTTAATAGAAGGGTAACCTTAGTCATCTGATGTCTGTAATTGGCACAACCGAACTAAGCCTCGATTAATCTCGGGGCTTTTTGGTCGCTTAGGGTTATGTGTCCGACGAAAATGGCTGATGAAATTTATTAGATTCATCAGCGTCCGTAGTTGAAAGTACAGCCGACATTACCTTACTCGCAATGGTGCTGGTATATTGAGGGAGACCTGAGAGATTACTGCTTAGTAATCATCGTTAGTGATGTTGCGACTGAGATCGCTAAGAATATCGTCGTGTGACAAATAGCTGTCTTCCGCTTCAGGTAAGTTTTGGAAAGAGTGTTCTACGTCTATTTGCATCTTCAGGTTTGGATGCAGTTGCTTCTCTGGCTCTAAAAGGCTTTCATACGCGTGCATGAAATTATTGGCATTTATATTACCCCGCAGAATTTCGTCAAAAATGCTGATGTAAATTTCGGGTCCGCTATTTTCAACGGCGAGTAGCTCAAAACTTTTTTTGAAGTTATCCTCAATGCTCGGAAGCCAGCTTTCGATTCGAAGACTTATCTTGCCACTGAATTTCTCCAGCATGGTGTCAGTAACCTCACTGAATTCTCCGGAAAAAATATCGGGTTTGTCAATGTAGGAAAACAGAAGAGCTTTGAAGTCATCATAACTTTTATGACCAATAGCATGACGCTTCATGAGTGCTTCAAATACGGATAGCTGAACATCCGCCTTTATGGTCATCTCATCAATATCATCGGTATCGATGTCCATAGCTGACAATGGATTTTTAAACTTAGCCGCAATGTCTTTTAACAGATTAGCGTCGAGCTGTTCGGTCAAGAGTGATTCATGAATCGCTGCTATGTCTTTGTATTCGCTGTCGCTGTATTGATAGTTAGCCAATAATGTGGCGCGATCGGCTTCGGCACCATGGGCCTGGAATAGGTTGTTTACACTCTCCCAGCCCTTACGGAAACAGATTATAATTGAATCCTCTAATAGGATTTTTCTCGCGGTAAGGGTATCGCCTCCACACAGTTTCAACAGTCCAAGTGTCGTTACGCCCAGTACAATGGAGCAAGACTTCTTTAGGTCATGACTTATAACAGGGGAAAAGAAGTTCTTGGCAATTTTTAACGACATGTCGACCAACTGGCTTTCTATTTTTGCTAGTTGTTCCTGAGTCAGAGATCCGCTTTCAACGGCATCACTAATCATCAACAATATGAAGGGTCTCGCCCTGACTTTATCAAGATTCATGTGGTATTCTCTTTTTATAATGGCTCGAACATATCGTCAGTTTCGTTACTGATTTCGCCCACTCTGATGTTATTCGCCTGGGATTTAAGAATGGCTTCAATTTTCTCAAAGTCACCACGCTCAGAGGTGGCAAGAATAGCCTCATAAATTGACGGGTTAAGCGATTTTATCTTAAGTAGTAATTCTTCATCGCTGCCGGAAACCGGCTCTTCCGAATGATCGATAGAATCAAAATCAAACCCAATGAAGGGCAGTGAGAGATACAGAATTCCAGTTTCTGACTCCATGATGGCTGCCAGTATTGCTGACTCCCTTTCTTCGTCATCACTTTGCGTAAGAAATATTTGGGATAGCATTGATTTTACTGAGTCTTGTGCGTTAAAGGCACCTTTTTGAAACTCATGTTCCCAATACGAAGGTTCTACATCCAGCATATTTCCTATTGTTTCTGGGTCCATCAACCATGCAGCTATCGATGGGATGGTAGCGTCGAACTCCCGCAGAATTTTTGCAACGCTCATGATGTCTAGCTCAGAAATTACAGCGATCATAGTTTGGTCGCCCTCGGTGGAGGCAATTTCCTCTAAAATATCACCACCATTGCGACCACTCTCATGGGTAATTGCAACGACCTTCTCAGCTAAAACGGCTATCTCTTGGCTCAAAATATAATCCTGTCAACATCTGTGTAGTGTTAAATTTCGTCAAAACATTCGTGCTCTTGACCTTGGTATTCATCGTGTTCTTGACCTTCGTATTCGTCGTGCTCTTCGTGTTCTTCACTGCCATCTTCCTCAGCGTAGAACTCTTGCGTTATCGCGCCTAATTCATAAAAGCAGAGAAGGAGTAAAGCCATTTTTAATTGATGCTGAAACTTATCAGATAACGTCGACAGTAAAGCCCGATATTTTTTATGTATGTTGACGCAGGTTTTTACGTCATCCCATTCGGGCTCTGAATGTGAACTTAAGGGTGATAATTTGGCGCAATCCACCTTCACGACGAACAGTAAACATAGGGCGAGTTGGTCAGGCATACCGGCTAAAAACCCCGGTGTCTTGTTTAACTGTGCTAATAAGCTATCAATATAATTTTTAAATAAATCGGGATCCTCTGGATCCTTATAAGATTCTATATTTTCAGTCAGCATTCGATAGTCGTCAGCCAAATAGTCTGGTACAAAAACGATCTTAGACATGATACCTCTTAAGTATTTAATACTCTGTTCCAATAGGATTTAGTGAACGACTTGGGGTTCATGACCTCGGTGTATTCCTGTTCGATGTATATCTTCCGCTTTTTAGGGTCAGATATAACATTGTACGACTCTTGAATTTTCTGGAAGCGTTCAACGGCATCGTCCGACTTATTTCTATCTGGGTGAAATTTTGAGGCTAAACGTCTGTAGGCCTTTTTAATATCATCTTGCGAGGCTGATTTTTCAACCTCCAACACTTCAAAATAGTCCAAATTCATCTCCACAATATTTCATTGGGTATTCATTGTTTGGCGAACAATATTAGTGCAGCTTTACGTGTATTGTCGAAAGCCATGAGTAATGCCGAGGGAGGATACGGGTTCACTTAATAAAAGGCTTAGCGCCTACTGAGTAGCTTCAAAGGATTGGATTTCAATCGAGACAGAGGATTAAGACGTTTCAGATTGAGCCGAGTACCATTTACCGCCTAGTACCGTTTCCTTCCTAGATAGGCGCGATTATGAATGAATACGGCCTCTGTGTCGACCATAGTTAAGTTAATGGTTGGCTGTTAATATTCCGTACCATGACTAGCCTGAACCCACCACTGCCCATCGTCCGTTCATGGCACATTTCGACGGGTATTAATTTCAGCTTCATCAATTAACAATAGATCCTTTGTCACCCATAGCACCCCAAAGCCAGATGCCTTGAAAACAATTAAACTTTAATCACCCTAAGTACTTGCACAACATACTGCTCATTAAAAATCACTGCCGAGAATGCTACCGACGATAATCAATAGGCGTAACCCCTGACCAATGAATAAAAGCAGTTCTAAAACCATGCACATCCGCATAACCCATCGACTCAACCGTTAACAACGTAGACAAGGAAACCAAAGGGTCAGTCTCTGTTGAAGACTGAGCTACCGGAAAAGTGTACCCGCCACTTAAGTTTATCTAAGAATTTTTGAATAATAACGATCGTTAATAACGCCTTCCTAGCGGTTCTCTGACGCACTGAAAGGTAGCGCGTTGTGCGCTCATAGTAAGCGGTTTACTTTCTAACAGAAAAGGACGGATATTGCTCAAGAGCCTTGGTTAGTAATTTTTAGTATCAGGATAGTCTGGCCAAGCGCTATCATTTTTGAAAACTAGAAATGAGTAATTTTATTTACTTGGTTAAGGTTTATTCTGACTAACCCAGATTTACTATTAATAAAATGTTACAAGTTGCAAAGTTTCTACAACATATATCTTTTCAGTCAGGCGCTATGATTAATTTATTGAAGTAAGGAGAAGCGATTCAGGCCCGCTGATCCCGAACGAACAGTTTTGAAATTTTTATTTTATTTTTCTTTCCCGGTTTTTACCGGGTTTTTTATGCCTGAAATAAAGTTTTACTATCGATAAACGCTATAGAGTCTGTGGGTTCGAAACTTAAATTAGCGTAAAAAATAGTGTTTTATCATAGCTTGCCAAAGGTTCGACCCTTAATTGATAGGTCTGTGATCGTTAGCGATACTATATTATTAGTCAAAATTTCACGTATTTATGTCGCAAAACCAGACGTTATGTAAAACAAAATCAAGTAGAATAAATACAGCCTATTAAACCCACAAAAATTAGATGTGTCTACTTTTTGTGGGGAACACCACGATTTATTTAACTAATAAATCAACACATATAAACAAACCACAAGCCATAACCAAATGCTCTTTCGGACTCGCTCCGTTCGCGCACAGAGCACTGCGTTATGCCAAAGAGAGTCTAGTTTTATGCCTGAACCCGATCCAGCGAGAATCATGACCTTTGCATCGCCGAAAGATCTCGGCCGGTGGCTGAAGGTTAATCACGCCATCGAAAGTGAATTGTGGGTGAGGATATTTAAGAAAAAGACTGGGATTCCGAGTGTGACTTGGGACGATGTCGTGATTGAGATGCTGTGCTGGGGCTGGATCGATGGCGTCAAGAAGTCAATCGATGACCAAGCCTATCTCCAGCGGGTCACTCCAAGAAAAGCGCGAAGCAATTGGTCAAAAAGGAACAGAGAGCATGTGGAGCGTTTGACAAACGAGGGCCGGATGACGGAGTCAGGGCTCGTGCATGTTCGTGCCGCTAAAGGAGATGGCCGGTGGGAGAACGCCTATGCGGCTAGCGAAATGAAAGTGCCAGCGGATTTCCTCGCATCACTAGAGAGCAATCCGAAGGCGAAACAATTTTTTGAAACGCTCACTAAGTCGAGTCATTATGTAATCGCGTACGGATTGACAAGCGCGAAAAAAACCGAAACCAGGCAGAGGCGATTTGCAAAATTCACAGATATGCTTGTCCGCGAAGAAAAGCCGACTTAAGCTTCAAAAAGACGAAAAAGGCATAATGATTGTTGAACGGACCGGCAGGGTCCGTTAAATGTTCTGTTCTGTTCTCTAGCACCAATGTCTTATTAGTCGTGTGGGTTCAATTGATCAACGCAACACACTATTTTTTAAAAAAAGCATCGTGATAAATTTCAAATTTCGTTTGAATTGAGTTTAAATGATTAATTTAAGACCTTTAATTATTTTGATATCTCGTTTTCTGCTCTTCGGTTTATAATGCTCAATTCCAATATAGACAAATTACAGTATAAACTGTCACCTAAGTTGAGACTTTCATACGCAGTATGTCATTTTTGAGTATGAAAAATAATAATTGTACTTGGGTGTAAATGGTTTTAATTTTTATACACCCTGATTAAGCATGTTGGAGAAATTTGTGCCGATTACAGGTGAGTGTTTTTGTGGAGCAGTGAAGTATCGAGTAGATGGCGCGCTCAGAGACGCCACGTCCTGTCATTGTTCTCGTTGCCGAAAAGCATTTAATGCACAGGCATCCGCGGCAGCATTTGTGGAATCAACGGAGTTTAAATGGTCATCAGGTGAGAATTTATTAACTTCTTATATTGGTACGCACGGCTATGGGTTGCAGTTTTGTAAAGTATGCGGTTCCACGCTGTCCACCGTGTACAAAGATGAAATCCTCCAAGTTACTTTAGGTTGTGTTAATGGTGATCCTGATATTGAAATTGGCCAGCATATTTTTGTTGGTTCAAAAGCGCGGTGGGAAGTCATGCCTGATGTGCCAAATCAGTTTATTGAAGGACCACCAGTAAAATGTTAATAAAATCAAAAGGTCAAAGCTCTAAAATAGAACGTGAGTTCTTTCCTTAATAGCCTGACCCTTGAAATTATGATTACTCTCGCTAGTTAGAGTACCGCCATCACGTTATAAGAAATACCTACTTTTGTCCGATATCCCTGGGATACAGCAACTAAATCATTCAGCCACTGATAGCGTTCATTCGATGTTTCAAACATGATGAGAGTTCTTAGGTAATATTCGTCCTTATCAACGCTTTCGCATGTGTCAGGTGAAAGGACCTTTTGTTTTAAGTGATCAGGAATGGTCCAGCGCCCTTTGTAGTTCATATAAATCAGAGCACCATCATCTGTTTCAAGGCACACTCTGACGTCAAGTGTGTATGAGCCATCCGGATGAAGCATTAACCAATCTCCACCACTCTGTTTAAGTGTGCCTTGGAGTCGGTCACCTTCAAAGTACCCACTTTCGACATCAAAAATAATTCGATGTCCGGCATAATTTTGTCCTATGTTTAAAGGCTCTTTTAAGGTGACGTGCATATTAAATAATGGTTGAGTTTTAAGTGCTTGAACATTCATGAATTTCTACCTATTTGAAATTAGTGGGCGATATGTTTTTTCCAGGCTTGGTACGATAAAGTGGCATGCAGTAATTCCTCTGGTGTAACTTCAGACTTTTTACAAACCATGCCGGCATCAAGAAAAAAGACTTCTTTTGAAATTTTGTCTTCATGAAAATGAAATTCAATAAAAACGGGGAGTTGAATACGAGGGCAATTTTTTTCAGGAATATTCAAGGTCACCCAAGCTTGGCCAGTCGCAAGCATCACATTACCATTAATGGCATGCTGCTCTAGTGAAACCTCATAATCAGGAAATAAACTAAAAAACACATTCAGTTGTTGCTCTACTTCTTCGCTTCCTTTAGCGCGAGCATTAAAACTTGGTGACACCAACTCAACCTCAGGGTGATAGATAGCCAGTGCTGCTAATATATTTTGTTCACTTTTAACCTTGGCCAACTCACTGACCAAAGAAAGCATTTTTTCTTCATTACTCATGTTCTGATTTCCTTTTATATATTTAAGCTGTCGATATAATATGCTCTGTCTATGTGAGTTTAAAGGGTCTAAAAAGACCTTTAAGGGGTTGATTTGTACAATTTAATTATTGTCCGTAATGGCCTTAATAAGGCTTTATATGACTCGTGTGAAAGTATAAGAAATGTGTCATGCTGTTGCATTGGGATATATGAGAAGAGGATGGTGTGTGTTAAATGTAGGTATTGTTGTTAACGAGCGTTGCCAGGCGTCAAGTGTCTTTGCTGTAACAGATCTACTCATTGCGGCTAATTACACTCTGAATAGGTACTTCGAGACGAGTGAACCATTATTTAACTATCAATTAATGGGGCTCAAAGGGAGTGTCCAGGCTTACAATGGCATTCAGATAGGTTCAGTTGCAAAAATTCAAGACTGTAAAAGACCTGATGTTTTAATCTTACCGGGTGCTTTTGAGTCTATTTTAGCGGCATCACATGCTCAAAAACTGTTAACTAAAATGTCACGACTATCAGACACACTTAAGGCGTGGCACAAGGCCGGAACTACTATTGCTAGTGTTTGTACTGGCAGTTTTATTTTAGCTTCATCTGGTGTTTCTGAAGGTCGGTCTCTGACTTGCCATTGGGCCTCAGAAAAGACAGCAAATGAACTTTTTCCAAATGAATTATTTGAAACTGACAAACTTCTTATTGATCATGGCGATATTATAAGTGCTGGTGGCGCAATGGCTGTGTCACAGTTAGTGCTTTATTTAGTATACCGGTTTCATAGTCGTGAGCTTGCCGTCGCGACAGGTAAGCTGATGATGATTGAACTTAATCTTAATAATCAAAGTCGATTCGCCATTTTTAGGCCTAATACTCAACACAAAGATTTACTCGTCACCAAGCTACAAAAAATTATTGAAACAACATTCAAGGAAGGGCCCGATATTTCAGGATTTGCAATCAATGAAGGGATTGGCGAACGACAACTAGGCCGCCGATTTAAAAAAGCGACAGGTGAGACGCCTTTATCCTATTTACAGCGGTTTCGAGTTGAGCAAGTTAAGATTGGGCTTGAATCTACAAGTAGAGCCATCAATAATTTAATTTGGGATGTAGGGTATGAAGATCCAACTTCTTTTAGACGTTTATTTAAACGACTAACAGGCTTAACGATGCAGGAATATAGAAGTCGTTTTTCTACGATGGGACAAGTTTAAATAGTAGCCCCAATTAGTTGACTGTAATAGTTAAGTATTAGATTTACGACGGCATTGGAATCCGCCCGAGTTTAGTGAAGCTTGGAAAGTAAATGTCTAATTGAATGGTCACGTATACTTGAGCTACCTGGGGTTCAGGTTCTTCAGTTTGGCGATGATGCCACACATTACTTCATCCGCTCCTCCGCCAATGGCGACAATGCGGGTATCTCTGTAGGCTCGGCCGACAATGTTATCTGCCATGTAACCGGCCCCTCCCCAATATTGTAAACAATCTCCCGGGATGGTTCGGACTAGCTTGCCAGTTTTTAGTTTTGCCATTGAAGCTAATATGGTGACGTCTTCACCTCTGACATAGGCAGCGCATGCTTGATGAGTGAGTGCCTTGAGCGCGGCAACTTCAGTCATCATTTCAACCAGTCGGTTTGCACGCCGATGGCCGTGGGTACGCGACGTCTTCACCTCTGACATAGGCAGCGCATGCTTGATGAGTGAGTGCCTTGAGCGCGGCAACTTCAGTCATCATTTCAACCAGTCGGTTTGCACGCCGATGGCCGTGGGTACGCCTGCAGCAATAGCGCGTCCATATTCTTCAATGGCTACGAGGTTGTAAGAGTAGTCTAGCCCCATCCCACCATATTCAACGGGTTTGTGTATGCCAAGTAATCCCAGATCGCCAAGCTTCTTGAATAACTCGTGGGCAGGAAAGCAACCTGCTTCTTCCCACTTCAGAATGTGTGGGTTGATCTCGTTTTCGACAAATTTACGGGTTGTCTCTTTGATTTGTTGGTGCTCTGGCGTTAGATGCATGCTGTAACCTCATTATCATTCTTTAGAGTTTTGTTATTCTTGGTAAAATGGTGGGTGGACTACGCAGCCGCCAATGATTTTACCTGTCCATTTCGCTATAAGTGCATCTTTAATGTTTGCTAAAGGGAAGGTATGAGATATATAGGGTTTGAGTAAACCTGAGGATATCCAGTTCATGATTTGATTCAACCTTTCTGTACGTATGCTGGCATCATGCTGTGTGGATATTACTGTCGGGCAACCTATCACCTTTAAACCCTTCATCATGATGAGATTCGTTGGCAGCATATTTGCGTTGGGTGCGCCCCTTTGTCCTTTCCCCTTGGCGACAAAGGGCGTTGAGGCCCAGCCTACGATCAGAAAACGAGCACCAAAACGTACACAACGCATGCTTTCCAGTGATATATCACCTCCGACACCATCATAAACAACGTCTACACCTCGTCCGCCGGTAAGCGCTTTTACTTCATCACGAAATCGGTGAATATTTTGACTATTGTCTAAAGCCTTACAATTGATGACGTGATCTGCGCCTTGTTCTTTGACTACCTTTAATTTTTCATCAGATCGGCCGGTAGCAATCACAGTTGCTCCTAGTATTTTTGCGATATGTACGGCTGCGAGTCCAGTTGCGCCAGATGCACCATGGATTAGGACCGTTTCGCCCGCTTGAAGTTGTCCGCAGGCTACGAGGCAATGATAGGCTGTTTCGTAGCTACCCAGTAGATTGCAAGCTTGATCAAAGGAGAATCCATTGGGTATGGGGCGAACAGAATCGATAGGGGCGACGGCGTAAGAGGCGAATCCGCCGTATTGTTGGTAGTTGCCTGCAGAGCGTGGACCGGCCACGAAGCCATCAACAAATACCGAATCACCCACTTGGGCTTTTGTCGCGTCGACTTCTGAACCGGCCCAAATTATTACACCGCTATACTCAAGACCGGGAGTGTAGGGTAGTGGAGGCATGTGCTGGTACTGGCCACTCGTCATTAGAAGGTCAACCCAGCCCACTGCCGCACTTTTTACTGCAATGATTACATCTTTGTTATCTAAAGATTTTGGGTCCGGTACTGCTTGTTTTTCTATGCGGAGGTGCTTTTCTACGCCTTCAAGCGGATTATCTGAAAATTCTGATATCAGAACCTGTAAGCCTTTATTGTCATTTAATAGCTTCGTGTTCATCGCTTAATTCCTTCAAAGGCTTGTTGTATTTTCCAGCCGATTTACGAGGCTGTCGAAACGTATTAAGTTACGTTCAAAGTTGTTATGGGATTCCTGAACGGGGATTAATCCATTAAGAGTAATGGTGATAATTTCATTTGTAAGTTGTGCTAAATTTATAGTTGCATTTTTTGAGGAAAGTACGTTCCATCCTGCATGCTCTAGGCAACCAAAAACCATATCACGAATCGTTTGAGGAGATATCCCATCTCTAATTTCACCCTGTTTCATGGCGCTTTCAATTAAGTTCAAAAATATATCGCTGTAGTCATTTGTTAATTGGTGTACCTCGGAATGTGGATAGCTGGCTAAAGGTCGTACCTCTTGGAGTAGTAATCGACACAATCCTGAGTCTTCAAAAAATGTTTGGATATGGCGAGTAATAATGACCCGAAGTTGGTTTTCAAAACCGTTGATGCCCGTCAGGCTAGCTTCGGTGCTTGAAATAAGTTTTGTATAGAAAACTGAAATTACCCGTGCGAGCAGATCTTGTTTGTTGGAAAAATATTTGTAAACAGTGCCTTCAGCTACTCCCGATTTTTTTGCAATCTCATTCATACGTGCTTTTTCGTAACCTTTATCAGAAAAAATGGCGTAGGCTGCTGCAATTATGTCTGACTCCCGGACTGTTCTAGGTTGTCTTGTTCTGCCCGTAATGTTGGCTGGTTTTGTCATGTTAGTGAGTTTTGCTCATTAATGTAATGAATAGAATATAGTGCTATAAGTCTTAATAATCTACCTTGAATTTATTGGATTTGAAAAGCAATTAAAATTAATGAGTCAAACTCACTTGATGGTTTAAGTACAATTGAGCATGTAGATAGCCTTTTCAACGAAAGTGAGGGTCAAATGTTATATTTTGAGGTTGGGCAATGAACAGTGGAATACTGGTTAAAAGAGTAAGGTAGTGGCTATGTTTTTTTACTGATATTCGGTGACTCAGCATGCTCTAAGTGTAAAACAATCACTCAAACACGTCGGTAGATGAGGCTCTTCTACCGATAAACTTTAGTTGATGAGAATTCGTCTCTATTGCTTCTAGTGACTATACTAAAAACTATCTGAAACGTAGAGGGGGGGCGCATGTCAATTTTTAGAATATCTAAACGTTTACTCGTATTGATAGTGTTTACCGCTATTCCTTTTGCATCTCTAGCAGAACCCGTCAAATACTCAGTAACGGACAGGAGCTGGAATCCTTATTGGATCGTTGAACTAGGCGAAGTGAGCGGTATTCTAAATGATATTATGATTGAGCTTGATCAACGCCTCGAAATCTCCATCACGGCTAATAGCCAATTACCTATAAGACGAACTCAGTATTGGTTTAAAAACGGTGAAATACAAATAGAGTGCTGCGTTAGTGAAGCCTGGCGTAATACTCCGGAGCAAGCGGAAGTATCTTTGTGGACGGATGAAGTCTTAACTGTTGAAGAAATTCTTATTTTTCCACCAGGAGGATCTTTTGAGTTTAATCAAATGAAAGACTTGCAAGGTAAACTGATTGCCACTGTTCTGGGTTACGGTTATGAGGGGAGTGAATTCTTTGAACGGAGTGATAGTGTTAATAATATTACACAAATACAGAAAGTTGCTCTTGCGCGTGGTGAAGCAGGTATTATTGATCGTGTTGAGCTCGCTTATACCCTTAAGCATAGTAAGGTGCTCAAAGAGAAAAATGTAAAAATCGAAATCGGACCGGTAATAAACCGCTCAGTATTAAAAATGAGAATCCATCGGTCTCGTCCAGAGTTAGTGGCTCCTATCAACACCGCGATAAAGGGCATGAAGCAGGATGGGACAATTCAGAAAATTATTGATAGCTATTTAAAGTAGCTCCTCGCAGTTCAAACAACAAGTGTCATGAATAATTATCTTTTGGAGGCTAGTTTGGCTTGTTATAAATAATGAGTCAAAACCTAGGCATATTGCATATT